>JGI24021J15306_10012580_pt1 | contig 10514 bp, 7 predicted proteins | sample Ectturendosymbi1_FD_15306 | JGI IMG/M metagenome (IMG submission 15306) | reverse complement strand
TGTTTATTTGTCCCAATTACTTTGCACCTGAAAAAGCGACGCATGCTTCAGGCCCAAAGTACTGTCGCGTATTTGCCTCACGTTTTCTTAATTACCACTTTAGTTTGGATGAAATAGCAGATAACTAAGTAAAAAACAAAAAGCAATCCCAACTATTGCGGCTACTGCCCCTCCTCTCACAAGAGGGAAGGGAGCGCTGGAGAGGGTAGACGGACAAAATAAATAACAAACACTGCATAAGCTAACTAACATCCAGAATGAAAAACTGGACAAGCTAACAAAGATCACACAAAACCTCGAAAACAAGCTAAATGGAATACAAAAAAACATAGTTGAACATGAAAATAAGTTGAATCAGCTTGAAGAAGAAAAAGAACAGCTACGCAGTGAGATGGTTCACAAAAGAAATCTGATTGTCTTTCAACTTGACAGACAAGAACAATAAATAAGAAGAGAAAATATTCTTATTTATGGAGTAGAAGAAGATAAAGAAGACAACGATGATGGGGAAAAAATCTTGTAAAAATACCAGATGAGCTTGAAATCGATCTCCAATTTAATGATATACAGAGAGTACATCGGCTAGGACAAAACAGAAGAAACAAGGAGAATCCACGTCCAATCATTGCAGGATTTGTGTCATACAAAAAAAGAAACGAGTTTCTTACTAACAAAAGGGATCTCAAAAATATCGAAGGAAGACAGCACGTCTTCGTTTGTGAAGATCTCACACCTCTAGGCCTACGGTACAAGCTGCAGAAGTACATACAAAAATCCTGTTCTGATACGTTCATCTCTTGCTACACTCGAAATGACAATTTAAGCCAAACTCAACAGATCTGAAAAATGGGTCACCGTCACTTCACCTGATAATCACTCCAAACACGGAATTGATGTTGATTATAAACAGATAGGCTTTGGAAAAGTACTTAACATCTAACCCTACCGCAAAGATATGCCTTCCGTGAATTCTGAAACAAAACATTAAATGTAAGCGACTACTTGCACTTGAACAGCAAACTGCCTGAAGCAAAATGCGTACGTAAGTGTGTTAATTTTATATGTTGGAATGCTTTTTCTGTTCTAAATATATGGTTGCTGGCGCAGCAATGCAAAAATATGCTTCCCACCTAAACCTAGATGAATGGACTGTAAACATTACAATGCTCAATTGTTTCCTGACTGTTAATGTTTAACAAGTAGCAGTAACCGCACTGATAGCGATCTACACTTTGCTTTACCAAAAGCACGTTCAAACTCAGGTGCTAAAATGGTAAAACATAGTGCAATAGAAATCTGGTCAAGAATTCCTTCAGAAATAAAAAATAAAACGCGATTGGCACTTGTTTGGAGGAATATAAGAAATTTGTATAACTCGGCTAGAAACATACTTTGTGTTCTTATTGATTGGTGTACATAAACCAAGTGGTTTGCTTTAATGTCGGTTATAATATACACTTAGATACACTATTACATACACTATCCCCTGTCTTATTCAAATAGAATCTGTATATACGGCGGAGTTGACCTGCTGTGTCATCATAAGTGCTAGAAGAGTTTTTCACAAAAAAGACGTACTGCGATTGACTGAACGTGATGGCGTCACCTGGGCCCCAATGGTTAAACTAGCCCGGGACCCCGCTTGTCTGAAATCCGGCCCTGAGCCTACTCTTTGAGATGAAGGATAAATCACTTCGTGTTAAACTTGTTATCGTGAGTTTGCTTGAACGCAGTCCCGTCGCCACGCGGGGGGTTGGTGGGCTTATCCACCCCAAACGCAGCTCTAAGCTCCCCAAATTAAAATATTAAACACTATAAATTAGTGGAATTTTTGTCAAATTTCAATGTCAACCCCCCCTGCACGAACGTAAAGCCCCTCCGCACAAACGCAAATACCCCCTGCTGACGACTTTCTGGCAACGGTTCTGCTTGAACATAATTTAAATCAACAAATCCCACTGTTTAATTTTCGTTCTTTTAACTCTACACGCAAAGTTAACGCTGACGAAAGTTTTGTTTCATCTACGTTTAAACCTGATACAGCCCTACCAAACGTCAGGTAGCCTAGCTGGACTTTTTTATCATTGCAATTTCGCTGAAATTTTATTTGCCTCCATGTGTTTAGGTAAAAATCACATGATGCCATTTTTTTGCAAGTGGCCAACGCCTGGGCTAAACAAGCAGAGTTGGCGTTGAAAAAAATTTCTCTCATTCTTACCTGAAACCACCATACCAAACGTCAAGTGATTGGTTTCTTTTATTACCACGATCTTGCCAAAGTTTTATTCACTTCCATGTGCTTAGCCACAAATCACATGATGTCGATTTTTACTTGAGATCGTTGCCTCGATGTAAAACCAACCTTTGATGTTACAACTTCGCATAAGAAAAGGCTGTTTTCTTACCGCTGGCTTTGATTTTTCTCAGTTGTTAAGTGTGGTTCGTGGTGTTTTTTCCATATTTTCATGCAAAAGTTTTTGAGATATTGCGAAAAGGTACCCATGGACATTGAATGTACTGATAGGGAAATTTAATTTCATAATGGAATAAAAGAAATTTATGACAGGAGATTTTATATGAATAAGATTTCAGTACTATATGGATGCGTAGTGGTACGTGAAATCGATGTCCTATAAAAATAATTAGCTTGATTGATTCGCTTGTTTTCACCCTTGTAAGGACCCGTAACTTGAATAGGCCTGCAGATTTCGTGGTAGGCTTTGATTGCCCGGTTTGTTCCCACGCTGGTTGCAGGTCTGATTCAATTTACACGCGCATTAAACTCTGTGAAAAACAGTTTTGATCTTTTATTGCTTGACCATTCTCTTGGGGACTGTACACACAGCGCCAAACTTTCATTGATAGTGGCGATTGCTAGCCTACAACAATCGACTCACAAAGCTAAATGCACTTTATGCGTGCTTCTGCAGTCCGTGTTTCGTTTATTTATTTATTTATTCGTTTGTTTGTGAGCAGACACGAAGTCCATAGTATGAACTTATAAGTCCATAGTATATTACATGTGCATGCACTGTAAAATAACTTTTCGTATGACTAATATTTCAGATCACGTTTTTTCTTTAACAACTTTTATCAAAAAAGCATTTCAAGGTTAGGCTTCTCAAAAGANATCCTACGTCAGTGAAACAACACCAAAAACTTTTTTAAGCGCAGCNTAAAGGAGCGGTAGTACATAGCGATAACTNGCTACTATTTGTATTCAGTAATGGGTGCGGTAGCGCCGCTATTAAATTTAACAAACAGCGGTAGCGGGAGCGACGTTTTAATAAAGTAGCCGTTGCCATAGGTGTCGGAAACAGGGGGGCCGCAAGGGCCTAGGCCCCCCACTTTTATTTCGGGGGAGTCTTCCCCCCCTTCTAACTTTCGAATTTTGCCAAAATAAATTTGAGTAAAACAGTTAGTATTGGGTCCATTGTTAAAGTAAATCGTTTGATGAAAAAAATGTTGCAGAATTTTGGCAGTATTTTGTCAATATTATTTGGATATGGCAGGAATTTGTAACTGTTTGGCAGAATACACCATGCACAGTCTGTCAACCTGCCATAGCTTGTTTACCGCATTGGTGTTATCTACCTGCTATGGATTGCTTACCGCATGCTTACCGTAAAGCTCACGAGAAACTGTCTGTCTACCTGCTATTGATTGCTTACCGAATGGATGTTGTTGAACAGTGTTGCCAGCAAGGCCCCGACATGGGGAAGTGCCACCCCTGGGCGAGTCGATAAGTGCCGCCCTCCCACCACCATGGGCGTCACCAGGGGGGTCAAAACGGGCATTTCCCCCCCCTTGAAAATTGGGGTTAAGCAAAAATTTCTGGAAAACGTGAAATCAGGAATTCAATTCTGATTATTTGGGTTAATCATTGCAATGACAGTTTGTTTGCCGATATGACACTCACGCTGCACAATGGCTCAGGTTCAATGTTTTGGTACCATGCAGTTATGAGCTTGCCGTTCACTAAATCCGATTCTTTGCCTGCAGATGTAGGTTGCGAAACTCAGGAGCGAATTGTTCAACTATTGGCCTTTGTTACGTAACAATAACATGGCAACAAATCTACGAAGATACACTTCAAGCTACGGTGGTAGGCGTTTTGCCGCAGGCAATTATTACGCAGACATCTTGACAGGTAATGCAGCGAGCGCTAAGGCACGTAGGTTCAAACCAATGGTGGGAGAATTGCGGGTCGCCGACATATTTTGTGTGGTTCTTCTAGATGAGTAGCAATATCTCAATTTGATAGAGAGTTGTTGCCTCAAATTTAACGTTCGTTTCATTTGTCAATGTGTTTACACAAGTTCGTGAAGTTAGTCACCAGCAGTGTTCCCTGTAAAAATTTGCATTGAGCAAATGTTTGTGTCAGTGCGCATACAATTTCACAACCATTTAGACACACAACCAGTGAAACGTTTCGACAGGGCTATGCGATATCAAATTTGGAATGTTGCAAGTGCGCAAGAATGAGATTCACAGCGCAAATGCCATGGTAGTTCTGCGCATTTGCGCACCATAGAAGGAACACTGGTCATCAGGAAGTCTGCGCGACTTGATAACAACGATAGTGAACTTAAATCTCAAGCTAGGCTACATTTTCGTCTTTCCCTAGGTGAGGCTAATTTTCTTCCCAGAAGAAAATTAAAATTTTTCAAAGACACACATTGCCAAAAACATTCTGTCAGTTTCCCAATGTCGGAATGAGAACCAAGGTGTTTCGGGAAGAGGCAATTGCAGACCACAATATGGAAGAATACTAAAATAAATTGTAAGACTACTGGAGGAGTTCCAAGCCAGATTTGACCATTTCCAAGAGTTAAAACCATGTTTTGCCTTCCTTGTAAATCCATTCAATGTTAATGTATCAGTGAGGCTATTCAGTTCGCCAACAGTTTGTCAGAAATTTGTCTGGGCTGCAGAAACGAAACTCACTGGCTCTAAAAAATATTCAGTCAATGCAACTATACAGTTAATTTCTGGCCACAGGTTCAAGAAAATACCCATAATTTAAAGGACCAGTGCACACGTAGCACGACATATTGCTGTCACGTTTTTTTCTCTGTAATAAAGTTCGTAAAATCAAACCATGGTGCAACCCTAAGAGTGAACACTAGGGAGAATTTATTCGCACAGCTTTAACAACGTATTGCAGAGATTTTCGGGGTCTGTAAAATCAAACAAAAACTTAATACTGACAATTACTGTACATCACTTCATGTAGAACTTGCATCATTTACCGTATTTGTCTGGACACTACAAACTAGTTTTGAGGCTCGCTGGTGTTTTTGGTTTTCTGCAGATAACTCTTCCATTGAACAAGTTTGCTCACCCCTGGTTTATGCTATGTGTGAAAGAAACATCAGTGAAAAAGATGCATTGCTGCCAACAAAGTGCATTTTTGCAATAAATGCTCCCTCTAAAATGCGCAACTGCGCAGTACCACCAGAGCATTTGCGCTGAAATCTCATCCCGCGCACTTGCAACATTCCAAAACATTGGAAAAACAAGAAAACATGGGAAGGTATTTCAATTGAATATGTATTTTGTTCGTATTTTCATAAAATTTTATACCTATTCTAATAATTCACAAACTTTGTAATTCATTTAGAACTCTTCTAACTCAGTCTTAAAATATCCATGCTCACTAAAACAAACATTTACTTAATGTAAAATTTTCTTAGAAGGAAAGCACTGTATGCAACTGTTGCCGTAACATTGCGCATTTTCTTTGTGGTGTAGAATGGTGAAGCGTTTTGTGTACGTCCATTTGCGTTGCATCGTCAAAAATTTGAAAAAGATAAGCAAAATATCAACTTTTCCCCCTGGAAAAATTTCTGCGGACGCCCATGCCCAACACCACTACCGCCACCTTCCACATCTGATGGCCACTAGCACGATTCACATGTAAGCTGAGAACGAATGCGTGAAAGCGGTTTAAACCGGGACAGTCCTGGCCAAACCCGGGACGTATGGTAGGTCCAACCTTAACCAAACTCTATAACCTAAACCTAAATCTAACTTCAGGTTCATTCGTGAAAGACAATTTGCTATTCCTTCTTTTCACCAAAAGTGCCGCTCTCCCGAAAAGTTCCGCCCCGGGGCATTGCCCCCCGCCCCCCCCTTGTCGGTGCCCTGGTTCCCAGATGGTGTACATTAGTACAACACAATTTTTCACAAAATTGGTGAAATTTTACAAACTTGTGTGCATGGGCGTCGGAAGGAATTTTATAAGATTGGCAGTTTCACCTTCCAATGCGCCTCGTTGCTGTCAAAATCTTTAAGTGAGCTGCGTCGGCACCCATCCACAGCAAAAGACACCTTTGAGTTTCTTAGAATAATAGCTGACCATGAACTAGATCGTAACCGTTTAATGTGCTCATTTGATGTAAAAAGTCTATTCACAAACATTCCTGTGGATTTCACTGTAAACCTGATATTGGACAAGGTCTTCGCTGATATAGAAAACAAATTTCATGGATTAAACTGAACGAAACTCGAAAGATGCTAAACTGGACTTGTAAAAATACTGTACTGCAATTCAACGGAAAATATTACACACAGTTAGAGGGAGTAACTATGGGCTCACCGACTGCACCTCTGGTGGCAGACGTGTTTATGAACTGGTTAGTTGATAACCTAAGTAAGATTGGATGCTCCCCTCACATAATTTTCCGGTATGTGGATGACATTTTCTGTGCGTTTGACTCCAAAGACGGGATGGATAAATTCTTCCCTAATTTAAACAAAGTGCATTCAAGCGTAAGTTTTTCAAAAGAGCTGGAAGCAGACGGACAGCTGACATATTTGGATGTCCTGCTAACAAAAAATGAGAACGGAATTGAAACAACTATCTACAGAAAAAATACTCATGCAGGACTGTACAACAAATGGGAAAGCTTGTCGCCAAAACAATATAAAAAGTGCCATACAAAGCTTGTTACATCGTTCCTACCAAATTTGCAGCTCGTACCAATTGATCCACAAAGAATTTCAACACATTAAATCTTGTTTTCTCAGCAATGTATACCCGGACTGGCTTACAGACAGACAAATAAAAATATTTCTTAACAAACTTTATAAAAACACTCCTTCAAAAAACAAGCAAGAAAGGACGAATGACATTCGAAGAATTCTTCTATACATGCCTTACCTTGGTGAAACATCAGTACAACTAGAAAAAGAATTGCGAAACTTTTGTCAAAAATATCTGAAAGAATTTGCTCAAATGTCTCTTATTCATAGAGCACACACGACCGGAGATCATTAGTACTGTATAAGGACAAACAAGCACATCTGGAACGATGCAATGTGGTATACAAACTTAAATGTTCTTGTGGTAATTCCTATATTGGTTAAACACAAAGGAATTTGAAATTTCGACTGGAAGAACACAACCCTTTAAAATCTAACCATCAAAATACCGATGTAGTCAAACATTTATACTCACATCCGGATCATTTCGTGGACTTTAAAAATCCCGAAATCTTGGCTTCTGCTTTTAACCACCGTGAATTATTAATCAAAGAAACGCTTTTAATACAAGAGCAGCAGCCCGAGATTAATGTAGACAATTTTTCCACCCCTTTATACCTCTTTAACACGTAGATTATGATGTCAAATATTGTCTGATGTTCAGCTCTTATGGNAATACATNTTTCGTANATTTATCGTTGGTGNTGACGTGGACATTTGGTGCTAGTTGTAGACTTGCAGTCCTAATTTGTTAATTTTTTTTGCATCCTTCGCTTGCAATGGTTTGTGAATTGCCTCTCGCTGCTGGCCTCGGCTTGTTGTCGTAAATTTTGGCCTTACGTGGATTTTGTTTTAATATTCTCTGCATAACTTTTGGCCCTGCGTTTGCTTTCAGCGATTTTGAAGTGGCTTGCTGTCTTGGGTTTGCGTTTGACGTCTCTTGCATCACAGCATTGTCTTTTCTTGCGTCACAAAGCCTTACGGTTTTGAATTGCTGACATTGCCAAGTGTTGCTTTATTTTTTGACTGAAGGTGGATTAAGAATAATCCGAAACGTCTCAAAATAAAACACGCATAGTTTTTTGAAGGCTTTTTCAGTGTTGCTGAAACTGTTAAGTCTATCCCAGTTTTATGCTCCGAAAGCAATTCTATTTGCATTGAACAAAATCAAAAATACTTATAGGCCAGGGCTACTCAAATTGCGGACCGCGGTCCGAATCCGGACCTTTGGATGGTGAAATCCGGACCTCGTCAGCCTCACAAATTCGTATTCTATACACAAAAGCGCTTATCCCAAAATCTAGCGATTTTACCCTTGCTTCTGAACCATAGCTCGTCGTTAACTGTATGATAGTGGACCAAGAGTTGTTTAGCTATCTTGCAGAGCACCCATGACTTCCCTTTGTTATTCTGGTTCAAAATAATTGTTTCCTCATGATTATTTAACAATTGCATGTCATTGCAATCTCTATCCTGGTAAAAGCAGTATGATCAAGGCACAAAATGGCGATGAAACCATTTCCTTGCCTTGATTGAATTACATTTTTTGTTAATACCAACAATGAAGTTCAAAGTTGTTGCTTTAGTGAAGCGTTTGCGCATCACTATTGGCGCATAGAGCGCTCTAGCGATTCATAAAGTGGCTGGAACTGTTGGATTTTTGGCTGACGTAATGTCGCACATCAACGACTTGAATGTGGAACTACGAGGAGTAAACCATAGTACAGTAGAATTTGCCTAATTCGTCACCTCAAGGAGATAAGAAAAAAGTGACGAATTAGGTGAAGTGACGAATTACGCAAACAGGTGAAACTTCTATCATAGAAGCTTGTATACTTTATCATAGTAACTCGTATACATACATAGTGCTCTTATTTGCAGTAAAATACAAGTTTATGACGTTTTCGTTGGATACAACAATTAATTCCTCTGCTCTATCTGGAATCTTCCATTCAATCAAGCACCTTTTAAATCTTTAATAATCTTTTCCGCATTCTCTCAATGAGGAGTCGGGTCGCGTTTCGCACCTCGCGTATAAATTCTATAAACAAATTGCAAGGTTCAACAATTCTCAGACAAAGATTCTTAATTTGTTTGAATTCCCACACGTACTAGCTGCTTAGACATCTAAAACGAAACTGCAAATGACGAATTAGACCAGTGGTTCTCAAACTTTTCTGCGCGTTGACCCCCAATTACAGTATACAATTTTCTGTAAACCTGTGGCCTAGCCCAACAGTTACTAATACAAGGAAAGTATGTGTCAAAATAAATTTAAGTGCTTTTTCCTTGAAATGCATGATAAAATAATACACAATCCGAAAATATGCTTAGAATTTAGGGACTATTCAGTGACCCCCATTCGACCCCGTGACTATTTATCGACCCCTTAGATGGTCCAATTGACCCCTGGGGGTCGATATTGACCACTTTGAGAACCACTGAATTAGACGAACAAAACGCTTCTCAGGGATAGAAAGAGGTGACGAATTAAGCAAATTGACAAATTAGACGATGGCGAATTAGACGAACAGAAATGTGCACAAAAGATAGGGATTCTGTCGGGACCGATGAAAAAGTGACGAATTAAGCGAATTGACGAATTAAACGATGACGAATTAGACGAGTTCTACGGTATTTTTTATTTGATTCGTGCTTTTCAGAAAGTGTTATAAACTTTTAAGGAAAATATTAGGTAGGCTACCCGGTATGGACCTGTAGGGATCCGATTTCTCTGATTCTAGGAACCCGATTTTCTCTGATTCTAGGGACCCGATGATAATTTTCTCTGATTCTAGGGACCCGATTTTCAATACTAGGGACCCGAATCGGATGCCTAAAACACCTTAAAAACCCTGATGATATTCAAACTGAGCTTAATCATTTTCCGAGACTTCTGAAGCAAAATAAGAGCAAGAAAGATACTATGTATATTCAGTTTATTGGAAAGTTTATTATCAACTTTGCATACGATTTGGCAACCTTTATCTTCGAAAACAGTTGCTGTGGTTTCTTGGAAACGCTTTTTTCGTGACAGACCTTATAGAATTATCAACTGTAGAAAAAAACACATGGAAATTGCTGGACACAGCAGAGTCGTAAACGGGCCTCATTTTGAAGCCAGAACCTGGCCCGAAGGCATAAGCCTAAAGTTGGCCTGATCCCGACATTTATTTTTGAAGCCCGATTTAGGCCCTGAAAGCCAAATTTAACGAGTGAGTCAAGATATGCGTAACTGAGGGATACTGGTCGCCAAAGGTGCAGCCAGNGGNGGCTGAAGAGGCTCAAGCCCCCTCCCTTAGCTNNCAGAATATTGATGNTTATTTTCTTAGTTTTTCGCCAACGTTGCAAGTCGAGATCGGGTGCATTGCAGAATGTTCTTTGGTAGTACCACAAGCATAACCGTCGCCAGAAAGTCGTCTATAGGGGGGCATGACGTTTGTGTGGGGGGGCTTTACGTTCGCGCAGGGGGGCTCGACATTCAATGTTGACAAAAATTTCACTAATTTATAGTGTTTCATATTTCA
>JGI24021J15306_10012579_pt1 | contig 10515 bp, 7 predicted proteins | sample Ectturendosymbi1_FD_15306 | JGI IMG/M metagenome (IMG submission 15306) | reverse complement strand
ATCACCAGGTGGACGAATTAAAGTGTAAAATCATGTAATGTTGTACATTTTCGGTCTTGAAGTTTCTGTCCTTGGCCAACAGTTTTTTCAGCATGGAAAAGTTTGTCTATACAGAAGCAGTTGTGGGCTGAGAACTGTGAAGTAAACTGTAAACAGCCCGTGAAATATCTTGCCTTTCCATGTTTATTATCTTAGAAATGTCAGTTTTTCATTCTTTTTTTAACGTATCGGTTGATGTTGCAAGTGTCTTCTCTGAAGTCAAATTTTAGGATTGCTTGCACTGCTTCTTCGATGGTGCATTTCGCAATTTCCGTCGTTTCTATAAGCTTAACTAGACAATCATATTGGTCCTTGATTTTGAGTTGACTAGCTAAACCAATTGCTTGCAAGCTAACTTTTGCTTGAGTTACCATAACACCAAACCCTTCAAAACTTTCCACAATCGCTTTCACTTAAGGTAAATTCTTTGCATAATATGAAGCAGCATTATCAGCTCCCATCTTGTAAGAACAGGCAGGCAACTAATAGTGGCGAATTGGCTTGTCTGGTTTTGTTTTTAACTGTTACTAATTCAACTTTTGCAATTAGCTGATCAACATCTTCAAAGTGAGATCTGACTTTCCTAGCATAATTGTGCAATAAATGTGCTACGCATGTCACGTGAAACAGCTTAGGATACAGAGATTTTAGTATTGCACCTGCAGCCACCATATGCTTTGCAGCATCTGACAAGAACAGACAAGAGTTTCTGTTGGTTCCAAGAGTTCTAACGGCATCAACTGCTTGAGCAATGCTGTTGCTATTTGGCGCACATGTTAGAGGTTGACAGCCGTACAAGTAACTGACGTGGGATGTTTCAAGGCTTCCAACTAGAATATTCAAATACTGCGTGCCAGAGTGCTCTCACCAACATCCAGAAAAACTTGTTTGTCATGAACAGCATTTCGTATCCACTGTAATTCATCTGCGCTTAATTCCAGCACTGCTCGTCTACTAGTAGTTTCAGATGGCCAACTGTGACCAATGTCACAAGAGGTTTTTGACATGCTTATAGTTAAGCTTGTACAAAGGAACATCAGCAGACAAAAATTCTTTGGTCAACTTTTCTACAAAGTCGATGTCACTGCTCTTTAAAAACGTTTGCGAAGTGTGGGGGATTAGCTGTTCAGATCTGCTGCCTAACGCTTGTTGGTGTTTGGACGTATTTCGATGACTATCAACAAGAAAGCGTTTGCTGCAAGAAACCCTCAGTTGCACAAATTGCAATATAATTCATTGTTGGGACTTTTCGTAATTTCTTAAGGGAACTCTTTTAGTATGGACTGAATTTTATATGCAATGGTAGCTTTAACTTTTGGCATCATTTAAAAATCTAAATCCAAATTTAAATAATTTATTGTTACTTCACCGTTTTGACGGTTGAATTCACAGTTAATTATCGTCTGTTTGGCTACATTTACACGAAACCTGAAGAGGGGTGGTTACCACATCCTTAAGAAATCAAAAATTTTGAAAATGCTTTGTTCATTTAGTTCTGTTGATAAAGTATTAAGTAGACTACACCAAGTTTGGGATAACGGTTCCATTTTGCGTTGCGCAAGCCAATGCCAACAAAGATTGACAGTCCCAGCATTGATACACAGTCGGAGATTTTTTTTCGGATCAACGACCCGATTCGGGTTCCTAAAATCAGAGAAAAATTATCATCGGGTCTCTAGAATCAGAGAAATCGGGTCCCTAACATTTTCCTTAAAAAAACCCTGGCTTAAATAATAAAAAGGTACTTTAAACTAACAACGTTGATGCCTCTCCGTCTGCGCTATACTGCATACGATTTTACCTAAGAAATATACACTTGAACAATGTTGCGCCTCCTAATTGTCACCAGACTCACAACTATGCGATTGCAGCACACTCGCATATAATTTAATCTGACTTTGACTATTGCACCACAATCATTTGATTGCGCTAGGAATGGCAATCAGTACTACCGTGCAAAATTGGCAGACATTGCAAAACCAATTTAATAATGTGTAAGCTCTATCAGGCATATCAAAATTATCACTTTCCCACCAACACCAAAAATAAATTTTGACTAATAACTGATAATTATAAAAAATTGACTTTATTGCCCTATAAAAAGAATATTGACCTAACGCTAAAAAATTGTCTTTTTAATGACCTATCAAATTAAGAATACGAAACTTACTCTTACTATCCAGAGTACTCGCAAAAAATGACGTCATCCAAGCTTACTACCAAAAATTGACTTTATTGAAAAAACTAGCCCTAAGGATGACATAAGCCACAATACAACAAAAAAATTGCACGGCGTAAAACTGAACTTCAAATCCTACATGTTTCAGCGAATCTCTAGAAAACGCTTTGCGGGCCACTGTTAAGAAACACTCTTCCTGTTTTCTTAAGTCGATTCGGTCAAAAATGTCCGATAACGAACGATGACAAGATTTTGAGCTATTTCGGACAAATGAGACCGAAATGTCTCAGCCGAAAAAGAAAAGAGCACTGTTCTAGGGAGTTGAATGTTCTGAGAGAAGCTTAGTAAGAAAGCGATCAAGTCATTTGTTTACAACGTTGTGTTACTTTTGTTTATTTTCTGGGACAAGCGCGCAACTGACCGTGACGTATGGTCAGCTTACATTATTATTATGATGGAACCAGGGCTAACAAGCTATTACCGGTTCAGCTCAGGGCTGTGGAGCAGGAGCCGAAACAATTTTGGATGGCTGAAGCCGGAGCTAAAAAATTTTGAATGGTGGAGCCGGAAATTTGAAATCCCGTCCACCAGACATAGTTCGTGTAACAAGCCAATGGTACAAACAATGCAGTGGTTTTCAGTTTTCAATGGACCGAATCGTTCCGGAGCCGGAGCCAAAAACGCACCGCAGCCCTGGTTCGTGTGAACCCTACGAAAAGATCTCCACAACTTTAAATCTGTTTTAAGTCGTGCTTCGATAGCAAAGTAATCAGGCGATAATTAATATGTACTGTAAGTGGTTTATACGCAACAGAGGAAAAATGTAATCAACAGAGGTGATTTGTGCGCTGGATTTCGAAACTTTTATGAAAAAGGGCAACTGGGTGTAGAAATAACTGTACATTCAGAATATCGGAAAATAGTTACTAAGCACTACTTTTATGGAACGCATAGAACTGTATGTTCCTGAAACAAAGAAAAAAACGCTTTGAAAACTCAACCTAGTCGATATTCAGTGGCGCTACGGCTTGAAACAGCAGCAGAGCAATGAAAGTGCGTCGTATGAAATGTCAGAACCAATAACATAATGAAGCATAGCATTGCACGAAAACAGTTGGTGTCCTTCACGGTACAACTTGTGGTTGAAAACTCACCAAAGGAACTCTCGAACACACAAAAAGGGGTTAACCGCTCAAACAACAGTCGTTCACACACATAATTCAGCCGAGTAACAACAATGAAGCAGTAAGCAACACTCCTATCAGTAAACTGACTTGTCAGTTAGGCACTGCAATGGCCAGGTGCAAGAGAAAAAACGTATTTACGATGCAACAAATGCAGACTTATTCGCTAGTGCAAGAAACTCGTCGGTTTAGGAAACACATCAGCCTAGAGCAGCTCAAGTATTTTTTGAAAGAATAATAATGTTTTGAATTGGAATGTGACCGACAAATTTTGAGCTCTGATTAATTAAAAAAGAGGCACTGCACAAACTACAAGAATTTCTTCATGACAATTAGGTGAGTGAAAAAGTCCACGTAAGTGTAGAGTCAAAGCGCAACGTTTCGTTTACTTCACTCAAAAACAACTATACCCGTAAAACAAGATATCTGGACTTCAAAGTGTCTTTGATGTCGTAAGGACAATGCAGAGTTGTCCAGTCTTTCGAAGGATCTCGCTCAACGAGATTAGCATTACTGCGAGAGAGGGATTCTAGACTCCACAATCGATTTTTTGCTGATTTTCCTTGCTTTGCAAAAACGTAAATTTCTGAGGGACGGATAGTTGCAAATAAGACGTCGATTCCGCCAAGTTTCTCAAGAACATACCTCGATTTGCGTAAACGCCAAATGCTTGTATTGTTAACACTTTCCACATCATCATCTTCCACCATACATTCTGATGGACATCCCAGAACAGCTCCTGAAAATTTGAAGTCGTTTGATTCTCAACTCCTTTTTTCTAATTGCGTAAGCTTCTGAATTGGACAACTCAGGATGATGACGTGTATCATCAAAACCAGTTTTTTTCGGTTATCTTCCTTTTATTTCAAAACACCTTATAAAACACGTACGGGAGCACATAGTTTTAAGTATATTACACAGACTCACGTTTTAAGGCAAGGATATTTGGAACAAAAACGGTTCTCAACACCGAAAATTGACATTTGCATCTTTTGAACACTACTGCAAGAAAAGACTAAATCTAACCGCCATGAATATGCACTAGTAAAATAGGAGTTTAATAAATACAGTACCTGTCAATACAGCCCAATGAGCTCGATGGCCCTTCCTTAGGCACGGTTCAAAGTTTTTGTCATTGTCATAAGGTACAAGCACAGGATGGCCAAGCAGTAATTCCTTCAATATAAAAGAGGAACTTTCAGAAAGACTCTTTTCAACCACCACTGCCTTGCATTGATACAGCTGAGTAGCGAAGGTTTGCATCTCGAAAACTGAAACATGTATGCTGCTGTATGTAAAATATTGAAACATGGATGCAGATTATTTAAAAAGTTGGCAGGTATCTGTTTTGCAAAGCTTTGACAAATTTTGCATGTTCAGAGCTTACTGACAAACATGTATAAAATCAAAGACAACTCGCTTTCGAATTAGTATTATGAGCTGACAACAAGGTTGTGCAGACAAGCAGGAGTAACTTGAAGATTATCTGGTCAACATGAATGCTCCTATCTATTTGGTTCTTTGTAAGGTCCACCTGACCCACAACGAGGTCACTCTACTGTCCGGGGTTGCAGAGTCAGAGTCGCAAGGAGTCAAAGGTTTTTAGGTGGAATCGAATTCCTAAGAACACTAGGAGTCAGAGTCGGAGTTTTTATCCAACTCTTGACTCCAGAAGTCCAATTGAATTATTTTTCACATTCCACTCCTAACTAAGGAATCGTAACTAGTGCCTGTTGAAATGATACAATTCCTTTTGAAACTTTGATTGAAACAGAGAAATATTGCTGTGCACCACGATTTCCATTGATTGCTAGTTGCTAAAAAATTGTTGACAGCCAAACTTCATTCACGTTTATTTGGAAAGGTCAAACTTTANGGAGGCGGAAATTTTGGAAAGGTTGCACTTGGAATATTTTGGAAGCTTGGAACCAGAGTTGGAGTCGGATATTTTACTTGCACAAACACAGTTGTCTACAAGTAAATCTGAATGGCGATATGCATTTACCTACAGCACACATACTAATTTAACCCACTTTTAGCAATTTTTGTACCTACTACAATATACAGTACGTGATTTTTTAAACAAGTAATTCTGATACGACAATGCCCCATAAGCCGTCTTGTTATCATACTGATTTTAAACAGTGGTTCAAATGTAAAAGCTGCAGTTAAACCAATATAAAAACTGCAATGCTCAATTATATAGTGTTTTGAAAACTTCAAAAATGCCACTTGTCTTGAAATAGAGTTCATTCTGGAAAAAATCTTACCTGAAAAGATCTCCCCCATTTTGCTTACACCCAGTTTGATGGCAGCATTCAGCATTTTCTCTGGTGGTATCACAGTTATTGTAGGTTTCAGTTTCTGCAACATTTTTCCAGCCATACCCAATGCAACCAAACCGCACCTGTTGATACATTTTTTGACATTACAAGTAAAAGTGTAAAGAAAATAGCTAGATTTACTCACAATGGTTTCTGGTAACCTTGTAAAATTGAATCCACAGCACTATTGAACAGATACCAGTTCAAGATCGTTGAAGCTTTGGCAGATGTGCAATTTCTATAAACAAAGGATTAACAACTCAAATGAAGGCATAAAACCACAAAAAATGAAATACCTAGACCTGTTCTACTGTCTGTCTGAACATGGCTTCAGCTTTGGGCTTTAAACCAACAAGTGACTTGGCGGTTAAAGTTGCAGCAATCTTGTACATACATTCATAAACATCAACTCAGAGTTGAACACCAAATCACAGACATCAGAACTAAGAAAACAAACTGTTATAAAGATGCAGGAGTACTAAAGCACTATATAGATAATATACCCTATCCCTCAATCCCTTTGAAAGAAAAAAACATTAACACTTTGAGAGCCGGTCTACGAATATACCGTACCTAGATTTCGGCCTGAAACCAGCAGTTTTCGGTTGCCTTACCAACGCCACAGCTCCTCCGCCGACTGTGCTACAGAGCTGTTCAAGTGCTCAAACGGATCGGCCAGTCTTCTACTCCGCACTCGAAAAAAAATTTTTTGGTTGGGGGTTGCGGATATTTTACAAGTGACGTCCTAAGTGAAGCAGTTTTTGGGTCATTTTGGCTCATGTTACCTGGCCTAGGGCCCAACGGCTAGGCCAAAGTATTTCTCTGAAGTTTTTGTTGGAAATTAGGTTCTAGTCCAAGTCTTTTGAGCCTTTGATCGACTTTCTAGCGTTTCTGGTTCAAAAGTTATGATCTAACATAAGCAAACTAATTAATTAGCTAATTAGTCAAATATTCTTATTACTTTAGATCATAACTTTTGAACCCAAAACCCCTGAAAGTCATCCAAAGTATCAAGACTCGGATTGTAGCCTAGTTTCCAATAAAAACTTCAGCGAAATACTATCATCTAACGGTTGGCACCCAGGGCCAGGTAAAGTAGGCCAAGGTGACCTAAAAGCCCTCCACTTAGGACGTCACTCATAAAAAATCCGCAACCCCCAAGGAAAAAAATTTGCAGACTAAAAGACTTGTCGCGCCTTTTGAGCCTGTGACCGGGTCTGTAGCGCTGACTGGACCAGAGAAATTCCTGCGCAAAGCCACGTGCGATCCTGTTGTTTTGGCACAAGCATTCCCAATTTTGGCCGGACGTGAAAGTGTTAAGCAAATTTCCATCGTTCAATATCATTTTAGATGCATTTGGTACATGAAAAGCACAAGTGCTGAATAGCCTTATAATGAAGTTCACTGCCAAACGAAAGGACACAAATGACATATTGCAAACGTTTTGATAACTCCTGTTACCATCATCAGTGCATTGCAAATTTACTTGCAGTGATCACGCTGCAGGTGCTTATTGGTCATTCAGGAGATAAGCGCTGCAAAAAATGAAAAATGCAAAGGGCTGTTTCTGTAATGATATAGTGGCATGAAGTATACGTAGTCACATGACTCAGCTGGATACCCACTGATGGTGATGGTGCGTGACGTCATGAGTGAGGCATGAAGCTCTGTTACAAGTCATATTTTAGATGCACAGGAGGAATAAAAATGTCAACTGTATCATTAAGATGGCAAATTTATGTGTTATTAAAAAGAAATACCTAACTGGTACGTTGATCAAATTGCCAAAACTGAAATGAACGACATCCATGCACTGCATATTTACCTCACGAAGACCAACCTAGACTCTAGTGCAGCAGTTCTTAACTCTTTGACGTCCGGGTTAATTCAAGCGGTTTGCAAAAAAAACAGCTGGATCACACATGGCTTTGCGCGGGAATATCTCCGCTCCTGTGTCAAAAGACACGGCAAGTCTTGTAGTGGGTGCAGGTTTTTGTGAGTGATGTCATAAGTGGAGGACTTTTTCGCCACCTTGGCCAACTTCACCTGGCCCTGGGCGCCAACCACTGGATGGTAGTATTTCGCTTAAGTTTTTATTGGATTCTAGGCTACAATCCGAGTCTTTTGATACTTTGGATGACCTGCTGGGGTTTCGGGTTAAAAAGTTATGATATAAGTTAATAAAAATTTTTGAATAATTAGTTAATTGGAAAACTAATTAATTTGTTTATTTAAGATCATAACGTTTGAACAAGAAACGTTAGAAAGTCAATCAAAATCTCAAAAGACTCGGACTCGAGCCTAGTTTCCAACGAAAACTTCAGCGAAATACTTTGGCCTAGCGGTTGGGCCCTAGGCCAGGCAACATGAGCCAAAATGGCCCAAAAACTACTTCAATTATGACGTCACTTATAAAATATCAGCAACCCCCAACCAACAAATTTTTTTTCGAGTGCAGTCTGGAAGACTGGCCGATCCATTTGAGCCCTTGAACAGCTCTCTAGCGCAATCGGCAGAGGAGCTAGGGCATTGGTAAGGCAACTGACAACTGCTGGTTTCAGGCCGAAATCTAGGTACGAATATATCGTACCCCGGCTCTCAAGTGTTAAGCTTCCATGGTCTGTGGGCTTGACACCTGTGGACCCCTGCTCTTTTATAAAAATGTAGATTTCATTTTAATGATGAATAAACTTCATAGCCACACCAGTGAAGACCTCTGCTTGTGGATTCCCGAATGTGACCTCAATTGAGAAACTACATTTCTAGTGCTTACCAAGAAAACCTAAGTTCCAAACTATTCAAACCAACCATCATGTGTCAGCAAAGCATGCTGCATTTCATTACACTTGAAACACAGATTAAACTACCTGTAACTTTAGTTAGTAAATACAACCATTAATAAGAATATGTGAGGAGGAAACCAACCGGTTTCAGCTAGAGTTGATATAGTACCAGCAAAACAACATCAATAGTTAAATTGACTGTACAATACTTTATAGTTTTCAATAGCAAAAAAGCATATTTAACCACAACCTACTGCATTCCTATTATAACACAATAAAAACATTAATTTCTACAGTATATGATTCATCTGCAGCAGAGCATTGGCAGTGTTAACCTTTTCCCATATTTATCAAGCATTTGTTATGAGAAAACAGTAAACAATGTCCACACATTTATGAAAGCTAAAGCAAAATCCTGAGTGCATATTCAAACATCGTTTTTCCATATTTTCTGGGGGCACCATAAAATTTCAGTGAAAATCAATTTTCAGTAAGCAGTCAGCAACACAATCATTACCCAAAAAACACTTAGTTATTTACATCACACACCCACTGTGATATGAAGTACTGCACCACTGCTTTTCACCAAGGTTTCTCAAAAACAACATAAGTTTGTTTTACCAAGAGGGTCGAAACATGTGTCAGCAAAAAAAGCTGCATTTCAACAACTTACCAGTAAATCCCTACTTGTGACTTTTCCATGAAATGTGTAAGCTTTCATGAGTAAACACTTATAAAATCTTATTGCAAAAGTTTCCCTTTTTGCTGAACAAAAAAAAAACAGGATCTAATATTTGGCAAGATCTTATATGAAACAGAAAAATTTGTCAAGGAACAGCCAGCCAACAAACATAATGAAATTTGTGCACACTTTCTAAGCACAGAGAAAACTGCATAATAAAGCGAAGCATATGTTAGTGATATTTTTCAATCATATAAAAAATTTTCTGGGAGATTTGATTATTTTTACCATGTCAATGATGGGGGTTCCCTGTAAAAGACGGATATCCGTAAGTAGCGGATCTTGGTTGCGAATACAAAATGATGTAACCAGAGTTGCGAAAACCAATATTTTATGGTGAGCAATTGACACCACAATGGTAGTAAAAATAATATTTGTTGCTAGGCTAATTATTGCATTTTTGATAACAAAATCCAGGGGGACTAAAATTTAGGTTTCAACAGTTGTGAAAATATAAAAAATTAAAACATCATAACTTTTTAGCATTACTTGTTCAGGGGAAAATTGTTTTAAATTGCAATGACAAAAAATTTTTTCTGTTGTATCTTCACTTTTATTTATTGTGCAACAACGTCTTTTTCCACTCCGGTTATATCATCACATATCCATTAACGATATCTGCTATGACAGACATCTGTTCTTTACATTGTACCAATGATAGGTATTTACGGAGCAAACATGTTTGACTGTTCAATAAAATATGCCTGATATTAAGCTTTGATCCCTTTTGAAAAGATTTTGAATGTGCAGCATGTGCACAATAACACGCCCATCCAAAAATCTCACGTGTCATAATGTTTAATTCCACTAAGGATTTTTAACACAGACAAATCTGCACAGATGCCATTGGATTTTATCAACAATTGAAACTGAACTAGCATTAACTATAATAATTAACCTATGTCTAAATCATGAAGTAAGCCAAGTTCTGATAACTAGTGGCTGCAGCTGCAACCATGGTCATCGGAAGGATCTTTTCAAGGTGGAGGGCAATAATGGATTTTTCCAAAGGAAATTGAAAATATTTTTCCAGGGGAGGGCAAAAATGGTGAAATTTTATATTTTCGTAGATGTAACAATAAGCTATTGTGACGTAACAAATCCCTTGATTTTGATCAGTTTTATGCGATAACACGAGGTCATAATGAGTCCTATAGTTGCACGTAGTGTTGCCAGCTTGTATGGATGTAAACCAAATCTAAAAAATTGACATATTTTCAAAGCGTTTGTTATACAAGTTTTTGGGTGGTAGGCCCATAACAGA
>JGI24021J15306_10012578_pt1 | contig 10516 bp, 6 predicted proteins | sample Ectturendosymbi1_FD_15306 | JGI IMG/M metagenome (IMG submission 15306) | reverse complement strand
AGTTGAACTTTTGCATGTTCATACCTGTTTGAAAGATCAAACCGGTGTGAACATGCAAAAGGAAATATGCAGAAAACGGGAAATTTTCACGTGCAAAAAAACAGAGAAAAACAATAAAATATAAGCAATTACCTTAAGGTTGCAAGTAATTGCAATCTATATTCACCAGTTATTGAAGTATGACTGGATAGACTTCTCAAGCAAACAAAGAAGTTTTTATTTCACAAAATCATCCCGCAGGCCGGATCCAACCACGCAACGGGCCGGATTTGGCCAGCGGGCCATATGTTTGACACCCCTGCGCTAGTTGCAACTAAACTAGTATTGATGCATACAGTATAAAGTGCTAACCACATCATAACCAACAATTGTTAACTGCTAAAAACATGGTTGACAGGCGTAGCATTTTACAAAAACGCATGTATGCACAGCAGCCTTTCAAATGGCGTAAAATAATTAAAAGAATGGATGTACACAGCCTTGCAGAGTGCGTAACATAATTTTTTTGAAATGAATGATGGGAAATGTAGTTGTTGGTTAACGCACACTGTAAATGCACTTTTTAAACTAACACGGGCTGCATGAAAAGATGAAACAAGCCACATTTCGCCCGCGGACCTTGCATTTGACATATGCGATTTCACCTACACATGAAAAATATTCGATACATGAAGACTTCAACTTTGTCTTGTGTTGAAGAAAATGTTTTTAAGTAAAAGGAATGAAACCAACAACAATAAGAAGGTTATCAAGCAACAGCTGTTGAAAAAAGCTTTTGAAATTCTTCTAACCTATGTTCAATCTGAAAAAATCATTTCACGAATCTGACGCAGAAACTAAGCAAAAACCATTTTTATATGCAATAGCTGGTCATTGATTTCTTCATTTTACATTTACCTGTTGCTGCATTGGTCGTATTCAGAGTCTGGTTTGGATGTTTAAAGTGCTCTTGGTTACTGCCAGAACTCCAGTAAGGTGTGGCACATCTTTCCCTACCTTATAAGAGAAGTAATGCATCGCATTCTTACAGTATACAGTCTCACCGCTTTGACAGGAATCATATTTTGATGTGGAATCCAGAAATTGCTGACTCCCAGACGACACCTCGGATTTTCATTACCTACGCCGCACTTTGACGGACATTCACAGTAAATGCTTTCATTTTGAACACGATGCAACGGATGCGTTTTTGTCGAAATCGAGCATGATGCGTTCTGCGAGCACGCTGATTGGTTTGTAGTATGCACCCAAAAATTTCCAGACCTGGAAGAAAACCTTGACTATATAAGCTACTTTTCATTTTACTTTGCTAAGTATTGTGCTCCAACTTTTCTGTTCAGACGAACGGTCATCAGTGCCATCACCGACGTTTCCTGCTTGATCGCGTGGTGTTTACTTCAGGTCCAAATAAAAAGGTAAAGTGTCGCAATGCAGGATCGGAACAAACAGATTTCTAACCCATTGTTGTATAGTAAACGCTTGCATCGAACAAAATTGCAGCAAGTAAATATTACTCAAAATAGATATAAAGATTGGCTAACAGTAAATGTCAAAGCGCTTATGTTTGTTTGTTCCAGCAAAGACCAGTCGGAAGTCGCGTTTACTGTGACTCAGGAATGATGGACATCAAGCCTGGTCTCTGAACCGGTCTGTTTATTCATATATGTTTTGAACGTCTGTTTGGTGAAGTGGGTACTTTTGCATGCAGCAACAAAATTTGATGTTTCTGAACTAGTGTTTCCTGAAACTTGATGACATACGACAAAAGCAGCCCAATAGAAACGTAGATCATCGTCAACATATACCGACCTTGGAATACAGACACCCAATGGCTTTAGTGATGGCTGGCTAGTGCCCACTGCAGGTCGTTGAAGATGGACTAAAAATCCGTCCAGCTCAATTCCTGAAAAGATTTGGAGTGGTCGACGAATAAATTGGCAGCATTTTTAATCACTGGATTTCAATACCTTTCGGCGTCTTAACATTCCAAGTAACATCCAAATGCAGCTGCACAGCATCTTTTGGTGACGACGCGTTTGTTGCTCGAGGAATATATCTGTGTGATTGATTGTGTATTTCAGAAATGATACCTGTTATAAAATCAAAAAGAAAATAAGACAAAGTGCATACAGCAGGGGCGCAACCAGCTCTTCATTTCGGGAGGGGGCAATTACATGAAATTTCATTCGATGATGGTGCTTATTCAACCGTGGTACAACTTTTTCGCAAATGGTCGCAGATAAATTTCTCTTCGCAACATTTCCGAAAATGAGAACTTTTCAGTTTTAATCAAGATGCAGACCGAACGATCAGGACAGAGTAAAAATTAGTAGCCTAATACAAACACCTGCTTCCGTACTCAACTAGTGCAGTAATGGTAAACCTTCCTAACTTTTCATTAGTAAACCTTCCTAACTTTTCATCTTGTTTTAACAAAATTGTTATAGCCCTAGTCTTCTAGCACTGTAGTTCCCAACCTGGGGTACATTGTACCCCTGGGGATACATTTGCCTATCTGAAGTGGTACATTTATTGAACAGCTGCCACAAACTAACTTTGAAAGATAAAAACGGAGTCTACCTTTCTAGTTCTAAAAATCTAAATGTTCTATTAAAAATTCAGTGGATTTTTGTGATTGTACTCAGCCTTTTGTCATGAGAAAGTTTAGGGATGCATACTCATCTGTCGAAATGCTGAAGGGGTACATGGTCGGGAAAAAGGTAGGGAACCCCTGTTCTAGCATATGTTTGAATTTCTATCACAAATTAAGATCCCAAACTTGAGAGAAAGCTTATGTCAAGGGTGAGGTGATCTTTGATTGCTACCATTTCGGGCAAAACGAATCAGGGGTCTTATGTCTTTGGCGCATAACGGATCAGGTGTGTTTGGGGCAAAAAGACATTTTCTGGCATCCACGAGTTGTGTGAAAGTTTTTAGAAGCAAGTTTAAGGCTATGAGCTTTCAGGGCTTGCATTGGTTGCAGAAGGTAGGGTCTGGTAAAGCGTCATTTGGAGCCAGAGTGGTGTAGTAGGTAGGTGCGATCAACACTTGACTAGCATTCGTATGACACTTTACTGAACGCCTTTTGCCAAGCCGTGGTACTGGCAGTCCCGTCGCCACGGGGGGGCTTCTGGGGGCTTAGGCCTCCAAACAAAGCTCCAAGCCCCCCCAAATTGAAACAGGAAACACTATAAATCAGTTGAGTCTTTGTCAATTTTTAGGATGTCAAGCCGCCCCGCACAAATGCAAAGCCCCTCTGCAGAAATACAAAGCCCCCCTAATGAAAACTTTCTGGCGACGGTTCTGGGTACTGGTACCAACCCAGGAAGACACAAAACGTTAAACAGTCCTCACGCTAAATTTAGTTCAAAACTATCAGGTTTCGAACCGAAAATGCAATTAAACACCCTTTTGTAAGAAATTTACTAAGTAACGGTTGGGCAAATAACGGCCTGCGAGCCACATGTGGCCAGTCACACCGATTACAGTAGCCCGCGGAAGCATTCAGGAAAATCTTCAAATCTGAAATGTCCTCCAACTCATCACAGTAAACGTTTGTGCTGAAGCTAACTTGAACCGAGACTTGCTTCAATTGCCATTAGAAGGTACGGCCCTCCTCTATACGTTGTGTGTTCAACGTGGCCCATGAGCCAAATTAATTGCCCATTCCTGTACTGGTGATCCGTTTTGCCCCTAACAAAAGTAATCAAAAGGACCATAGAACAAGGGTTCCCAACCTGTGGTACGCGTGCCGCCAGCTGTACGCGAAAGTCTCTCAGGTGGTACGCGAGTAACTTCCATTTTTTCACAAAAACCTGGATTCACAGCTTTCTAGCTTACGTATCGGGTTTGTTTCTAAATAAATATATTTCCTGTAGCCGCTATTCCTATTGCTTCGTAACAATATGAGTTTTGATACGCTGTTAGCAAATTTACGTCACGAATTGACCGATTGGTGGAAGGTAAACAAAAACAAAAAGCTCATTAAATTTAGTTGTGGTCCTTTGTTCTTATTTTAATGTATTAACATTCTTCTGAAAAACAAAGGTTCGATCAAATTATCAAAAGGTCATAAAAGGCGTAGAAGAAACAAGCGGTTAGACGTGACCACAAACTTTTTCAATAACAACCAATATGTCAAGATTTCTCTTGTCACTTTGAAAGTTTCAGCGGTTTGCGCGGTTCAACAGTACCATAATGTTATAAAGTTTCATGAAGCCAAATTGAGGCCTGTCTCAGAAACAAGTGGCACACGAAAAACAGGATAAAAAAAGCCTCAGAATACCAACATTTTTAACTATCTCCCAAGTTTTGACAATTCCAGCATATTTGTGGTTACATACAATTTTTTACGAAATGTTCGATCAGATGACCTGTCTTAAGATAAATCTTGTAAGGAGATAATAAATCAGTAGGACAAAGACAAATTCAAATAAGACTTTTCTAAAAAATGTTTAGATATAAAATTTCATCCTTATTCTTTGAAAGTTTCTGCAAATATCGAAATTGCTCTGCAGTGTTTTGAAATTTTCGGGGGGTCAAATGACCCCCTGGTTGAGCGCCTGGCATAGAGCAATTTTGCTAATGTGGAAATAGCTCCAAGTTGGAAGTTTGTTAAAGTGGAATTAAAATTCCCTTTCTAAGCAAGGAAAACTTTACAAGGGAATTTTCGTCCTAAAATAAAACCTTTACAAATTTCGTCTATTTTTTTTTAAAGTTGCTTGCATTGAATTTTAGCATAATCCCAGTGTCAGGTGGAATTATAGCAGCAGACGATACTGCTGTGCACCTACTTCAGATCTTCATGTGAGCAAGAAATCTAATACTCACATGTTTTAGTGCCACATGTCTGGTTCTTATTTTTACAATTTCAGCAAGAATAACAATGCTTGTCATTGGATTTTGTCGTTGCTGGGGCTAACAAGATTTAATTCGCTGTTCTGCTGTGCTGATGTTACCAGTATTAACACGCAATGATACATTGCAGACTCATCTCACTTGCAGCTAAACATGTAGATGCTTTTGTGCTCTGACATTTGAAACATTGTTAGTACGTTCGTCCCTGTCGGTCGTTCCGCAACCAGTAAGAGTCATAAGCTATCAACACCAAAAAACCTACCTCCTGTGCAATGCCGAAATGTAGCAAGAACACTGGCAAAGTTGATAGCGTTGAGTAACAGCAACCAGTTTTTTAGCTTCATCTAGCTTGTTATTGAAAGTCTAGCGCAGCAAACTTTTTCTCTGCGAGATCTTTTGAGAAAAAAATCAAAATTGCAAAAGCGTCAAAGACAACTTAAAGTTTTTATGGTGAGGTTTGGCATAGTAGGGTAGCCAGCCCAAAATTTCGGGAGGGGCCAGATATTTTGAGTTTAAGTGAGCAACAGTATTTGGTTTGGGACACCTTCCCTCGAAGCACAAAACGACAAGATATTCTAGAAATTGGGTGTACCACGGCCCCTTTGCAGGGCCGGCCCTAGCAGATGCGGGGCCTAATGCAAAAACTAGTCGCGGGGCCCCTCAGTAGCGGTGTTATGACGTCTTCCCGTTCAGTCAACCTTGCTACGACCTTTTTGATGAAGATATTTTAGCAAAATAACTATACGAATATGAAAAAAAACCAAAATTTTGAAGGTGATCTGTATGTACGTGATAACACAATAGTTTCTTTAATTTGGGGGGGCGTGGACACAGCTCATGCATCCCCCAGCTGCGTCCATGCTTGTGACTAATAGCATGCTGCTGTGATGGACATTAGACAGTGTACCGCTTCCACTCGTAATAAAGTCGAAGGTTGTAAAGGAAGCTCTGCAATGGAGATCTGAAGGGCGAACGCAAGTGCATATTTCCATCAATCAAACTGAACTGACAAGCGAGTTGAACTTACAATGCAACTATTTCGCTCTTGTTGAACGGAACTTTCTTTCGAAGAGCAACTAACTTGGAGAAAACTGCTAACATGAACTGATTGCTTTTCTTGCTATCGGTAACCAGAAGCACAGACGTATGCTTGTATAAAGGTGACGTCTGGGCGCACGATGCTATCTACTTTATATCGCAATGCACGAAAAAAATCAGACTTCACAAGAGAGCAACCCATGAATTCGCCCAAAGTTCCCCAATAGCCAAATTTTATAGTTAATCTTAATACATGGACTTGGAATGCAACCTGTTCTTTATGAATTAGAAACGCATTGTACAAAGGTTTTACAACTACCACGTCAGAGATATAGAAACACTTATCAAACGCAATATGTAATGCGCATGGTTGATTGATGAAACAGGAAGGAGTGTGCTGGATGGCATTCACGATTTTTGCCTTGCTTAGTTAAGCTGCAGAGGAGCTTTAAGTGTCCTTTACCGATGAACCCGGACTTCAGAGTAGTGGATTTTCTTCCTACGAATAATCTGAAACCTCTCAAAATAAAACATGTAAAGTTTTTTGAAAGCTTTTTTAGTGTTGATGACACTTTCTAAATTTCTTCAGAACAAGGAGCATCTGACAAGAATGAACGCTCCTGCTCCACCACCATGGCGCGGGCCCCCAGGGACGCGGGGCCCAATGTATCTGCATCGGTTGCGTTGGCTTAAGGCCAGCCCTGTCCCTTTGGCCCTCATGGCTACGCTTTTGGTTTGGCCATCCAAGTACGGTTTCTGTTGGTTATTTGGATCTCCGTTCCCAATGTGTTTTAGCCTTTCATAGTAGTTCTCTACAATCAGGTAGTTCCTCATGTTCAAAAGTTGTCAAAAATGTTGCCAACCGATTTTTCAAAATGGAAATTTTGTTTGCAACACTAAGGTAAGCTCGCACAATTTGTTATCCTGGTACTAGACCAGTTCAAATTTAATGTCACTAATAAACTACTTTACCAGTAATAGCTGCTGTATTTATTGAACTTCAGATTTTTTCACTAATAATTACAACGAAGTAGGCTTTAAGGTTAATCAATCATAATAACGCGGGTTGATCTGTTTGGAATAAAGGTCAGCAATTGTTATATAACAACACAATCGTTTTTCTTTTGCTCTGGCGTGTGATCTTCAGACGCAGAGATGGTTGGCAATTCAAAAAATTCAAGTTTTGTTCTTGGCGGCTCTGGCAGCTGCGACATAGAAACTAATTTATAACCCGGTTTCACAAATGCTTGTTATTTCTATGCGGTGATTAATTACAGTGGAAGGAGATTTTCCGAAAATGCAGCAAGACACTGCAATGTGTATCACGAGACAAGGGTGGAAATTGGTTAATACACTCCAAGGTAGGCCTGTACCTTCAGTTGCTTTACCCACAGTGATCTAAGTTGGCCAGTTTGAGCTAAGTAAAATTTCGCAATGTTTCACAATTACTGTAACAATGTATTTCTCATTAAAAAATTGTGTGAGGAAAATAATATTTCAATTAAAGATCTTTGCATTTTGGGAACCAAAAAATTATCTTCTGAAAACAAACATTTTTTCAAAAAAAAATTGTATGACGATTTTTTTCACCACGGTGCCCAACTACACCAACAAAGTGTTTCACACTGAAATTTGCGAATAAATCATATTGCAAATTCATATTTTCGGCGATGGTTGTTAGTGAAGTTTTTTATCAAAGAAATGATCGCAAACTTTGTTTTTTAACCGCATGTTGCTCTCCATTCTCTCAACGAAGTTGCATTTTTAGTTGCTGAAGTCGACTTTAAATTAGAGCCTTTGGTTATGCTACGTGGAAATTACCAAACGCATGCCAGGAATTGAAACATTTCGAAGGTGGCCTTGCATATTCCACCTTGCAGATAGGAGTATAAACACAGTGGATATGTCAGAGGTTTAACGTGGAATACAACACCAAAAACATCAGGAAAGTTCATCATGTGTATTTGTAATAACGCTTGTACCAGACCTTGTTTTACAGCCCTGTAGATTTAGTAACTTGTATCATAGTGATCGTTATTCTTGGAATTGTATAGGCTATATGTGTGTCAGTAGCAGAACACTGGATAACTTTGACATGAGTGAAAAGAGGATTGCTTCTCATTTTCCAGTACTTGATAGATTAGGCTTAGGGTTAGTTAGAGCTTACGATGTTCAAGTTTATGTGTACTGCAAGTTTTTACAAGCACACTGGGACAAAAACAGATAGGTGTTTTAGGTGAATGCTGTAAGCCCCAGTAGAGTCATGTGCTGACTCCCATGCCGCTTTTGTATTTACTGCATTTTAAGCACTTATAAGTGGCTTTGGTAAGAACTCAAGAAATGACTTATCGAAATAAATATTTGAAGTAAAGTTGTTAAATTAGCTATTTATTGCTCTACTTGTTTACCAATAGTAGAATGAAAACTCCTGAAGGAAAAAACAAATATGCAGCATATGAAGTTACAACATGGTTTATTCATAAATTTCAATGGTGAACACATCGTTGGCGAAGTTAGCTACATTAACCATAAACAATTCATAACATTTTTTCTTGAAATAAAATTTTCGAAGAAAATAATTTATTTCAATTTCAAAGAATTTGTCAGTTGAAATAATTTTTGTGTGTGAAAAAAAAATTTTTTTAAATTCAAAATGAAATTTTCTCGAAACTTTTTTATGAAATAAAAATTTACAGTGGATTTCTAAAATCTAACAAAATTTTGCATGGTGTAAGCGAGTAACCACAGTGATTAAGAACAAAAAAGAATTCAATATACTGTTTATTTTAAAATGCTTTGCACAATATGAAGTCAATTCTGCATTCAAAGTTAATCCACAATCCTTTACGAACTCGGCGCTGAAAGGGCAGCATGTCTGGTTTGAACTCATAATAATAAAAGTTAGACACCATGCGGAGTTTCCGAATAAGATCCGTGAGGACTTGATGAACTAATGGAAGTGCCTGTATACTCGTTCGAAACTATTGCTTGTGATGAAATAAAATATAGGTTAAAATAAAAGCGTACGAAATCAATTTTACGTGCAAATCATGCTTTTGTGATGCAGATGTCAAAGCTTCCACTAAACTTATTTCGGAAAGCTTTTTTAAGTAAATAAGTAGAATATATTTTACTCTCTTCAAAAAATTACTCACAAACACACATAGTTTAGAAAAAACTTGACCTGTACATTTTTACAACTGTTACATGTCAGATACATTCACACTGAAACATTCGTCTTTTTAGGTACCTGAATCAGACTGGAAAAAGCAAGCTCAGATCAAGCAAGGTCATTTCAAAGAATTTTTGGTCAAGCGACACCCTTTTGAAGTGTTAGAAACCATTACTACTTTTTGCAAGACATTTTCTGGTGTTTATTTCCTTCCTTGAGTTTAATAAACTTCCCACGATCATTCTGACTGCGTGAATGTTATGATCAGCGAAAACTCTTCTTGAAATAAAACTTCTCAAGGGGTCTTATCAGATCAAGGTATCAACGTTGATGCGTGCCTCATACGTTGCTATGCTTTCCTTACTATTAGCAGTTAAAACACATGTGAGTAAAAATATTTTGAGACTTGCAGCAAAGGTGTCCAGAGGCATAATAGACTCTGCTGATTTCTGTGTATAATCGTCTTCAGTACAACTAACACCTACAGCGTGCCATATTCAACGGATACCCCTACCTGCTGTCTGCGACACCCACCTTCATCCGCTTTAGAAAAAATGTGTGACTTATAAATACCTTCGCAACGTTGTTGCGCAGCTAACGCTGTAAAACTATTTGTTGCCTTCAGGTTAAATATGCATTTGTGAATCATGGCGAACACTTCATTAGCTCTGAATGCAAATATATAGAGCTTTTTTATTTGATCTTTGACACAGCATGTTGTCACGCCCAGCCAAAAATAGCCTGATCACTCCATTTAAATTGAAACGATCCAGTACGCATTCGTGCTAATTGCATCCTATTTTGTAGTGAAGCCACTCATGTCGCCAAAAGTTATTGCCTGAAACGCGTTTGAAGCGAACAACGAAAAGATGCTCTGACCAGTACTGTCAAACATATTTTGGTTCAAGACAAACGGAGCACGTCGTCATGACAGCCGTCGCCCAATGATCGTGCTGTGATGATGAGACGTAGCACCGGTGTTCGCGGAGCTGCAATGAAATAATTTTCTATTTTAAGAAAACGTTGGATGTACTCAGAGTCTCCTTTTTCATAAATTTTAAAGCGAACACGCTTGTATAGCTCACCGTCCACAGAAGCTTGTTTATATTTTTGGCAGATCGGAAAAGTTGTTTTGGTATTGATGCAAGCATGCCAACAAGACAATTTTTTTGAATTACCAGTTTCCAAAAAAAGATACGATTAGAAGTGGTTCATTTTATTTTTTCAATGTTCTGATTAGAAGTAAAATCTCGAATGTAGAGCCGCTTTTCCGAATAGAGATATCTCAGCCACGATGGTTCGGCCATGTGACCAGAATCCGATAGCGGATTAAGTGATGGGGTCTGACTGGGCCACATCCAGGGGCCTTCATCATTCAGGAGGCCTCCAACCCTAAGTCGGTAAAAAAATGTAATGTCTAGTTGTTAGAAAGAGGCCCTTTCTAAGTTT
>JGI24021J15306_10012576_pt1 | contig 10516 bp, 5 predicted proteins | sample Ectturendosymbi1_FD_15306 | JGI IMG/M metagenome (IMG submission 15306) | reverse complement strand
CTTTGTCCTCACTGCGTGTTGGCAGCTCAGAGTTAGTAAGTCAGGCAGGTCTGTTTGTCGCACGGCTTGCTCAAGATAGTTACGGGACTGCAGATTAGCAGAGGTGCGTTCGCGGTGTGAGAACCATTAACCAAACCTTCCCAAACCCCAGCCCTCAAGGCCTTTGGCACCGTAGGGTTTCCTACAGGGACAAAAAACAGATCACACGCAGTATTTTCTGGAACAGACCTGTTTGCCTCCCTCATTACTTTTTGCAAGTTTGCATCTAGGTTCGTCCTGACTGGTATCTTCAGAGCTTCCACAGTGGTCCCTGCAAAACAAAACAAAATATCTGTAGAATGTGCCCTTGACCGATTTAGGCAAACCGTACAAAATTAATTTTCAATCTAGCAAAAGTTCGGTTACCTAAATAGCAAGCTCAAACAAATCCTAGCTAGAGAATAGCAAGTACAAGACTCGGTACACAAAAAAGGTTTGTGGTGAAAGGCTCATGAAGTGATACACAGTCCCACTGATGCTGTTAACAATTGTTCTGCATAATTTTTGTGATTATGTTCTTAACCTTACTTGTTTAGAGCTTAATACTTCTTACAAGACATTATTTTTACCTTGCGTCTGATTCTTCATTATCCAGAACAAGGTCACCTACAACTGGCACGGTCTTGAACTCCGTGATTCTTCTACTGACAATTCTGTTCCAGACGTAACTTTGATAGCTGTGCACATATAACGTTCTGGTGTTCCTAGAAATAGTGTCTAGTGCTTGGACCAGCTGTTGAGTGCCTGGAAAAGCAGTTGAAAGTAATCAGCCATACTGCTGTTACTAGTTTTTCCGCGATTTGCCACTGTTCCAACGACAGAAGTCGACTCAAACATATTTATTTCAGCATACCACGAACCGTTGCAAAGTTTACTGCGCAAACTGCTACGGTTTTAGTAAATACCAACGTTACACAAAAGCAAAACCAACTCCACAGCCACATACTTGGAAAATGCCCTTACTAGTTACAATCACAAAACACAATCACTTGTCTTCAAACGTTTCACTGGACCAAGCTTCATCCGCGGTGATAAGTTGGTACAACAATCAGGGGTATGGTAGTCGGACAAATATCTTTTTAAATGCTCGACTAACAGTTGATCAAGCAAAAGAGCATTAAAATTTTTTCGGAGTCAAGCGAACTAAAATATTTTGCAGTTGTCTTTGACGATAATAAATTACTCGGCAAAAATTTCATTGCTAGAACAAACAAAGCAAGATTACCCGTGGGCTCCATTGCAAACTAAAATACTTTTCAGTCACGCAACTGGATAAAATTTGAGATGAAATGTTGTAGAGCAGCACGGTTTGAAGTACGCTCAAATAAGCGCTAAATGATTTCTGATATCTCTTGACGTTGCCGAAAAAGGTTTGTGCCTTACTGGGTTTCAAATACAATTTGCAAGCTTATCTTCTCTAAATGTCACTACGAAGAACACAACGCAAAAAACAAAGATCTTGTTAACCAAAACAGTTAAAAGCTGTGAAAACATGAACCAACCCAAAAACGCAAGTAGCACTCGTTTGCTGCATATTTTGCTCATAAAAAGAAGGAACGGATGATCATGAATAAAAAAGTGGGCACATCAAGAAGACAAAACGTCAACTTTTAAATTACATGTTTGTGAAGTTTACCTGCAACACCCCAGTTTTTCAGTGCTCTTTCATAAGCTAACAATGTAACAAAATATCAACCAGAATGGACACATTGCCTGAAACGCACCGTGTTTTTTGAGACCATGCAGCAATTGCCCAACACATGAAGTGTCGTTTTTGAGAACTTTCAATGCTTCTTCAGCATTTCCGTCAGTTTGCCATGAAGCAAGCAGCCGTTTGACGTCTTCATTGGACCCTATCAAAGAAAGAGTTTGCGTAGACATAGAAGTTGGTCCAGCGGGAATAAGCCAAAAACAACACGATGCTCCACCTTCAGCCGACACCACTATAGTTTTTTTTTGATGACACGAAAATGCAGTAAAACGTTGAGAATGTTACAACAGCTACGAACAGCTGCCTTGAAAATTGTTTTTCGTGTGTATTCCTTAACACTGTGTGCATGTGCACAGTGTTAAGGAATGACGTTAAGTTTAAACACATTTTTTCTTAAATTATCACAATTTTTTTACTGATTGTAAATGTAACTAATTACTGTACAGCAGTCACGGTCTTTCGGTTTTTACAATTCATACATTATCAGTAATGAAACGAAATTCCGTTTATTTGCTCAATTTATGCGGAATATCGGTTTAAAAACAATCGACTAACCATAGCATACCTCGGACCGCATCAACAGAGGACAAGATGAGGGTTACCGCCTCTGACCAGTGAGACGCCAGCAAAGCTTTTCCAACCACGTATGTTGGCACAGTTGACGTTCCAAAGCGTTGCATGCCAAAATAATTTATGAATCCGCAACTTGAAAATGAACGCATCATTTTCTCGATTTCACTTTTGTCCGATTCTTCGACATCCCTGAAAGGAACGTGGTTGTAAACAATGTCTGACTCATACACACATCAAGTTAGTCTCATTACCAGCTGCACTAATATCGACTTTGAAATAGATGGGTTTATTAATAGTAAATTAATTAGTTGCATAATTATGCAATGGCAAAGTTGCGTTTCAACGGCCACCATCTGCCAACAAGCTCACGATACAAACTCTTCATAGAACAAGTGTTCTTACTACCCGCAAACTAACCTTAATGTTATAGAAAAGTGATTTCCCGACAGATCACCCAACTGCAACTGTTTCGTAGCAGGAGTGATATTTCCAATTTGAATATTTTTCATAACGCTGTTGACATTCCGCAGTCTTTCTGGCGCCAGTGACGTGGTAACTTCCTGGATTGATAGTGTAAGTTTTGTAGCATTTGCTCGCTAAAGCATTGTGGACATGATAAATATGCAGGAACTTTCGTTACTATGAAGAAGTTCATAGAAACTTGGAAAAAAAAGTTTTGATTGAGAACACAATACGCAACTTTCACTTCAATTTTCACTTAAACAGAAAAATCATGCTATTTTAGACACATTCGTTTATAGGTCAACTACAGTAAAAACCCGATCAGCTGAGAGTCTGTTGCACAGTCAAGTCATTTTCTTTTTTGATAGAGAACAGTTTATCCTCGGATTGCGTTCACCATGCACAGTGCAAAAAGACGAAAGCAGTCGACTGATTCCTCGGAAGCATACAGAAAAATTAGGGGGTTCTGCGTAACGTTTTGAAATAAACAACCGATAGGATTTTTAACTTTTGCAAACATCACGAACATCAGTGCACTTGCCATATTTTTTCAAGGAATTTGATTGCTGAAAATGAAGTACAAGATATGATGCCAAGCAAAACGCTTTTCCCATGTGAGATAACTTAACGCCTGCAGATTACCTGCTAAATTAGCTTTGGAAAATCCATTCCCTCGGCGCAAATTATAAACGTTATAAACATAGGACCAGTACCTTTTCACATGAACATATAACCGGTACAAATAAGTTTGTTATTTACGACCAAAAAGCTTTACCATGCTGAAAATACAACTCAAGAGGCTTGTTGCAGAAAGGAGAGATTCATTTGGCAATGCATATAAAAAGTCGCGAATTCAAAATTTAAGAACTCCTAAGTTGTCCTAACAACTTTGTAGCATTTCTTTAGGTGCATTCCATATCATTTTTTTTCAGTATCAGTAATACATTGACAATTTCGGTTAGGACTATTCACATTGCCGATCGATCTCTTGCTAAAAACAGGTGTTCCTTTCATGCCTAGGCCATTAAAGTGTTGCACAGGTTGTAAATACTGCTTAGAACTGCAGTTTGAAGTCCGTGAAATATTGTAATGGATAACGATTTTTATGACATCAGAAGCAATTTTTAAAAACTTCGTTCACAATTATCATGTTCCCAAATTTTTTAACACGTGGTTTGTTTTCAAGCGTTGACTTGACGTGCGTGCTTCACCTTCACACACGCCACATGTACAGTACTTCCAAAGCGTTGCAATTAACAGGTTTGAACCTTTGGTATTTACAAGCTGGAGATCTTTGCCTTACAGACCAAAATCTTAAAGTATAAATAGGTTTATTAGAGGTCGAACATTTTATGTAATTAAATGTAGTGTGTTTCGCGAAAATTCTCGGTGAACTTGTTTCAGTTGCCCATTGGCCGTAGCCAACTGCATATAACGGCGCCAAGTTCAAAAGCCACGAAAGCGAACTTGCCTAGATATGGCAAATATACCTCCAGGACATTTAAACACTTTCATATTTTTCATTTGATGTCGACTAATTTGCACCCCGATTTTCAGAGTGTCACCACAGACTTAGGTCAGCTAATCGTTGAACCGAACTGCCACGAATTGTTGCGCCAGAAGCATTAACAGACAACCTAACAGTGTTTATTCGATTACAAACAATTTTATATAAACCACCAACAACGTTCATACAAACGTACAACAGTTCTATCAACCACAAAAAAGTTCGTTTCCTGTCATAGCATACGAAATTTTGGGTTTATTTTTTGGTGACAAGCAAAAATACTGCATGGGTTACACACACTTACTGCACAAAGGCTGCAGGTTAACACCAACACTTACAGTAAATGAATGTTTTGCGCATAATGGATATTATAAGGCACAAAAAACCTGAACTGTTATTCCTCTTTTATCCTTCGTACCAGCATAATGGAAAGCTTTGGCATTTTTCAGGTGAAGTTTTTTACATAGCAAGCTTATGGCATCTGCAGTGCCAATGTTCTTTTTGTATAGTACAAATCTCCAAATTTTACTCTTCGGATATCTTGATCTTCTGCGTTTGTTTCCTGCAGGAAAATTTGTAAGTGTTGAACGTGCAAACAAAGCTGTAATCTTTAAACATGTGGTAGCTGCAGAACAGGACTGTTGACAATAAGGTAAACAACGGCTAAGTGTCGTGTCATATACTACAAATTTACTCGCAAAAACCATTCTCAGCCAGCGTCCAATTACCCAAGCAAAAGTACAAAATGAAACAAACCTTGTATTCTAGTGACTTTTATCAGTTTTTCACCAGTTTCCTTATCATCAATCGTGGAACTTTCTAGAAGAGGAAAACGTTTTCTGATGGCATTATGTATTTCAGTCCTTCTACTTTTGTCTATGCATGCCTAAAAAGTAACGGACCATGAGTGCAAACGTTCCATAGAAACATTTCAACATAATTGAATATATAGATGTAAATAATTTCATAGGTCGACCAGCTTGATAGGTGCATACTTCCTGTCTTTACATGATTGTGTAGCACGATAATTCACTGAGCATCAAGTTACTTTTAATCATGAACCAGACTAAAAGACAAACTGCATCCTAAATTTACTACAGTGGTAGAACAGATCTGCACCATCGCCTAGCACAGGGGTGGCCAAACTTTTTGACCCGTGGGCCGAATTCGTGACTGTCTGGCCAATGGAGGGCCGAATACAGTGTGATTTATGTAATCTATGCAAAAATAGGTTGTTAAAATGCATTGTTTGTAGTACAATAACAACAATCAACTCACACTATTTGTTTACACTTTTATAGCACTGCTTCCACCTAAGTGCTGGTGTGGCAGATAAGTCAACAAAAGACAGGCAGCAGCCAATGTTATTGCACTGCTATACACAGTCGCTAATGTGTTGCTTGAAAAAAATGTGCAAGGTATTTGGTGGGCCAGATCAAAGTGGTCGGCGGGCTGTAGTTTGGCCATCCCTGTCCTAGCAGGTTAGAACAGAAAAAAATGTCTTACTTTAAGTAGGACAGGCTCTGCTTCTGCTGATTTGTTATCATCATTGGCAAGTTTCTGAAGTAGTTTCTGATCTTCTAGTGATAAAATCTCTTCAGAATCATCAGAACATAATTCTTGCTGAAATGATAGAGAAAGTTGTTTGCAAAGAAGCGATTTTACATTTCTTCAACAGTAGTCTTACAGTTATTGCATTGAGGACAACTAAAGACAGTAAAATATACCATACCTGAGATTCTTTCATGCTATTCAATACAGTACTTAAATCTGTTAAATGCACTTTTTCTTTTGCCTGGGTTATTTCATTCACAACAAAATCTTCAATTCGAAGCTTTATAATTCCTCCTAATCCTTTTTGAGTAGTAAGGTACTCAGTCATACCCACATCAAATTCTTTAAGATCAGACATATCTCAGATGCTGATTTTGCATGAGAACACTCAGCTAAAAAACATAGGATTTAGTGTTAAGGTGTATTTCTTTTCCCAATCAAATTTTCACCTGTGAGGAATGAAAGAAGAGCTGAAGTATTTTTATTAAAACACTGCAACAGGTTTACAGATGTGTGTTTAGTCACTTAACCCAGGGGTTCACATATGCTTTTTGGCATGACCCTAAAAAATAGTTCAAAATTCTTGTGACCCAAACATTCCCTGAGCATATAATTTTGTGGAAAATAATTTATAGCTAAATATCAAATTAAGACTACTAGTGATAGTAGCAATTTTCTTGAGCAAAATTGTATGAAACTTAGCACACAAAACAGTAAATGATTTGCATTTACACAGTCTAATGAGAATGGCAAATTTAAAATGTAAATTTGAACTACTTTGTGACCCAGTGTGGAAGGTCTTGTGACCTTTGTGGAGCCCCGACTTACCTGATTAATTATTTTTTGAAAACGAAATAAAAAGTAGATTAGTTAACAAAATTTAAATGGCAGTTGGTCATTTAAGTCAAGTCTCTTGTGGAGTTGCATTACATTTGAAGCTTTAGTGTCTTCGGATGAAACAGCATTACGTTTACAGTTTGTTAATTTTTTCTGCCATTGTTTCACTGGAAAATTTCTATAATTGAATGAACACAACTTACTTAAAAATGCAAGTCTACCACGTAAGAAATAAAGCAATTGCAACAGCTGTTTACAACCAATGGACAGATCTGTGAATTGCATTCTATTCTATGTTGAAACAATCTAGCAGATTAACTGAATTATGTGAGGAAGCATCAACCACATGTTTATGACAGACAGTTTGAAAAACAAACAAACACAAAACTAAACATTTTTGTGACAATTGCTGTATTTTTACAAAATATACAGCAATTGTCACAAAAATGTTTAGTTTTGTGTTTGTTACACTATATTTACAAAATACAGGAACACCACAAGCTGTGTAGTGTATTTAGATTATCATCCATAAGTCCTCTGTACAATCCACAGTATAGTAGTGTCCAGTGGCTGTAGCCTTGAGTATTGATAATAATGTCAGCATGTCATTTTGTTTGTCAACATGTGTTTTGCCAAGTACATCATGATCATACACCTAATAAAAAGTCGGTATCTCCAGCCAATTACTGCAGGTATCAAACTGTAAAACCTTTGCAAGACTTGCTTTCACTGGCATAGTTTTTTGTTATTAACTTATCAACAACTTATCATCATATTCTTTAAGGATAAGGATTGCAATGCAATATTCAATCTTCAGATAACACTGATCTCAGGAAACAGCATTTTAACAGTGGTCCAACCCTATTGTTTATACTGATAAATATTAGTAGGAGCCAACAGAACTGCTACAGTAGCTGGGAAGATGCTTAAATATGTTCAGACATACTGAGGTTGTTATCTGTCAGTGTCTCATGCCTGTAAGGGCCTTGTCAACCATTTACTTGCTTCTCTTAACCCGGAACTCCCTCATGGGGATGTGAAACAGTGCAAATGACGCTTGGTCTGAACACCATGATTTATCACCACTACAAAAGGGAATACAAGCAGCCTGGAATGATCTCGTCTGCAGAGATTCACGCAATATCCTGTTGAACACTAAAAGCCCTTGGAACTGCTGTTGGATATGTGCTGCACAAGAGAGCCACACTGTTGCCTAGTCAAAAGCGTTTCCAATTGCCAATGTTGGAAACCTGCTCAGCCCTGATGAGCTCCGTATTGCAACTGCCCTCCAAACCAGTGACAAAATTTTTGAAAGCACAAAATGCCACTGTGGAAAAATTGTTGATGAACTAGAGCTCCATGGCTTCTCCTGTATTAAAAACACAGGCTGCTCCCCATACATTCAGTCATCAACTCCATTCCCAAAAGGCCATTGACCCACAATAATCTCAACTCTGCCTTGGAGTATGTCAGCATGAAAAGGGACAGAGGAGGCCAGATGGATTGACTTTGGACCCCTGGTACAGAGGCCTAAGCCTAGTATTGGATGCAACATTCGTGGACACTTTTGCTTAGAGCCACTACAACAAAGACAGTGCCAGGCAGGCTTTGCAGGAACAAGGGCTGAAACTGCAAAATGCCAAAAATACCATGACCTCCAAAGCAATTACCACTGTCAAAGAGTTGCAATGGAGACAACTGGTGTGTATGCCAAGTCCACTGCCCCTTTTTTGAGCTGAGTTGATTTTATTTGGCAATAATTAATATTCAGCAAGAAAAAACACAAAATAGTGCAAGGATGCCAGGGCATTGAAGGAACTGGAAGGTTATCGAGTCGATGCCCCTCAACAGTTGAATTAGCTTTGTTACTGCCTAGTTTCAACCCGTGGGGTTGCATATACGTGGGAAAGAGCTGCTAGATGATCAACGCAGTTGTGCAGGGAGTGCTGGGTCGCAACCAGTCTTTCTCTATGGGTGAGATGCTCAGATTCGCAAGGATCTGGGCATTGCAGAGAAAGTATTAACCCTGCTAAAATGAAACTCTGCCTGGTTTGTCAGACCCATTTCACATCAAGCAAGCTCTACAAATTGTTTGCAGAATTTTTTTGTGTGTAGATGATGGTTGGTTTGGTACTCTTCAAATCAAGTCTGCAGAGATGTAGCGTTTGAATTTCAACTTTCAACTGCCTTGCAAAAACCTGTTAACATGTTTGGTGATCCCAGGAGTGACAGTGGCTCCACCAGCACTTGTCCCTGGTTGTGGTCAAAGGGAACGCTGCCAGCATATTTGCCTGTGTGCAGGTTGTTTGATCAGATTTTAGCCATCCTCAGTTAACCAGTGTTGCTGCCTGCCACTTGCTTTTTTCGATGAATAGCTATTGTCTTCTGACTGTTTGCATTTTCTGTAAGCTTTGTTGCTTTGTTTTGCGGTTTATGTGCAGTATTGTTTCACTCCCATTTTTAGCTATCCTGACTACCGCATGGCCTATGATGAAAACACAGCGTGAGCGTTATGACGTATCTCAATTTGCTTGAAACTCTGGCCAAGACAATAAAAAATGTTTTTTCAGAAAAGAAAAATATGACTTTATATGACCAAACAAAAATGACTGAGCTAGAACCAGGGATACTTAGAAACTCCTAGATATCCGTAGATAGAACACACAACTACTGTACAAAAAAGCATTACTGGCAATAGTAGGCATGAGAGATGGTAGCCCCATGGTTTTTTGAAGCCCCACTAAAATAAATGGCTCAAAAGATGAACAAAGCATATAGTTTGATTTGAAGCAAATTGAAAACATGCATGGACATTGATTTATCTCTTTGGGGCAGCAAGAACATGCATTTTTGTGCCATGCATTACATTTCATCCAATTAACTTGGTTCACCTACATCTTGCCATCATTTGCAGGGTGCCCAAGTGGGTTCAATTTACAGGATGCAGCTTAGACTTAGTGATATACTAGTTTCACTTGGTATTTTGAGATTGTTTCAATGGTTTTCTGATTGAATTAGGCTGAAAATATGCACAATATGACTTTACAACCAAACATGGAAAATATAACTTGATTTTGTCATAGACTTGGTAGGGGCGCAATTTTTGTTCTAAAATTCGTTTCATAGCTTCCTGAAGCACAAAAAAATATGACTTTAAATGGCCCTAGTCGTCACATTTGGTAAGTTCCTCAGGCTGATGTAATTGTGTGAGCCACCTCCTGCTAAACATTTGGTAGTTTCAGTATCTGTTGCTGTGATGCTGTTGGCTTTTTCCATTCACTTTTTTCTCACATTTGTACAATTTATTACATCATGTCAAGATTAGAGTTCAGTAGAGGTAGTTTTGATGGTGGTAAGTACTGAGATCATGGCCTGTGAATGATTATCACAGAGAATTTCAGGGCATGGTGAAAGTGGTACTGGGTTGTACTTGCATACTTAGTTATTATGAAGGCACACTCATAGTTCGATAGCGTTGTCATATACTAATTCAAATTCTTTCAACTAGACAGGCAATTCTACCCAAGACCCATCCATTTGACAACTGATGAAATTGGACACAAGTACACAGTAGCCAAATTGGGTTACTTATTTGTTCAGCACATAAAACAGCATTGGAATAAGGTAATAGCTTAAAGTGATTAAGGCTATTTGAATAAGTTATGTTTAGCATTTTCTTTCTTGATTGCTGAATAAGCCTTTGTCTTAAACACTGGTGTACTCACTATGGATCCATCAACACCAGTTGTGGATTATCCCTCCTTTGGAAGTATACTCATGTACTAAGCACTATCCCCAAATGGATTCATTTGTTGAGGAACAATATGAATAAT
>JGI24021J15306_10012575_pt1 | contig 10516 bp, 6 predicted proteins | sample Ectturendosymbi1_FD_15306 | JGI IMG/M metagenome (IMG submission 15306) | reverse complement strand
TTTCATTGGAAACTAGACTCGAGTCCGAGTCTTCTAAGCTTTTGATCGACTTTCTAGCGTTCCTGGTTCAAAAATTATGATCTAAAATAAAGAAATTAACTAATTAGTCAAATATTTTTACTAACTTACATCACAACTTTTGAACTCGAAACCCCAGCAGGTCATCCAAAGTATCAAAAGACTCGGATGGTAGCCTAGTTTCCAGTAAAAACTTCAGCGAAATACTACCACCTAACAGTTGGCGCCCAGGGCCATGCAAAGTGGGCCAAGGTGGCCTCAAAGTCCTCCACTTATGACATCACTCACAAAAAAATCGCACCCCCAGGCAAAAAATTGTTTTTCGAGTGCAATCTACTAGACTGGCCGATCTGTTTGAGCCGTTGAACAGCCCTCTAGCGCAATCGGCGGAGGAGCTAGGGCATTGGTAAGGCAACCGAAAACTGATGTTTTTTTTGCAAAAATCGCCAAAACCACCCAGACGTCAAAGTGTTAACCAAGGTTCGAAGGTCACCAGTGAAAAACTTTGTCTTGTTTTGTTCAGCATGGTACCTTGCACTTTATTGTAAAATGTTGAATGAAAATATTCAGAGATGTAGGAGTGGCCATCAAAAGTTCCAACAACAAAATCACAAAAATTTTTTGGTCAAATCTTCTTGAAAAGCATCAAAATTTCCAATACTCATAATTTACAAAATTGAGGTTGGATTTCAAAAATTCCAACGTTGTTGAGTTCATAAGTCTGAGATCTTTCCCCTTATGAAATTTGGTGAGGGTCAGATGAAAAATCCCAAATTTTGCTGGATCACTTGACATGGAATGACCCAGAAGATGAGATTAGTACTGAGTATGATGGATGCAATTGTGGTTTGCGACATGCATGGAATCAGTTATGAATCTGTTGAGAATGGATTCTTGGAAAATGGTGATTCACGTATTGGCACAGTACTGCAGATTTAGATGCCTGGTATTAGTTAATTCTATTTCATCATGACTGCACTGTGCTTCAGCTCCACACTTCACAGCATTGTACCAAAAACTTTCACGTTTAAAAAAATGACTCAAAATGTCCCCAAGGATGTTGTCTTTGTTTGTGCAGGCTACAACTTTTTGTTTTTGCACATACCAACAAAAGACATATATAATGCACACACATGCCAAGACAATGAAACAAACTACATGTACTATACATATTACAGCAGAAGACAAGCAAATGACATGAACATAAGTTTGCACTTACCTGTAGAAATATAAGGACACAGCAATCAAACTTACAAGAACCGTCACCAACAGAGCAGATTTAGCCAGATTAGTTTGAATCCTGCAACTACACAAAACGCTTCAGAAAAAGCAAACAAAGCGTTGAAAGAAACGAAAGCATCACAGAATACTTACAAATCAGGGGTGAGCAATTAATTTAGACCGGGGGCCACTTTGAGAAGGCCACGTTAAGCAGAGGGCTGTACCTTCTGATGGAAACAGAAGCAAGTATAAGTTCAAGTAAGCTTCAACACTGATATTTACTTGAAGTGGGAGGAATTTCCAGATTTGAAGTTTTTTTGTAATTGCTTCCATGGGCCACTGAAAACGTTGTGGTGGGCCACTAATTGCCCACCCCTGTTATAAATGAAAGTTTTCATAGTTTCTATTCTAACACATATAAGCAATTCAGTTAATGCTTATGCTGTGCCCAGAAACTCGCATGTTTAAGTCTAACATACCTAAATAATATTCTCACAATATCCTTAAAGCGATTTTGGTGATCTCACTATATCCTTATTGCGATTTTTTTTCAGAAATGACATATGGGGACATAATCTCTCCAAGGAATAAAACATGTGAACCAGCCATGGCACAATTAAAATCCTGAATTTATGTCTTGCTGGTTATTTTTGTGTTGGCCACAGTTTTGCAAGTTTTGACACCTTTTTGTGAATATGCCAAACTTGAATTCAAGTTACACTTCATGTTTTTGAAAACTAGTTGTAGTCATTCAAAAACAAATTATTTTTATGAGTCAAATTTCAGTAAATATTGTACCTCATTCCATGGCATTAGTATGCAAAAACCCAATTCACTGTGTGCATTCTAGGTTGTCTTGTCAGTAGATACTTTTATATTCCTGAAAGAACATTATATTTGTGGTGTTATTGGTTGCATGTTTATTGTGCAGTCGACCGTGACTATTGCTATATTTAGTTGTCACAAGAGCCCACTGCAAGAAGATAGTACTAATCACAAACCCCATCATACTGTGGTACTGCCTGTGGAACAATGTTTACAAATGAACAAACTCAAATTATCCTACTGAAAAGTATCTTTTCAGCTAACCTGTTCAAAATTGTTTATGAACCATAACTACTTATTCCAGCACACTTACACATATATATTGTCAAACACAAGGAAAAACAATAAGTCACAAAAACAAGCAAAATTACATACCACACACAATGTTCCCTCTAAGCTGCGTGCCTGCGCAGCCACACAGCGGCTAAGATCCGTCTGCGCAGTTGCAACAAAAATTGTGATTCAGCGCACCCGCTTGTTTTTCTGCGCAGCAATATTAAAAATTGGAGGGAACATTAACCACACAGGTGGCATGATATGCTGCTTCTTTTGATAAGTTTGACATGCAATACATAGAATAATTAAATGGTGAACAGAACTTATTAGGGTTTAGATGTCACGAGTGGCAGCACACATACTCAGTCCAACATACACAACATGCCATTCTCTTTCATGTGACATGTTTTCTTTTAAATGGATGCTTCCTGATACTGTTTTGTGCACAAGTTTTTCAAGTTTAAGTGCAGCATAATTAGGATTTCTGGCTTTAACATCCATTGGCTGAGCATAAAACTAGTTACTGGATTGCTACTTTCTGCATTTATTACTACAGTAGTTCTCAACACTTTGCGACTTGAAAAAGCCTTGTGACAAAATGACAAAGTGGCATGTGACAACATGGGCATCATGACTAATATCAATGAGCCATAACCTCAAACCCAGTCCCCTTCATAATATATACTGCCATATTCATAGACATCAATTGAAATTCACCTCTTTGCAAGGCTGATTGGATATTTACTTTTCTACCAAATATTCCTACTTTTCAACAGTACTTCAATTTGTGCAGTTAAAGCCTTTGTGCTATGATTAATGGACCAGAAACATGTCAAATTTATACGGTTCTCATGCTACAGAAAAATGCAAGTGGTTTTTGCAAGTTGGAAACACTTTCAGATCGGGGCACATAATCAAAGAAGCTAAGAACTTTCTATACGGCAGATGATTTTGCTCTAAATGGCCAATTGAAAAATATTTCATTGAGTGAATTTGTTTTTTTAATATGTTGTGGATGCAGCTTTATAGTCCTTGAAAGTGAGAAAAGACTATTTACTGAAAGTGCTTTGTTACAGGCTTGGTAAGTACCTGGACAAGTTTGCAAAAAATAACAGAGGTGCTACATTTTGGTGTAACAGCAAAATGCTGTCTCTTCTTCAAAAATTGAGAAGTTGTTATTTACTGCAATCTCCTACACCACGCAATTGATAAGGCAAGAACAATTTCAATTATAGAACATCATCCACACAAATTACAGTCATAATCAGACCAGGGAATTTGTTGGAAAAATATCACAAGAAATCCATTTATTAATAATATCATTCATACACAATCAAATATGAAATGAGGCTAAGAATCAATTTGAACAAAAAAATTGATTTCAAAAAAATGATTTTGTACTTTGCACTATCATCATAGAAATGTGTTGGTTGATTTAGTCAACATAATATTCAACTTTGCTTAATCCCTTCTACACCGGGCAGTTTTTGTATTGTCATGGTTATGCATTCACATTGTGCTATGAACGTGAGTTCAGTTGCTTGATCCAAAACTAAATATTCAAGAATTCTTGCTCAAATGAGCTCAAATTTTCAGGAAAACTGCATTAAAATACATTCTCAATGTTAAGGTAAAAAGTAACTACCCCCTTAAAAATTATTGAAAAGTAGAAAAGTTTTAAATTAATTTGTGCTACAGAGGCATTCACTGAGACATTGTGGGTAAAGTATTTGTTCCAACCCAAGTCCACAAATAAGGTTAGCAGATTTGTTTGAAAATTGATGTTGATATTTGGTAAGACCAAAAGTTTTAAACAAATTTTATGAACTTTTATGCTGCTTGAGAAGTATTTAGCATACACACGTCGAAGTTGGCAACTGCTTTGGTAATGCATGTCTCTGCATGCATACTTATACCAATAAAATTTTTGAAAACTTTACACTGAGTTTTATGGGCTAGTTCATTTTTACCTGAAATGGATATATGGAGTTGAGCAAAAAAACTAGTTACAAGATTGTTTTTACCCTTTCAAAGTACTGCTCTGCAAAAATAATTATTGTAATCAAATACTATCATAATTAGGAGTCCACGGGCTATATAGGCAAAAAAATTAAAATCAAGTGACGATAGGTTTATTGCATGTCATTTGCGGTAAGAAGAAAGGAAAAATAATTTTTTCAAAAAATTTGCATTATCAGAGGTTTGCTGGGTGAAAAACGGAAAAAAACGACAAAAAATCGACCAAAATCAATAAAGTAAATTGGCACTCCGGAAGTTCATATTGGTACCTAAATATTTGTTATGCCTGCCTGGCACTGAATAAATTAATTAAAACGCCTAACACCACAATCTAGTGTCTTTGGGGTCCCAAACGCACTTTTTCAGTGGTCTATGAATGAAATGGTCTTTTTTATCACCGATTTTTGCTGTTATTTGGCAGGCAAACCTCTAAAAATGATAAGTTCAACGATCAGGCTCAACTGGTAGATATTCTGCCTAAGCTGCATGCTCAACTTAAGACACAAACAGTTGAGAATGATGCCCTTGGCACTTTTCAACTGCCCTGGACTGACAGTGCTATGCAAAATCAGAAGCTTGATTCTGAGCTAAGTATCTGATTAGGGCAGTGTGTCTGAAAGCAGCAGATGGCCTAGAGCTCCAGTGTGCAAGAGAGTATTGGGCTGACAATGATGATGATCAGAGAATAACTGCTGTTCACAAGCTCACGCCTGAAGAGCAATCCAATCTACCCACTGAGAATCTAGAGGCAGAGCGATACCTTGCCAAGTTTTGTGCTTTGGCTTCCATGTCTGAACGTCATTCCAATCGCTTCTTCAAGGCCAAGCACATTCGGTATGACCTAACCCTGAACAGTGAACATCATGCTGATAATCCACCAGATACTAAAACCTTTGCAGCCCTTGACAAAATGGGGCAGGAGTGGAATGCTGATCAGAAGGCTTTGCAGAAAGCTCAGCTCCAAGATTCATTGGCCAAAGGCCAGTGAATTTGTGGATGTAATTCTGAAGAAGTGCAAGGAGCATGGCGGTCCTGTTACAGACTTAAAGGAACTGCATCAAATGACATCCAAGTTTAATGAACATGAAACCAAAAAATTCCTCAGGTAAGAAATTCAATTCCAGAAAGCCATGCACAGCCGAGACAGTCAAGAACATCCCCTGACCTTTATAAAATCAATAACCTTTTTATTGATGAATTGACTGAAAATCTCGCAGCTCTTGTGTTTGACGATGTTGGTGATAATAGTAATCATGTACTATTCTCCACTGAGGATGAAATCATGGAAATTCTCCTTGAGAAACCAGTAACGTCTGATAATTCACTATCTAAACCAGTTATGAAAGCCATCAACGTGTAGTTGGGACAGCACAAAAGGAAGAGATTGGTTTGTCGGCTTTTACATCGATGAAAATGATGACACAACACTACAAGTTGATCACCTGGAGCCCAAGTCAAATGATAACACTGTTTGGATCAGACCTTGACATGATGATATTCAGGATGTGAGACCTATACAAATTCTGCCATGTATAGTTATAAGGGAATGGGTCATCAACAGGCGGTTTGCTGTATATGTTATAAAAAACAGTCAGTTCATCAAGACAATGTTTGAGCAGCTATTTTGTGAGGATGCATAAGAACTTCAACCTATTCAACTAGTATTATGTGATTGTTACTTCTTTTAACTGTTTGCAACAATCTTAAGCAGTAAAATGGACATAGAAGTCGCTTGCAGCTTGCATTTCGTTAAAAATCCATATTTTCACCAATTTATTGGCCTTTTTTTAACTCCCAATTTGCTCAAACCCCTAAAAGTGGAAAATGTTTATTTTAAATGATTTTTCTGTATTTTCTATTGAATATAAAATGCATTTTTAGCCTTAAAATAAAAGATTGTTTTGAACACAGTTAATAATTAGCTAAAATACCCATTTTCGCCCAATTTTGGCCATTTTTTTGGTTGGCAAACCTCCAAAAATGAGAACTTTTTCAATAAAATGTTTTTTTCTGTCTTCTTACACATACTAGGGTCCTATAAACCTTCAATCATATATGTACCACCAAATATGCAATTTCACCCCCTGTATAGCCCACTCCTATTATAATAGCTCATAAGCATTTGCTAATTTGTTTTGAGACTAGAATAATGGTTCTTAAACTATTTTATGTGCGTCTCCTTTGGTCTTAGTCATTGATACTTGCATCTCTGCTAACCTCACAATCAAACACAAAGAATGGAAAAATATGCTTTTTACGTTTACATTTTTTTCAACAGTATATTGCTACTACACCTGTGCCCCTCTTGCAAACCCCTCAGTTTGAGAACACAGGATCTAGTTCAGAAAGTAATAAAACAGTGGTGATGAAGCTGCATCATCACATTTGAATTTTTCAAACTCCATGTTGTGTGGAGAAAAATAATGATAGATTCAAAAGACTATTTTATGCTAGAATTGTGCTACGGCAGGTTTACCTTCAAGGGCCAGATCAGAAAAAAAAGGATTCTGTTGCATGCAACAATTGATAGGGCCAGATATATTTAGTCAGATGAAAATAATACAACTTTGCTTTACCAGATAGAAAATACTTTTGACACATGTAGATAGTGAAACATCTCTAAACATCTCTTAGGCTATTTTCAAATCTAAAGGCAGGCCAGCCTAAAATTCCACCCTCCAACAAGGGACAATATTATGCATGGAAAAGTCATCACAAGGAAAGTAATAAGGTTTTTTTTATGTACAAAGTGAGAAGAAGAACTTGTTTGTTGAACCAGTTACCAGTGCACTACCAAATAATCAGTTAAAGTTTCCTAAGCATTATAAGATTAAAGCTGAAGACAAAAAATCAGTGAGGAGTAAATATGGGAAAATTTATGCTGTATTTTTGGCCAAGCCTGAAGCCTACAATGGGGAGCAACTTTTAAAAGACTTCTTTGAGAATGTCAAGGATGAAACACCAACAAGTGTGGAAATGAACTTCTTGCACAAAAGTTAGATTGCAACTTATACAAGTCACTTGTGGGATGGGCCCACTGCGAAAAGACATGGATATTCTCTTCTCTGCATTAAGTATTGTTTCTATGGTCCAGACCGGTCAATACTTACAGACACAGGCAGAAGAAAGATTCTTTTTTATTTTTTAAGAGCATGGTGTCCAAAAAGTTTGCCAACCTCCACAAGTTTAGACAAGAATACTGTTGAATGATGATCTGCTCAAGACTGCTTGAACTGAAGTGATCATTGTAACCTACTGTTTTTGCATTAAAAAACATGCTGCAAATAAATCATTGCAAGTCTACATTATGGGTAAATACTTAAGTGCAAAAACGTGGATTAAGTTTAATGTACAAAATGCAGTGAAATAATGATGAAAAAGCTGTAGTTTTTCTACCCACAAAGTTTTTCTTACCCCTTCGCCTGGGAAAAAAGCTAGTGTTTTTTTATAACAATTTTTCTTTGGGAAAAGATAACCAAAAAGTGTTAGGCAATGTCTATTTTGGCCCCAAGATGCCGGCGGCAACAGACTTGGTAGAAACGAAGTAAACTTAAAAGATAAACCCTAAACCTAACCTTAACGGTAGCCTCAACACTAACCGTAATGCTAACCCTAATACTAACCTAACCCTAAACCTAACACCTAAGCATACACTTCGGAAATTTTTGAAAAAAGTAAAAAAAAGGCAAGAAGGAAGTTGCCAAGGTGAGAGTTGAACCCAAAAGCAATGGCATACCAGACGTGAAGCATAACTGCTACGCTATGAGCAACACACCGTTTGCATGACAAACTGAACTTTTTTTCAAATTGCGTCATACCATGAGATCAATTCTTCGACNGGCGGCACAATAGCTCCACCCGAGCTGTTGCCGCCAGCATCTTGGCAGCAAAATAGACACAACCAAAATGTTTATGTGACAATATGCTTTGACATGAGGGTTGCTCTCAATCAAAAGACCAAGGAAATACCTTAGCTTGTTTTAGAAATAATACAAACTTAAAATTTTTTTGTTTTTTTTACCCCATTTGGCTATATATTGAATATTTCTGTAAATTCTTATTGCAGAAGACCAGTACCAAACCAAGTCATCTTGTTTTATGCAACCACTGATTGCACCTTGTAGCCTACAGTTGCAGACTACACGCAAGCACAACAACAGACGTGCTGGTGTAGAAGGTGTCAAACTATTTAGACAAACCTTCATTAAAATTCAAATATAGCAACAGATTCACAAAAGTCTATCATACAAAATCTGATATAACATACTTGAAAAGTTTTGTTGACAAACTTTCAAGCATCCACGCAATATATATGAGTTTGCTAAAGGTTTTACAAACCTACCATTCTAAAACTTTTTCCAGTTGCTCAGCATGGGACAAATGATAATGTGTTTATTTGGTGTGGAATGATGTACTTCAGATGTCACAAAGTAAAGAGCCACTCTAAAACGATAAACTACCAATGATTTTCAACGAGGTTGGATATAATTTTCAAGGTGGAGAATTGAGAGTATTACACCTATCTCATAATAAAATGCCTATACCACACAATCCCTGTTACCACAGCTAGACCATACCATGTCACAATATATGACAAATGTTCATCTCTTAGTGTTACTCTTGTTTGTCCTCCAATAGGAGCAAAAGGTAATGCATTGCTGTCATACAAAGCATCCAGCAGAATAGGGCTGGCACCACTAGCTGCAGCCATTTCATCAAGGTCTTTGTACACCCAATGATTCTTTCCTGGAATATTCCTTGGAGACAAAGGTGGACGCTTCTCTGTGTGTCGAAGTAAGCCTGTCACTTCAACAGACTGTTCTATCTGTCCTTCAAGGCGTGTCTGAGGATCACGTCTCTCTCTTGGAACATACCCTCTATTTATTAGTATCACCAAGGTAGAACCATCCAAGTGAAATGGAGTGATAACCTGTGCTCCAACATTATTCTTTTTAACTGAAAAAAGTGAGCCTGCATCAATGTCTGGTTTGGAGTTAGCTTCAATCAATGAGCGAGGTTGAATCAAAAACTCTTTACTGTGATCAAATTTTCCTTTGACAACCAAAGGGTAATACTCNAAGTATTTTAATTTTGCAAGGTCATCTGGAAATGGCTGTGGATTGCTTGTAGTTCTTTCTTCAAGTTTCTTGATCAATCCAAGCTTCCACTTTTTTCTCTGTACTTGCCAAGTTCCTAAAACTACACCACCAATGGGAAATACCAACAACAACCACTTTCCAATAGTGGATGAATGTGAACCACGTGTAAAATGTGTGGTATCATTAGTTTGATGATTGCGAGAAGTTGAAAAGGAAGATACCGATTGGCCCAATTGAAAGCATGTTCTTCCGCAACACAATCTAGTTAAATACTTCAAAGATAACATGCTCTTTGACACCACGCACCACCTAAAAAGAACACAAAACACTACATTATATGAATGATTTGTCTATCAGCATTTCAATATTCTTATACAAAAAATGACCCAGAGTGGATGTTTGAAACACCCAGCTAACCAAGCCATTCTTATCAGTCAACTAATTAGCTCATGTTACAGTAGACACTGGAGCTAGATAAAAATACAGTTACTTGAAATTTAAGTTAAGGGCCATTCCATGCCAAATCAGCAAATTTATTAAAAAAATTATACCAATTGTTTTGCATTTCAATTAAATTTGGCACATCAGTAGATCACTGAAAAACTAAGAATGCAAAAATATTTTTAGAGAACTCCCATGACATGTGGAGTTATGATCACTTTAAATACGCCGTTTTTACATGTTACGCTTCAGTGAACATGCTTAATTTTTATTAAATTCCCAACTTCTCAGGCTCTGATCACATGAGATGACTGAAAATTGCTAGACAGACAGTTTCAGACCCAAGAAATCCAAAAACTACCTGCAGAAGTGCTAAGAGAACTGCTTCATATGATAACAGAGCTTTCAATGTGTTTCATACATTTTTTCCCTTTTTTCCATAAAAAATGGTATAAAATTTCGAAGTGACTATTTCACCGGAAAACGGTTCCGCAAGCGTGATTTTCACACTACGGGAACCGGAAAACGGTTACGCTAGTGTGATTTTCACGCTACGGGAGCCGGAAAACGGCTACCGAAGTGTGAAAATGGAACTTCGTTGACCGGACGACGGTCAC
>JGI24021J15306_10012574_pt1 | contig 10517 bp, 7 predicted proteins | sample Ectturendosymbi1_FD_15306 | JGI IMG/M metagenome (IMG submission 15306) | reverse complement strand
GAAGCTAAATTTCAAAACTACAAAAACGGTTTCGGCAGTCATCCATCTTAACAACAAGGAAGCTAAACGTGAGTTAAAAGCTAACCACAACAAAACTCTGCCCTTCTGCTCCGAGCCTAAATATTGTTCCTCGGAGTAACGTTCGACAGGTCGCTCACGTATCACTGACACCTCGAGTCACTTTGCAAAAAGTTAACATCATGCATCGCACTCCTGAGACGGCTTGCTGGTTCTGGCTGGGCTGCTGGAGCAACAACGTTGTGAATAGCCACCCTTGCTCTGGTCCATTCAACAACAGAGTACTGCGCTCCCATCTGGTGCCGCAGTGCTCACACCCGCCTCATTGACCGCGCCATCAACGACGTCTTGCGAATTGTGACTGGATGCCTGCGTGCTACACCAGCGGACAACCTTCCTATTCTCGCAGGCATCGAACCTACTGAGCTTGGAGCTTACACTATCTCTAGCAAGCCATGCCATGGAGTCTGGACACCTGCTCCACTCTGCGCTCACCTGTCCACCGAGTGCGAATGCACTGCGCCTCAAATCGGGACACCCATTTGTAGCCTACCCGCTGCAAACATCTCACCAGTTCATCTGACAACAACAACAGAAGTGCGGCACGGTGGACGGATCACCAATGGAATGCGGAGTGGTTGGACAACACTACGAGACTCCGTACTTTCATCCCCGACACCGGCACCCACCTTCCTGGATTGACCCTCCCAAGAACAGCGTGAGTCTGGCTTAACCGCCTTCACACCGGTGTCGGACGTTTCCGCTCCTGTTTGCACAAATGAGGTATGGCCTCCTCTGCGGCGTGTGAGTGTGGCGCAGAAGAACAAACCGTGGACCATGTTTTCCTCCAATGTTTAATCCATCGAGCTCCTCATGGACTGCACGGCCTGACGGCTCTCGACGATGAGGCAATCGATTGGCTGCTCAACACCTGCCCCAAGATCTAGTGCGGCCTAGCAATGGACAGCACCAACTCGCTCAAACGACGAAGAAGATACTATAATTACCTCTGTTCGGTGGCTTCAAACAAGCAGCAAGTTTAACTGGGAAAAAGTCAAAGACTCAATCAGAAAACATGGAATGTACTTAAACATCTAACTAGGCAGGTGTCATTAATGATATAATAGTCCAATAGATAGCCCCACTGTTAATTTCTTGATTGAAAGAGCTAAGTGAAAGAGCCAGTGTCAACTTAAAAAAGAAGTACAACACATATAATTAGTAGGTAGCTCAAATATAGTGGAAATTCCTCCCCTGAACTCATGAAATTCCTCCCCGGTTGGAAACCACTGGTATAGGGAAAAGCAAAGACCTTGAAAAAGTCACTTTGATGCTCACTAAATCCAAATTTACTAGACAAATTTTCTTGAGGGGTGAATGGGATGAATGACGTACACTGCGGAAGGTTCCGAATTTTTTCTCAATAGTTGGCATTCTACGTCTCTGCCACAAACAATATGTTGCATGTTGCAATGCTACCGTAGGATCGATTTTTCATAAGATTTTTGTCTGTTGTGGCATTGCAGTATTGATTTCTGCGATAATCATTGTGGCATCTGGCATTGTAACATATTGTGTTGTATTTTACCATGAGAATTTAGAGCAATGTTGCCAGGGCCGGACTTAGCTGATGCGAGGCCCTAGGCTAATTCATTTGTGAGGTCCCATCTCCCACTGTTACGAGGAAGAAATGGAAAAGCGTTAATCAATTTGCGCAAAGCCCAAAATGACGATATTGACGCTCTAAAAGTACGATTAATAAAAAATTTTAATCATTGCTAGAGTGCCTCACAATCACTGTGTTTGTTGCTGCCTTCGACTTACAAGCGTTCAATGACACGGACTTGTTAAAATCGTGCTTGGCTGGCTGGAACAGGATTATTAATGTTTGCAGGCAAACCAACCGAAAAAGTCACTGTTAAAGATTTGACAAAAGACATGGCCTACGTTTTATAAGTTTCACGTCTGTTTTTTCTTATCTGCGCTCAGGGGCGTAACGACGGGGGTCAAGGAGTGCCCAATTCCCCAGGCGCTGAATCACTATGGGGGCGCCAAATCACTATGGGGACGCCGAATCGCTTGGGGGGAGCCGAAAAGTCCCAACAATGTCACAAGTACTTTCAACTACAAGCGGCTCTGTAACGATTTCGATACAGGTTGAAAGGATCTGCGGAAAACACTATCATCTGCTTTGTCTGTACTGAGGAGAATGGCTAATGATGTTGTAAATCCTGCATGAAAAATGTTTAAAAGTCCCTGGTGAAAAAAAGAAAAACTTGTTTTTTGGCAAAACACCAGGCATCTGTGCCACTTCATTATGATCATATTTTCTTAACGTAAAGTTTTTATCGGAACTATTTATTGATAACCCTGTTTAAAGTCGATCAGACTTTCGTGGCCTTCATGATCTTCCTGTATTTCTTGTTTTTGCTGGTATTATTGGTGGCCACAGTCCTTCTTTGTTTCACAACGTTAAAGCATTCAAGCTTGCCTCAAATTTATAGATATGAAATAAAGCAACAACAGCTCCATTAGGATAGAAGTCCATTCGGACCAAACAGCAACGTTCATGAAACTAAACTTGCCGCATCACCTGCATTATTTCCAGCATTTCTTTTCTGGTCACGTACCCGTCGTTGTCCGCGTCGTAGAGACTGAACGCCCATCGCAGTTTCTGATCAAATGTTCCCCTCGACGTGACGGAAAGCGCGCAGAGAAATTCTCGAAAATCCATCGATCCGTCTCCGTTTTTGTCAAATGTCCTGTGGGCAAAGAGCAAGAATAGTAGTAACACTCACACTTTACAATCATAGCATCGCCCGGTGAGCCATTCACGCCAAACGTCGAGGATCAGTTCAAATTGCAAGCAGACGAATTTCAAGCGTTGCTTAAATTTGCGCGGTTTGTTTTGGGAATCAACAGTGAGTTCTTGAACAAGAAATTTACAAGTTTTCCTTAACAGCTTAACAAAATAATATCAAACTCAGATTGTCCAGCACAAAGCTTGCCAAAAACATGAAGCAAGCAACCTTTTTTCACAAGTGAGTTACATCACATGTGGTTAACAAAAAATTAAGTTTCAACCATTGCTGTGAAAAACACCCTCAACAGCACACCCTTAAACCTCGTAAGCAGTATTTTGCGCGAGTAGCGAAACTCTCTTCGTCTCAGGAAAAGCCTATCAACGTGTTGTCGAACAACTCTGTTCAATGCTTCTAGCCTTGCATTTGGGAACTTTTGGGGTGAAAAACAAGGACAAAATAACTCAAACACGCCTAAGGGACTAAAAAGCAAACTGGAACAAACTTCTTTGATGCTCCACAGCAAAAGCAATGAAGTGTGAATCAAACACGGTACAGGTTTGATACACAAGGAATCAAGTATATTTAATTTTCTTTCTACTGTTGCATGTAATTTCATTTATTTCTGATGATGGCTTACGCATAAGCCGAAGCATTGAATAAAATAATGTTTGCGATTATTGTGGCTGTTTTGTTTGCAGTAAGAATCTACAGCAACTCCGTGCATTGTTTACCAAAATGGAATCAAGTAGTATGTCTGAAAGTGATAATGTTGCTCTGGAAACGAAAAACGGTTAACAGAAATTTTGAAATAGCCTAAAACGTGTTTTTTCAACTTAAAATCAAAAATATACTTGCCACCATACATAGGCGTAGCCAGGCGGTCAGTGGTGCTGTGCCCCACCACATTTTTAGAACACATAGTCATTTCGTGATTTGAGAGGCGGTATCCCAAACAAAATAGTGTTATTCGCCTAAAATCAAACATTTCCCCCCCCCAATTTTTGGACTGGCTACGCTACTGCCACCATAACGTGATCTCCTTGCTGGTAAACTGTACAATGTGAAAAATTACTGAAGAACTATGTAAGTGAAAAATTGCTTTGCACGACAATAAATTAGGGCATGTGGCGGCACATCTGTGTCAGTTCAGTTTTCTCAATGACAGAAAAAACACAAAAACCTGGCATAACTTTTTCAAGAGCACTTCTTTTCGTTTTGGAAAATAACACTGATGTCTGTTTTTTTTTAAATGAACTTTTTCTGTGAAGCAAATCAATGGTGAAATGTCTTTGAGTGAAAAAAACTTAGATTAAAGACTAATCGTAAACTTTGACCAACTGTACTTTTTCAAACGTTACTGAAAACAACTTAAGGACTTCAACATCTGTTAGCACTTTCTAATGGTGTGCTGTTCAAAATATGTGGTTAATTTTTAGTGAAGGCGCAAAGACACATGTTTTGCTTCAATGAATTGCAGTACATGTTTTGTCGATTTCAAATCTGTAGCTTTTTCATTTTTGGCCTGTTGTTAGTGAAATAAATGTCATTTTTGGCCTGTTGTTAGTGAAATAAATGTTCGTCCTGAGAGATGTTTTTGTTTTTAAATTATTAAAACTGGAACCATACCGCTATTTTTCTACGTTTAAATTAGATATTGCATATCGTAATCACATATGATTATGCTTACGCTGCAATTATAGTCGAAACAATTTGCACCGCACTTTAATAAAATCTACTACCTTCCCATATTCTGCGATAAGTTGCTACCTTCCAATATATTTTGCAATAATATCTACCATCAAACACGCATATCTTCCTATTTCGAGTTTTTGCCATTTCAAATATTCATGACAAGGTTGTGTGATTTTTGATAACATTATCACGTTTTACAAGCTGCCACATCAGTTCGCTGACTTTTGTAGTCATTGACTGTCAACAGAACAGAAAGTCGCAAATACATTTGGGGGATTTGTAAAGATAACCCAGAGTTGCTTAACATTCTGAACAAATTTGATGCTCTGCACCAACAACCTATTTAAATAAAGCAGTACAGCGGTCTGGTCTTTCATGAAACAGCCAGTAGTTTCCTAGCGCGTTTGTCGTAATCACACTTACAGCGTTTCTTGACGAGTGTCTGTTAAAGGATCTTGTATTTGCCGATCAGTCAGCATTTCTCAATTAAAAAATAGCGTCAAGCTTGTGACTGAATTAAATACCTTACGGGGAGCATTTTTGACAGAAAGGAAAATCAAAACACGGAGAAGAGCAAAACACTATTGTTGTCTGGTTTGCTTAAGGTGCAATTTATTTGAGTGAAAATAAATAAAGCAGTCTTTTTAAAAATCAACGCATTTCAAGCTGACAGCAAGCTAGTTTTTGAACATTACTTCAAAAGTTGATTATGTTTCCTTACAAAGAAATGATACAATTACTATTATTTCAAATAATCGTGTGTTCACTCTTACTGTTATTTTGCACTGATTTTTTAAAGTTTAAATCAAAGTTTTTTTTGCAACTGCGGAAAAACAGAGACTTTCAAAAACATCNCAGGAATAAAAANTAAACCCTTAGGAAGACTTCCTTTTATTTCTTTTTATTGTCCAAGCTTTACAGAATTTCAAGCCCAACTTAATACAACCCAATCAATAAGACACATCAGTCGACGAAACTTTCNGAGGGTCAGTTGTTGCAAACAACTTACTGTACTTCCATTTTGTCAAACAATGGGTTTGGTCTTTAAGCTAAAGCAAATGCAGCCTTACCCACGAGGATTATTTTGACCAACTGTTAAAAATACATCATTTATAAGAAATTTTACAAATACTTTACCTGAATGCATGCTTAGAAAAAAGCGTTGCATCTCCTCCAGGAAAAAATGCGCTGTAGAAGTTTTTGAAATCCTCTTGTGATAGAACTCCACTTGGGCATTCGTTCATGAAAGACTTAAACCACTTTTTGACTTCTTCTTCGGTGAAGTTAGTATTCGCCGCTAATTCCTCTATGTCTGCTGTTTTGATCTTTGCATGACTTTGTCCCATGTTTAAAAAAACAGCAATCAGCGAAATTCTTTATTTGTCAATGCGATCGACGTCTGTTAACAGCAGCCAATTTAACTTGTTTTGGTCACTACCCTAAGCACACTCTGTTAAAGTTAGGTGGATTGAATAATTCTTTTAATATACGTTTCTGTGATAAATGTGTCAGAAAATGAAGCTGGATCACAAAATTATACTTGAAACCCAATAAAACTGAAGGCTTGCAACCAATCCACGCAGTACCATCTTCTGACTTAACTCAAAGGGAAGCTCCCTTTCTTTTCCTGAAAAGAAGTGTGTTTGGCATTAGCAAATGTCGCTTTCTTCTTATTGTCACTCAGAGAATAACGGGGAGAGAGCTTCGTTCTACTGACTCCGTAATGGCTTGATCGAACCGTTCGTGTTCATTTTCGGCTTCTTATGATTCCCTAGAGACGTTTTCGCTTAAGCTGCGATGACGCAGTCTAGTGGAAAAAACACTGTCTTTAATTATATTTAAGAGATTTTCTAAGACAGATTGATTGATTTATTTTTTCATATGACTCAGCTAGTAATACAAAATGCAAAAGGTTTTCATGCAAAGAAGTGACCAATTGTCAGTGGAAATTAGGATAAATGAAAAGACAGTGGCAAAAGAACTAATTAATGTAAAGAAAATTGTCTCTGTGTCACATAGGATTGGTGAGAGACCGACCATGGAGGTCATCTGTTAAACCAATCCCGATTGAAACTTAATGACAAGCGTTACAAAGTAACAGTTGAAATAAATTAAGCACAGTTAGCAAAACAAACAAACAAACACAGAACACGATGAGGAAAATTACGGATGAAAAGAGCATGTCTGTGTACACAAGGAGTTGGTCTGGTCTCACTGAGGAAATTCGGTGTGGTCAAAAAGCTTAAACAAAACAAGAACTAAAAGTATAATTGATTACGTAAAAAGACTCAGTTCCTAGGGTTTTAGCGTGGCAGAAAATACGCCTCACTATCTGCGTTGTACCAGCAGTTGCCCAAAAATCAATTCCGACACATGAAGGAGNGAACACAGTAAGCCAAGTCGTTATAAGGTTCAGTGTTTCATCAAAACTGTAAACTTTCTTTCCAACCTAAAACTCTAAAACTTACAAGCGAAGTTAAATTGTCAACTTACAGCCAGTGTCTGTCATGTATTCATCAAATAATATGAAGCATATCAAGCAATGCCGAGTAGTTCATCAATCAACGTGGAGTTTTTTCCCAGCACTAACAATCGCTGTTCTCCAATCACGTAAGTTTCGTAAGAGGTGTTCAGTGAAATAGCTACGAAGATCTTTAACGGCTCAAGTCGGCCTAGACGAATTTTGTCAAGATAACCGTCAATACGTTGGAGATCNGCTCAACTCGAAAGACCGCCAGATTAAATCCTAGAAACTGAGAAGCGAAGACCCGTGNTTTGCATTGTGGTGGCAGATATGAAAGCACTTTACCCGTGACTTGTGCAGAGACACTTGACAAAAGTTCTTGAATGTGCCCTGGAGACTGAAGAGGCATTCCATCTTCAACATCAAGGCCCGCAAAATCATTGTTGACCTGAATGAAGTTTTCCATAATAACGTTGTCACCCAATATAGCAACTATTTATATACTCCAAAAAATCGAAATTATACCCTATGATATGATCACCCTGCTTCATTGGCAAACTTTAAGGCTGACTTAAACTGAAAAGTGGCAAGCCGCGGCTGAAATTGACTCTTTGTTTATTGAATTTTCCTGCCTCGCTCTGTGTTTGTCCACTTCTGCCGCGTGCCTGCGATGGAAAAGCTCAGTAGAGTTTCGCCACGCCACTTCTGCGATTTCGGTGACTGCTGGTGACTGCGGTCTGCAAAGGTTCGTGTGTAAGGTCTATCAGTTAAACTATGATGGAGGAAATTGTTGTCGAGTTCACTGAGCGGGTTTTCAGCAAAATATGTAAACTTAAGCACACTTTTTCAGTATTTTTGTCCATTCTCTGGTGAGTATCACATATTATTAGCTCACTAGCCTAGTAGCTTAGTGTAGGCAACAAAACTGTACCATATTGTACCACAAAAGCAATACAGTATTGTAGGCATAATATATGTTTAAACGAAGCAGCATGTATAATTTTTTTTCAAGTTTACTACTTAAAGAACGTTTTGGAATCCGCATTACTGTTATAATTTTCATCAGTTCATTTCTTTGTTAGCCTGTCTGTGATTTGTAGACTGGTATGAAAAAGCATGTCAGATTATGTGTAAACCATGAGGTAACTTTTATTTACATGTCTCTGTAGTGGAAGGGATAGTATATCATGTTATAGAAAGCAATTTCATGAAACATAAATGATTCTTCATGAAATAATTCCCAAGTTTAGTTTTACATATTACAGAATGTTTGCAAATACATTACTTTCTTGCTAGTATTGTGAACACATAACTAGAAAAATAGTAGTTACATCAATGGAAGTACAGACATTTTTAATAGTGACATTACTAAAATACATGAAAGTTATTTCCAACAGGTGCAAATAATTTAACAATGGCGCCTAATTTAGTAAGTGATGAAAATAAAGGTTAATTTTGGAAATTCAGAAATACCTATGCTTGTATGACCTAAGAACTGGAGGATACCATGACAAAATAGCGAAGAGCAGTGCTTGGGAAGTAATGCCACCAAACAATTATCATTTCAAGAGAATCCTGATCTACCTCCATCTTCGAAGATCGGTTGCAGCAACTGGCGCGAAAGTAATTATCGCGTCACCGACGCATGAAAACGTCTTTTCCAAGTCTAGACTGAAAAAAAAAACAACTGCGCCTCGTCTCTCACGCTCGCGTCTGGCCGCTTCCCGTCACGTCCCAGTGTAAGCCGATTGCTGGGGTGATAAGTGGAGCAGAATTTTTCCGTAGATTTATCGATGACATAGTTTGGGTAACCGCATCAGAATTGTCAAATGAACGCATTCGAAGCTGTTGGAAGCTGTAAAAAAAGTTGAAAAACTTGCCCTACTCATAACGTCTGAAGACAAGTCTAACAAGCAGCAAAATCAAGCTATTCGTTCTTTTTCGTTGACAACCAGGCGCGGACACAGGAGGGGATGCAGGGGATGCATCCCCCCACCAGACCTAAAGAGGTGTTGACGTGACACTTGATTTCATTGAAAATCACCGCCAAAAATATTTTTGTACTGCACATTGCTCGCTAAAGATGCTAAAAATTAACNTATGCNAACAATTAGTCAAAAACGCTTCTTCGTTTCATTNGANNAGCTGGCCTTGTTTATGGAACCTGATATAAAATAGCATGGGCGTCCGCAGGGCACGAGGGGGCAAAACGNGCATTTGNACCCCGCCTGGAAATTGGGATTATGAAACACTTATTTCTGGAAAAACCTGAAGTCGGCNTCTTAATTCCGATTAATTGATTTGATTCTTGCAATGACAGTTTTTTTGCCNGTATGAAACTCACACTGCACAAGAGTCAGTTTCACAGTTATGGTGTCATGCAGTGATCAGCTTGCAGTTCACTCACGTCCTCTCCTTTGTCTGCAGAGGAGGGTTGCGAAAGTCGCGAGCTGATTTTTCTACTGTTGGTCTTTATTGCGTAACAATAACTTGGCAACAAATCTGCAAAGGTTCACTGTATATTACGGTGGCAGGCGTTTTGTTGCATGAGACTGATGAACGCAGACATCTTGGCAGGTAATGCAGCGAGACAGTGACTTGCCGATAGCGCTAAGCTACGCACATTCATACTTTGTGAAAAGAAGCACGAGTAAGTCTATAGCAAGGGTTCCCAACCTGGGGTACATGTACTCCCAGGGGTACATTTGCCTATCTCAAGGGGTACATTTTAGGTTAGGAATACAAGGGAAAACTATATTATTTATTTTCAAATATGCAAAAATACGAAAGTTCTATTAAAAACCCAGTGGATTTTTGTTGTTTTGCTCAGCCTTTTTATCATAACAAATCTACGGGTACATATCTGTCGCATTGCTCAAGGGGTACATGGCCACAGAAAGGTTGGGAACCCCTGGTCTATAGCAATGCTTCCATAAGTTTGAAAAATCCATTATTTGGGGAGTGTGACCAATGTGCCTGAGTGTGAAACTACACTTATGCAGGAGTCTTTTCATGCAGTATAAAATTACGTGGCTTGTTACAGTAGAATACATATATGCAGGCTTGTGGAAATACGTCTTAATCGTTAAGTTTAGTTCTGACAGCTGAGTGAATACTGAGTGCAAAGCTATATTTGCTGCGGCGAGTTTTCATAATTCATCTGGACAATTTTACAAAACCTGCGTGGTGTTCTAATTGTAGTAAGTTTGTCTGTAGTCGTGTCAACATACAAGTCTACTTAATTGTCCGGTTTGTGTAGCAAGGTTATAGTGATCGCTTTTGACGAGATCCCAAAGGTTTGCAGCTCTTGTTTCTATATCAGGGTTTCTCAAACGGGTCCCTCGTCCCCCCTTGAGGGCAACGTGCAGAGGCCGAGGCCAAATCTAGGTATTTTTATTGATGAGCAGGGGGGCCACAAGCGTTGAGAGTCTTTTGAAGGACGCCGCGGCGCATCAAAGTTTGAGAACCACTGTTCTAAGTGATACTGACAAGTCTTGCTAGCTCATCCCGCAATCAGGGGAGAGAAAACGGGCAAGTCT
>JGI24021J15306_10012571_pt1 | contig 10517 bp, 1 predicted proteins | sample Ectturendosymbi1_FD_15306 | JGI IMG/M metagenome (IMG submission 15306) | reverse complement strand
TGGTTCAGCTAATTGCAAAAGAGCTCCAGCATTCAATCAATTGGTAAAATAAAGAAAATAGATTTTGTAACTCTGAGAGGAGATCACAGTATGAAATGTAGTAAAAGTATGTAGCTTACAAAAACTTCAAACTCAAACTGCCTTTTAGCAAAGGTTGACTGTACAAAACTTTAGGTAGAATTTCAAAATTCTAACCAAAAAGATGTAGCTTTAAATGCTGAAATAGACCAGGGGTGGCCAATAGGTTGATCGCATTAACCGATTGATCGCCGAGTGTCACTTGGTCGATCGCGTCTGATTTTGCATTGGATTGACAAGATACCTAAAAAGAATATTTTTTAATCAATATTCCAGAAAGTACATAAAAATTATCCATCAATTGGTTGGTCACGTATATTCTTTGGTGCTTATTGCAGTGGCTGACCATAGGCTAGCTCGGCAGATTATTGCGTGGCAATCATGATTTAGGCATAACAGACACTTTGCCTTCTGCCTGTGTATCAAAGGCAATGGTGCACTGTATTTGCACATGTGAACTCAACTTTGGCATATGATATTGTATTTGTGACTTTATTACCAATCGGTCGATCGCAAGTTATCAAGAAATTTTCTAGTCGTTCCCAGTCAACGACAAGTTGGCTACCCATGAAGTAGACTCTATATTAGCCTACACAGCCATACACATATGCCATTCAGCACAACAAACAAAGCAGCATACCAGCAAAATAAGAGCAGCTTACTACTTCGGCTTGGCCGGACAAAATTAACGATGAAACCCGAATTACAATTGATTGTGATGAGTACAGCATATACTGACAATATAAAAACCAATAATAGCAAAGAAAACACTGCCACCATCATTTGTGACATCTTGAATCACCCGAAGGAAAATTTCATTATAGAAATCAAACCAATATCCTGATCCTGTCCTGATCTAATTTTTTTCAAAAATGAATATCCAAATCCTGATCCAAAAAAATCACAAGTGTCCTGCAGTATATCCAATCCTGATCCTGTCCATGCCCACCTCTGGTAGTTACGATATGAGAAGTGCCTTAAAGTAGAAGAAACAAACAGGTTCTCAAGTAAGATAAATGCTGAAATTTGGTTAGCTGGTAGATGAAGAAGAGGAGCATACACGAGTAAAATTTTGACGTCATACGCTTAAAAATAAGAAAATCAGGAAGAGATTCAGTGAGAGCATGTTAGTGAACAGAACACAAGAAATATAAAAAAACTTCGAGTGGTGATGATAATATTTTGAAAAATTTCAGCAAAATGCACAAATTTGAAATCTCAAGTTTCAGTCTCGACGTTTTAACAAGGTCTTGGTATTAAAGGTTAGTCTTGACTACATAACTGATTATTTGACAAAACAAAAATAATGCCATCTGAAGTATGTATAAGACAATACTGTATGGGTCAATTTGAAGCAAAAACAACTGTCAATGTGTGTGGAAAGAAGACTTATGTTTGTATGAAATCAAGTAAGATCTCTGGATCATGCAACTCTGGTTTTTAATTGAATGGAATTATAAAGAAAATCAACCAGACAAAAAAGATTAAGTTACTGCAAAGTATATTGTAAAACAGATTACATGTTAGAATTAACAATGGTAATGGTGATTTTCCTGACCATGAAAATAATATATGCAAATTTATGTTGCATTTATCAAAATTTCAAAACTAAAAAAATTAGCAATATTTAAAATTGACCCTCTTTTCTAATTTTTTCACATTTTTCAACATGTTTTTATTTAACCTTAAAAAATTTTCTTGAGTGCATTGAGCATACTTAACTGTATTGTTAAACAATCATTAAAAAAAATTTTTTAATTAAAAAAATTAAATTAGATTGAATTGAAACAATTTTTTTAATTCTAAGACAATATTTTCAAAAAAATATTTTTGACAAACAATTTTTTTTAATGGATATATAGTATTATATAAACAAATAATTTTTTTACCTGAAGTTCAAAAATAAGCATGGGTGACCAAGATACTGTAGAATCTCCATAACACCAGCCCTCACACAAAAAATGTAAGTCAATTGAAGTTGCACTATTTGAGTTATAGGTATTTGAAATATCGCTATGCTTGAATACACATAAAAAACATGTTTCCTTATAACAACGATTAACCAGGGTTCGAAGGTCACCAGTGAAAAACGTTCTGTGTTGTTTTGTTCAACATGGAGCCTTCCACCTTTCTGCAAAATACTGGATGAAAATATTCAGAGATAAAGGAGTGAAACTCAGTTGAAGTTCCAACAGCAAAACTCCAAGAATTTTTTGGTCCAATCCTCTTGAAAAACATCAAAATTTCGAATGCTCATAATTTCGGAAATACAGGTCCGATTACAAAAATTTCAACTTTGCTGAGCTCAAAATCCTGAGATCTTTCCCCTTACAAAATTTTGTGAATTTTGGTTAGGGTCAGATGAAAAATCCCCATTTTGCTGGATCACTTGACATGGAATGACCCGTGTTGTGTACTTGTTTTGTTTTCCTCCGATAACCTAGAGTGCAGATGGTTTATATTTCTGTGCAATAACACTTAAATAAAGGGGAGTGCATGTAGAAGAATATGCATATTTTGTCTACAGTTTCGCAAAACGTTGGTTTGGAAACATGGATAATATGATGTCAAATTGTGATGTCACAAACAGCTCACACCAAATACAAATGACCACCATGCATATGCCACTGAATGAAACCTGTCCCATGAAACTTTTTTGAGTATGCCATTGGTTATGGAAATATTTTAGGTGGTTTCTATAGGTGCAAGATTTTGGCTTGGCTGTGAATTGGTGTCCCCAGTAAGTATATAAATTTTGCCAAATACACGACACCTTGCATCAATGGACTTAACAATTTCCTGATTCTTTGATATATAATTATCTTGATAGTAATATTTATACAACTATAATAATATAAAAATTATTGGAGGGACAAACATCACTGTTATCCATCTTATCCATCTATGTGTAAAACTTGGNAGGTCATGTCCACCGTCCCCCTAAAAATCAGTNGCTGTATTGTGGAGGACTTACCATCATTTATAACACCAAAAACTATATGAGGACAGAAGTTATCATCAAATACATGAAGAATTCAAAATTGTGAATCACTTGTTCAATCAAGAGGCTTCCTGAAGACTTCCAGCAACTTTTCCAAAGATGTAGTATGCAAGTATTAGTATTCGGAATCTCTCATAGTCATAGTTGAGCATCCGATAGTGACCTTGTAGCTGTTTTTTGCAGGCATCCTGTAGCTGCTTACCTCAAACGTAAGTTTGCATTTTTTGTGATATTGTATGGCCAAAATCTGCTCTATGTTATCCTGTGCAGTTATCTATTATAAGCTTGAAAAAATGAATGGTACAATGTAAGTGTTCACAGACTGCTCAAGTTGATCAAGACTCTGTTTAAAATGAATTTGATGAGCTCAAGCCAAGATTTTGTGAGGTTGACGAAGAGCTTGGTACTGTGCTGTAGAAAGCAAGATACTGTGCAAGAATGTTTCCAAAACTTGGGTACTTATATATTTGGGAAGTATCTGTAGAGATGTTGCCATTTGCCATTTAGTTACGTTGTTTTTGGCTATAAAATGGACGTGCCAGTAGAAGAAATATCATCAGTACAAGGCTGGGTATAGAACAATTAATTCCTGCACATGTAGAAGAAGCTGAAAACCTGTTTTAAGAGACGTGGGGCCATAAAACGGCATTTTGAAATTCACAATCACTGAAGCTCATCAAAACGGGGATAGCAAATTCACTCTTAGAAAAAAAGTGTTGAAGCGTTCTTTCTTTGTGGAGTTTTAAGTGAAGGATGAACTTCCAACACATTTGTGGAAGACATAATAAGAGCGACCTGTCTTTCCAGACATGACTGGATTTCGATGCTAGTAAAGGTGGTGTGGATACAGCTGATGAAATGCTTTCATGCTGTGCTTAGAGCAGCATCCTGAAAATGGTCACTTGCCGTATTGTTGAAGCAGTTGGACATTGTGGTACTTGATGCATATATGCGATTTGCAAGAAACAACTAAAACTGGAATTTTGTCAACAAACTGGCAGAAAAGCTGTGCTCAGCAGAGAGAAACTGTCAGGCATGTGGAGCCCCTCATGTACTGCATCTGAAATGCATTTAGTATGGAGCTGTTGAGGACATGTCACTCCATAAAATAACCAAATTCCGACTTTGCTAGTCCAACAAAACAAGAATGAAATGTTGCCACTGTTCAAATTTGTGTGTGGAGCATATTCAGACCCTGTGTGCAAAAGTTGCTTTGAAATGTAATTTGATAGCTCAAGATAAGGTTATCAGCTTTGGTGTCAATTGACCTGTATGTTAATTAATAACTGTTTTCCCATCGTGAAACACTGGTTTTGAAAATAAATTTGTTGTCGACTTGGTGGTTTGCTCAAGACACAAGTTCCTAACTACAAACCTTTTTCTTAAGTTTTGAAAAGAGTATCGCAAAAGGGTAAATTGACCCGTTTGGTAGTCGTAGGGTTAAAGGCCATCAAAGATGCAGCAGATACTGTATGCTGTTCATGTCATTAATACAAGCAATAGCCCACTGGTGACACGCTCATCACAGTAAAGAAATAAAGCCTTCAGTGATAGCCAGTCTCCACCAAGGTGACGGAGTTATATCCATTCACGATTTTTTTACACTGAAAATTGATTTCATATGACACTGTGCAACCTCAATCCAAAACATGTAAAACCAATGCTACGGGCTTAAAAACTTTTCAAGTTGAAGCCTGGGATTTTTTTTGCTTTAGGCTTTTCAGTCATTTATCCCATAATAGTATTAAAACTCATCATAACAGTATATATTCACTAGTCCAGTGGTTCTCAACCTTTTTTGGTTTGTGGCCCCTTCTGAAGACTCGAAACTTGTGTCCCCTGCTCATCAAAATACCTAAACTTAAACTGTCCAACCATGAATTACAACTCCCAACAATAACCTGTCACGAAGGACGTCTATCGAGTCATGATGAAAACCACAAATTAACTCTTTGACGTCCGCTAGGTTTCGGGGATTTTCGAAAAAAAAACGCCTAAACGCACGTGGCTTTGCGCGGGAATTTCTCTGGTCTGGTACGCTCTACAGACCCGGTAAAAGTCTCAAAAGACGCGNCAAGTCTTCTAGTCAGCACTAAAANAACAATTTTTTGCTTGAGGGGTGCGGCTTGTTTGTGAGTGACGTCATAAGTGGAGGACTTTCAGGCCACCTTGGCCCACTTTGCCTCAGGGCTTTGGGCGCAAACCGTTAGGTGGTAGTATTTCGCTGAAGTTTTTACTGGAAACTAGGCTACAATCCTAGTCTTTTGATACATTGGATGACCTGCTGGGGTTTCAGGTTCAAAAGTTGTGATGTAAGTTAGTAAAAATAGTTGACTAATTAGATAATTAATTAATTTGTTTATTATAGATCATAACTTTTGAACTAGACGCGCTAGAAAGTTGATCAAAGGCTCAAAAGACTCTGACTCGAGCCTAGTTTCCAATAGCCAGTTGGACGCTAGGCCAGGCAACATGAGCCAAAATGACCCTAAAACTACTTCACTTATGACGTCAGTCACAAAAAATCCACACCCCCCAACCAAAAAAATTTTTTTCGAATGCAATGTACTAGACTGGCCGATCCGTTTGAGCCCTTGAACAGCTCTCCAGCGCAATTTGCGGAGGATCTAGGGCGTTGGTAAGGCAACCGAAAACTGCTGATTTTTAAGCCGAAATCGAAGTACGAATATATTGTAGACCGGTTCTGAAAGTGTTAAGTTTAACTGGAAATTAATTAATATTGTTACATTTGGGCTTTGCAATATCATGGCAGAGCTATGTAGCAAAGACCTCTGCTTGTGACCACCAAGGGGGGCCGAGGGCCACGGTTGAGAAACCCTGTACGAGCCTATATTTTCAGACATTATGACCACATTGACAAAATTTTTTTGTAAAATAAAGTTATGTCTATGACGAAAAAACCTAGGCTGAAGGTTTGTTGAGCATACAAACAGGGCAAGTAAATTCAAATGCCTTGGTGTTTTTGTAGTTAATTTTAGGATTTTTTGGTTTTATCAGTGACAAAATATATTTGTAACTCTCGTGTGTGGTTGGTTTCTGTGCATAGGCATAAAGATGCTGATACATAACTGGATATCTGCTAACAGAAGCATGTTAATGAAAAGATGGAAACACATACCTTTTCAATATGCTGAGGTTAGTGAAGGTGGAAGAAAACATTCAGCCAATATTGCTCAAAGTCATCTAACTAAAACCCCTTTGGTTATTTTGCTTCCATGGATGGGAGCCTCCAACAAAGCTATTGCTAGATATAACAATATCTACCATGATCTTGGATGCAGAACAGTAACACACAGAGTTCAATTGTCTCATTTTTTGTGGCCAAAAAATGGTTTAGCTCATAGCCGCAAGCTTCTGATGGAACTGAAGTCAGAGGTTGAACAAAGCGATTGTCAGCTGATTATTCATTCAATGTCAATTGGAAGCTACTTTTACTGTTTGATGCTTATGTCTTTGGAAAAAGAACCAGAAATGTTTAAAAGTGTGTTTTCCAACCTGTCTTGTCAAGTCATAGATAGTCCTGTTGTTGGAACCTTAAGAGAGATGGCTACTGGAATAGCCATTACAACTACCAATTATAAGTCAATGCAAGTTGTACTTCAACAACTAATTTTAGCCTATTTTTGTGTAACCAAATCACATTCTGTGCATTATTATGAAAAAGCTATTGAAGTCATCAAGCACAGATCACCAGTCATACCAACAGTGTTGATGACATCAGAACATGATCCAATGGCCCTTCCTCATTCATTCCAAGAGTTTGTTCATGCATTTGAAAAGCAAGGGTTGCATGTTATTTCCAGAACCTGGGAAAGATCTGAACATGCTCAACATTTGAGATATTATCCTAAAGAATATGTGGAAATTATTCAGAATTTGTTAAGAAAATCTGGAATGTTATCCAACTGAACACCTTTGTTCATTGATGCATTAATCAGTGTTGATTCAAAGTGGTTATGACTTTGTATAATAACTGATTACATTAGCAGAAGTCAATTTGTGTAAAACTGGCATCTCACTGTGTTTGTAAATAGCTATAGTTAAGCAGATATTAATATTATTTTATTGATGATGCCATATCCTGCCTTTATTATATTCATAGACATTGAGATTGAAGTTTTCACAGGTGTGTGAAATCAGTGACATCACAAAATATGATGTGAAAACTCAATGACATCACAAAATGTTATGTGAAAACCTGCTTAAATTTGTAAAATAAATCGGTTGAAATATTCCTAAGGGTACCCTATTGTCAATTTTGCAGGCAATTCACAGTTATTCAATCACTCATAATTTTTATAGCATTTAAAAACTTGTTTATAAATTACAAAATTAGCATAACATGCTCACAACAGGTTAAACTGGAATCATGAGAAATTGAAAATGCACAATGATATACCTAGGAGTATTTATGTGGACTGCAGCCCAATCAAGACAAACACCCACCAGTCTTACAACATTGAGTTCATCTGTCACTTGCAATGATTGTAAACGAGCATTATAATAGATGGATTATACACATGGATTGCAAACAAGCATTGTGGTGTCATAATCACTAAAAGATAAATTTTGTAGATGTGTGGAAACTGGTGGGTGTATGATCAGAACGTGGAAAGTCAGTGGGAGTGCAATGTATGCTTGTACTCAGCGTTTATGTATGTGTATATAAATAATAGTCTAACTGTTTATGGGTTGTAGTGTGTCAACAGTCACTAGGACTATTTGTTTAGGTAAACCTTGCAACATTGTTCATTTTTAACACATTCGCCACCAGTGTACAATATATTACTACTTGTTATTTGTGTCACTTTGCACCACTCTAACTCATCAGTTGATTGAGCTAGACTGCTGTCAAACCCCCAAAAGATGTGGGAAGTCTTCTAGTTTTGATTTTTTAAAAATCGAAAGTTTAGGATTTTGGGATTTTTGTGGGTGACATCATAGTGGGGTAGGTTTGGGCCTTTTTGGCCAAGGTCACCAGACCCTAGGTGCCAATGCTAAAAGCCAATTTTTGACTCAAGTTTTTAGTGGAAACTAGGCTGTAATATGAGTCTTTAGAGCCTTTGATTGGCCATCAGTATTTTCATTCAAAAATTAAGACCAAAAAAACAAAATGTAATCCCCTAGCACAAGGCTATCCAAGCTGGGGTACATTTGCTTATCTCAAGGGGTACATTTATTGTACAGCAGTACCTAATTAACTTTGAGACATAAAAACGGAGTCTACCTTCATAGTTCTAAAATAAGTCTATTAAAAATTTAGTGGATGTTTGTTATTTTACTCAGCTTTTTTGTCATAAGAAATTTCAGAGGTCCTTGGTCATCTGTCGAAATTCTGAAGAGGTACGTGGTCAAAGAAAGGTTGGGAACTCCTGCTTTAACATAAATAAGAACATAATGCTCTAGCGTAATCAGTCAGCAAATTATGGCTGAAATTCATACTTTTTAAAGACCTTGAAAGCCATTGTTTATAAAGGTTCACCTGGCCATTGCACTGATAAAATATCTACCAACCCTGCATAAGACTGTCAGTCACTGCAGTTAAAATGTTACATATTGATTTGCAAACAGTACTGTTGAATTAACATGGTAAATTTGGATGTAAAGGTATAATTGGATTGAACCTTGCAGTCTTGCTCACTTGGTTAAACATACAAGATGTGACTTCTTTTGCATTCAATCGATAAATCAATTAGCAAGGTTGCCATGGCTTGCAGAAAGATACATATATAACAGTGGCACAGCCAGAATGCAGCCAAAGAGGTCATGGCCCCCACTAAACATACTTGCTAAAAATTTTACTGGAGTCTTATATTAATTTTCAACTATTAGAAAATAAACGGAAGGAACAGTCAGACTCAAGGCAGTGTTTGTGACTGACGACGTCATTGACTGGCCCCTCCCGAACAAAATTCTTGACTGCGCTACTGACATTTAAACAGATATGAAACTTAATGCGAAATTTAAGAATTGTATTCTTAGGTTGCAGGACAGGCAAACTTTCCATGTTGACACTATCATAACATCAACAAGAATTGTGGGAAATAACTTACGCAGGCATTGTATAACTAATTTAACTTGATGTTAAGCTGTGCAATGGCTTATCAAATGTAAGCAGGCTCTGAATGTTGCACTTATTCCTTACAACAGAAATACATGCATTCTAGTTGTACCAAGGTTTAACAACCCAGAAGATTTGAAATTTATTCTCAATCTAAAAAATAAGGTATCACATGTGTATCAAACTTCTATGCACCATTGTATTCGTGTAACTGCAAATTGGATAACAGTATCACTGACTCAGTATTCCACATTTGTTGTGTCTGCTTAACATTAGTAGTGAACTTTATGTTGAAGTGTCTGATATTGCATTGCCAAGCATTAGAATGTCTCTATAGAATACGGATTAAGTTGTCAACTTTCCAGTTTCCAATCTTCTACACTACAATGCATTAATGACTCATTTTTACACTAAAGGCTGTGGAAGTCCATGTGGAAAGGAAAAAGAGGGCATCTATATCCTCTTTTTACTTCAGAGATGTATGTTCATTTCTAAAGCACATTTCATTTCATAACACAGTCTGGATTGCTAACATTTTGGTTATACAGGTTGAAATAGTCTGCATGGTTATGAAAATAGCACGTATTTTTACTCCATTCTAACTGATTTTTTGAGACTTGTACTGTGATTTCTTAGCAGCAGCATACGAAACATCACAATCTGTTTGACAAAGGTTGAGACTACATTAAACGTCATGCGTTAAAAGCTGAATTCTGTAGTTTGTTCAGGCTTGAGCCAAGAATCAGATGCAGCGCATGTTCATATGCAATACTGAGATCTGCAATTTTAGTATGTCATCACAAGAACAATTTTACTTAGGCAGAATGCAAAGGGTGGTCTTAAAAAGGCTGTATTACCACGTATAGAGCCGGCCTACGTGATATTCGTACTTTGATTTCGGCCTAAAAGGCAGCAATTTTTAGTTGCCTTACCAACGCCCTAGCTCCTCCACCAATTGCGCTAGAGAGCTGTTCAATGGCTCAAACGGACCGGCCAGTCTAGTAGATCGCACTCGAAAAAAATTTTTTTGCCTGGGGGGTGCAGGTTTTTTGTGAGTGACGTCATAAGTGGAGGACTTTTAGGCCAACTTGGCCCACTTTGCCTGGCCGCCAACTGTTAGGTGGTAGTATTTCGCTGAAGTTTTTACTGGAAACTAGGCTACAATCCGAATCTTTTGATACTTTGGATGACCTGGTGGGGTTTCGGGTTCAAAAGTTGTGATGTAAGTTAGTAAAAATATTTGACTAATTAGTTAATTAATTAATTTGTTTATTTGAACCAGAAACGCTAGAAAGTCGATCAAAGGCTCAAAAGACTCGGACTCGAGTCTAGTTTCCAATGAAAACTTCAGCGAAA
>JGI24021J15306_10012570_pt1 | contig 10518 bp, 5 predicted proteins | sample Ectturendosymbi1_FD_15306 | JGI IMG/M metagenome (IMG submission 15306) | reverse complement strand
TTGCTTGCTCGCGCTACACATATGATGGTGTTATTCTTCCCGCACATCCCGTTCGTGGTGAATCACACAATCAACGCAACACCACCGGAGAGGTTGCAACATTGCAAACTTCGCAAAAGGCTTTTGTTGAATCAGCAGGACAGGCAGCAGGCATTGAGCCAACTTTTGCAGTAAGTTCTGAATCTTGCAACCACATATGTCGAAACTTTTGGCAGCTTCGGTTTACAAGGAAGTTTTTTTACCAGACAGTACTACTTACTAGCGTAACTGAATCACTTGAAAATATCGTGTTGTGGGATAAAAACATATTCTACCAATGCTGCCTTTCAACCTAACACCCTCACTAACCACACAAGCAAATAATTTAGGCTTCATCATGCTATCTAATTAACTACTTGTTATCATGGTACAATCATCTGTTTGAAGAAGCTTCTTTGCATCGTAATAAAAATTCCAAATAATTGCAGGCAGCTGGTTGTGCTTTGTCTTGTCGTTACCCAGTGGCGGTTCTAAAAGGGGGCCTAGGTGGGCCATCGCCAACCAGATTTTTGGCTGGCCCCCCATTTTTGTGTTGAATTTCACGTCCAAGTTCGTTTGATTGACATACACAGCAAATAGCTTTCAGCCAGCAAAATTTTAAACTATTTGAGGGCTTTCTGGCAAAGGTTCTGATGATATTCACAAGCCTACGTTGGGTTTGATAAGGTTAATCATAGCAAATCAATCTTCATTATAACGGAAAATCACCATGCAGGAGAAACATTTTGTTGGCCCCCACTTTTTTCCTTGGCCCACAGTGTTCCCCCCAGTTTTTCCATTCTAGAATCGCCACTGATGTTACTCAGTTAAAAATGTCATGAAGAAGATTAGTTTATTTTTTTATGAAGGTGTAAAGTTTTCATCTTGAAAAACTCTTAGAATAGGCTTTTGGTCAGGAATTTGTTAGCTGCTAAACCTGCCAAACAGTTGGTAAAATCCTGCTAGAAAATTACCTAACTGCTAAATTAAAAATTTTACAGCTAACAGTAAGAAAATTCTACAAGCTTTAGCAACAGATCAGCTAAAATGGCAGCACTGCTGACCGCAAACTTATGCCTTTTGTTACGTAACTGAACAAAAAGAATCAAAACAACAATCTCTGGACACAGACAGCATTCAATTGAAAACCTTCGCTTACTACTTATGGAAAATTTAGCAAAATACTGACTTCTTAGACTGAACAAATTTTTATGTGTAATGTAATAAATAAGATTTATTACAGAAGACCGCGGGGCCCGTAGCAATTGCTACATTTGCTACTATTGTTAATCCAGCGCTGGGCATGTTGTCACACATTTCTGCCAGTTAACTGAGAATGGGAAATGTAATGTGCATGCTGAAAATTACTGTAAAGCAACAGGCTCAACGTTGTCAGTAGAAAAATCATCAAGCACACTATACTGTAGCTAATTAAAGCATTGGTGTTTAAAGTTGTTAAATGAATAAATATTGTTTCTCTGTCTGCCTGTGTTTACTTAGTTTAACCTAGTACATTAGTTCCCACTTATTAAGACCACAAGCCCACAGTTAAAAAGCCTGCCTGCTTAATAAGCCCAAAATTGTCCAGTCCGGCATTACTCTATTTATTCTTTGCTTATAAAAAAAAAAATTATAAACACACAACGCCACTTAATAAGCCCAATTTGCCAATACATGTGCTTAAAATTGGGTGAATATATGTGTCGCAAGTCATACTTCTTTCCTTGCTTTCAACAGTTTACACTGCTCATTTAATTCATAATTCAACTGTTTTGTCACATATAGTTTATTTGTGCCACAATCCATAGGCAAGACAACTGGTACTATGTAGAATTTACTTTTAAAATAGCAAAGAGACGTGCAGATGTAGCCTTGACTGAGAAATTTAAGATTTTAGAAAATTACCTAGTACTGCCAATGTGCCGTTAACATGCTGCCACTAAACAACTCGAGATCTCTCGCAGCTGCCTACAGAACGAAACAAGGCTTTGTTGAATACAAGTAACATTGCTAGAACTTCTGTGCAACATGCACCGAGTGAGTATAAAGTCCAAATTACAAAATCTCGGTTCTTGACAATTTTGTGAATGTATGAATTGAAGCGGTTAGTGTTGTTTTTTCCACATTAAAACTCTTCTAAATTTGCGTTGAGTTGCACACAGTACCACTGTTTTAAAGTTGTGTTGACTTAATAGGTTTATACTAATAAAGAAATTTTTAAACAGGCATTTTCAGTGATTCAACTATTTGTGGCTTGGAGTTTTATGGAAAAAACTATCCTGATGTTCTTGAAACTTCTTATTTTCTGAAGTTTATCAGCAATATTTGGAAAATAATGTCAGAGAAACCTTCTACCCAAGGGTGTAGCACTATAAAAAGAGGTGTGGGAACGCCGTTCCCACCACACGACACTCTTGATTTAGGTTAAAGCTGAGCTCTAACACCAAATGTTGCTCAGATGCCCTCACATACAAAAGCTCTTTTAGTTCTCGCAATCTGCTACATGTAGAAAATGAAATGAAAAATCTAAATCTTAAAGTAACTTAAAGGAAATCTTAAAATTGTTCATTAAACAGTTGAATGTTGATGATAAAGTTTTCTTATCCTAAATAACATATGAGAGTAGATATTATGACAATAATTCTGGTAATGACCATTTAAAAGATATGTGCACTGCCTTGTAACCAGCTTGGGACACCAGGGGAGACAAGGAGTTTTCTGAGTGGGGCCCAAATTTTCTGAACTATGTCCAATAGTTTTAAACTACGTCCAAAAAATTTTTGACCCCACCTTTTCACCCCCACTAGTTACAGGTCTGTGTGTGCACTAGTTAAACTTCTGTATTCAATCCATTTCTTATTATCACAATCTCAGTTAAATAATTATACTGACTCATTTTTTACAGTACTTCGAAAGAGATGAAATATGTGCTGCGTTGGACATACGTGATATGGAGCATGTTGGCTTGCAGTACTTGCAAAAGGCCAGAGGCGTCTTTGTGAAATGGAAGATGGCTGGTACTACTAATAGTGGTCTCACTAGTGAAACTTTCACAACATGCATTAAAACCATTGGTGCAATTAACGATCTTGCAATATATCTACAACAAATGCATGGGTTTTCTTATGTTCTTACCAGGAAGTTTTTGTCAGATCCAATTAAAGGTCGGTTAGGGTCATACCGGCAAGTGCATGGAAGTAACTTTAATATATTGATTCATTGGGGTCTACAGGCAAAGGAAAAATTCACTGCCTGAGCTTCAAGAGCAAGCCGTTGGTGTCAGCTTCCAACTTATGGCTCTTGACAGTTCTGTCATAAATGAAACAGGTGTTGCTACAAGCACCAATGAATTGCTGTTGTTGACAGATTTTTTGACGCCTGTGTAAGCATTTTCGCAAGCAGGTATATCAGTCGCAGCATTTCCCATCGTAGGAGATGTCCAGGTTGTAAAGAGTCGCTTGTTGACAAGTATGATGTCCCAGAACTTCACATGTGTGTCAAAAGAGTATGCCCAACTTTTAGAAATTGCTGAGCGTGGTGGGCTTTTAGCACCAACACAGCTTTGTTTTGCAATTGCCGTACAACTATATACACTTGACTTGAATCGAACAAGCATGTTAAAAAAATTTTTTTAACCCTGTTTAACCCACACTCTGTCTTCACAATTACTGTCTGTGAGGCTGCTACAAATGGTTTGTGTGTAACACTATTGCAACAACAGTGTCCTGTTGGCCATTTCATTTTTGAACTAATTACACATACAGCCATTGATTACTTTGCAAAGAATGAGTTAAAATGTTTATATGCTGCAAGAGATGCACCCGAGACATTATCTTGTAACCAATGGATCAGAAGGTTAAACGAAGTGATCTATTTTAAGTCTCATCCTAAATAGAGATCTACCGATTTAGCTTTTATGGGGGCGATACCGATATATCGGCCATTCATAGACTGATAGCTGATACTTCCAAAATATTTTAACATTGTTTTCTGCTTCATTAGCGAAAATATAATGCATTCTATGCCTTACCTTTTTTTCAAAAATTTTAAAAATCAGGATTTATGAAGCAAAATTTTTCAAATTGTAGTAATTTCAATATTTTGCTATGATTTTTAATTGATCTGATTAATGGTGATGCTTTTGTTTCGGCTGCGACAGATGAAACGTGCTCCATGGTTCATCTTGTCTGTTTGTTTATGAAAACGCATCTGCTAGCGTTGCTGCAAGATAACTGCCTGACTTGGTTCGTTGTGCTTTTCTTGTGCAAGTTGTCTGCATGCGTTAGGAATATAACAGCGTTTTGTCAACACCTACAAAATCGGATGTTTTGGCTGATAATGATATATCGGCCCGATATATTGGTCTATCTCTAATCGTAAATGTGACCTGCGCTATCGCTTTGCATACCTTAATTCAAAAGTGAACGTTTTTATTGCATACACACACTTATCAGTAGGTTTATTTTTGAACACAATGAGGGAGTTGTGAAACTATTTTATAAAATATCTACAATTTTGGCCTTCAACTTCACTTTGCTGAACACTGTTAAAATGTCGTGTTTGTGACGACATTCAATTTTTCTTACCCAGTGTAGTCATCTTTTTTCTACTTTGAACTGGAATCCGATTTCCGTGTGCCTGTCCATGACATGTCTCTGTAATTGTTGTTGCTTAGTATTGTAGTAGAGATCAACCGATATATCGGCCTGGCCGATATTTGGGTTTTACCGATATATCGGTATCGGCCATATCAGCCTCAATAGGAGTTGACAAAAGGCTGTTATATTCCTCACGCATCCAGACTACTTGCGCAAGACAGCACAACGAAGCAAGTCAAGACAGTTATCCTACAGCAATGCTAGCAGGTGCGGTTTCACAAGCACACAGACAAGATCAACCATGGAGTGTGCGTCAGCCGTTGCAACCGAAACAAAAGCATCATCGGGAAGTTTTGCAATACTTCCAGCCACCACGTGCAGGTGTTGTGTATGAATAAACTCCCGTTATACTTCTGGAAGTTTTCATAGTACGAAAAGTTTGAGTGGTATTTAAGGTGCAGAAGTCCAATCGATGCCTAGGTTAGTGCAGATTAATTTAAAAACAGCTTGCATGAAAAATGAATTGCGTTAAATGTTAAGCAACATTTATGGCGTTGTAAATATGATTACAAATGCAATCGTTACTCATTAGTGACGACAACTATCACTGTGAAGCAGTTGCAAGTAACATCTTAAAAGGATTCTACTTTTCTTAACTTGATGTATTAGGCTATAAGCGCGCTGATTTATACTGTACGCAAGCTAAAACATCATGTTCGTGGGTTAACTTAAGCGACATTTTCCATGAGGCATGATATCAATTGTGACCTCACAATTCAAGCTGTTGCAAACGTGAAACCAGCGTTTGCGGATGTGGAACACAAGCTACGGGAGCACTACTCCAGCATTTCACAGATACATTGGAGCGATGATTTGTCGTTCGGTCCGATAGCAGCACGGTATTCAGTGTTCATTGTTGTATCACAATTGCTGTTGTCCATTTGTTAAACACACTCAGCAGAAGCAGTGTTTGCAACAACGCAACTTACACAAGTTATAAGCGCATTGCTTGTAATTGGATCAGAACTACTGCTGCATTATTGCACAATCATTGGATGCGTAATGTGCACTTTAGCTATTGTTATGGTGACTTGTTCTTATGTAATTTATTTGTGGCGGAAGGGCGGTAATTAGTTATAGCCTAGTTCTGCTTTTGTTTAGGCTAGGTTGTAGATGACCAGCTAACTCACTGCAGGCCGCTTGGTGAAAATGCAGATAAACTTTGCTTTCTGCATAACAATCATAAACTGTTGATATGGAACTACTGAGAATTGACAAATCATTAGAGGTATTTCATTTCATACCAATGCCAGTACTTCAGCTGCATTAACTAACGGAACTAGTTTTTCTTTTTTAAGGACATGCAGTTATTTAGTGTTACATTACATCAAAATTTCAAATTTGGTTCTTTATCACTTGGATTGACTTTGAGCTGGAGAACAGTCTGAATAGTTGATTTGAAAAATATATACAAAAATAAAATTTTACAAGATTTATGTAGCACTGTGACTGTTAACAAACATACTATCAAAGACCAAAAAAGTTATTGCTGTTTTGGAAACATTTTCATTTTTGGTAATGGTTAAATGAATAAAGTGTTGTACTAATTTTAACCTTCTTAACTTGATGCTCCATTTTGTACTTCCTTCCTTTTCATTGTTCAGCAACTTTCAAGCACTGTTTTTGCTTTTTCAGGTTTAAACACCGTAGGCAGTTCTCTTACATTCAGTGTTCTGTTCTTATTACTTTGTTATTTTAACATTTTTTTATTCATGGCACTGTGTTTATTCATTGTAAACAGTATATACTATGCTAACAAGTTGCTAATCAAGTATTAAAATTGCTGCAACTTCAAAAATTCTAGTTTATAAATCCTGATTTTAAGGTTTTGAAGAAAAGGTACGGCATAAAATATATCATATTTCTGATAATGAAGCAGAAAACAAGATTTAAAAATTTTTAAAATATCAGTATCAGCCTCAAAAAAGCCTTATCGGTCGATATCTATATTGTAGCATTAGTGTTACAAGCGTTTGATATGCAGACCTCTGCAGAATCTTCTAATGTTGTCATCTTTTGTCTACGTTGAACCTGAATCCCAATTTCATTTGCCTGTTCCCTGCTTTTTTTCGCTTGCGCTTTGATGTGTATATCCCAGTGGTTCCCAACCTTTTTAGGCTTGCGGCACCCTACAAAACAGAAATATAATTTCTGGTACCTAGTGGCGAACCCATAGCAATTTGGATTGAGTTTTGGCGACATTTTGAAAATATCTTTTCAATGATATAATAAAAAACGTATTAGCTCGCAGCAACCCTGGGTATTGCAAATGGCACCCCAGGATGCCGCGGCACCCCGGTTGGGAAACACTGTTATATCCATTGAGTTTGCCCACTTTGGGAATAAAATAAAAGATTATAGCCTATTAATTATATTGCTTGTATTTTCAGTCAAGTTTTCCTGTTTGAATGTTGCTCCAGTGGATAGACATTCAGCTTTAAACAGCTTCAAAGTGATGTTTGGTATATTGTTTCATTAGCTGAGAAAATTCTACTTTTACAAATGTAAGTGGCATCAAGAGAACATTTCATGACTTATGGCAGAAAACCTGAAATGTATCCGTTCACACGCAGTCCTTTTGTACCGCCACTTGCCATAATTCGTAGATCATTGAAAAGAAGTTATTCTTTCAATTTTAGCTGACAGACTTAAGCAGAAACTCCCCTGCAAAAACAATCCAAGCAAAATAAAAACAGGAAAAATTTGCTCCCCCATCCCCAATACAGCTCAATCGGCCCCCTGTTGTGACCCTGAACGAATGATGGGCGCTCACTGAGTTTTGCAATCCCTGCACGCCTACTGAATTCCTAAAGTCAGAGGACTTAACATTTGTGACAAGCTGCAATCACCCTTCATTTGTCCACAGTCTTGAAGCTTCTTAACCCAGAGTTCTAGATATCCCTGTGTTCCTATCATGGCTTACAAAACTTGCGCCAGGCCACTTGTACACTTGAAGAAACACTATCAAATTTTGAATTAAAGCACTGAACATAAATCAAGACCAAAAGCGCATCATGGGTAAGACAAACCTTGGCAGAATATTTTTCTGGTGAGATAGCCATGGATAACTAGGGATGTGCATTATGGAACATTTTAAAGTTCTGGAATCTTTATATTGAATCCTTTTCCAGAATAACTGCAGACTTGTCAAGCACTATGCATCAGCATACACCAGAGATGCAGTTCAGACCTAAACTAAGAGACCGACACTTGAAAATTTATGTAATATGCTGATATTTTTCTAAAATTTTATCAAAAAATATCATCACCACTTTGCTACCTGCTTTGGTTGTTTATCTGCAAACAGAGCAGACAAAAAAACGTTAACTACAGGATTTCATCAAGCCTTAATGTTACAGTATTCAAAGTCTCACTCAAGGCAATGGGCTTGTGACTGAGACCTGTATCCTTCAAGACTTGAGATGAGCGAGACCTAAAACCTTCAAAACCGAGACTCGTTAAAATGGGTCCCAAGACTAAGACTTGAGACTCCATGGCTGATCTACACCTTCCAGCATACACCTGAACTGCTGTAGTGGTGAGCTGCAGTTTCCAGTTGTCTACTTCAATTGCTACTGTAATCTGGAACCATCAATTACTTGCATTGCACAATCACTGTTAGAGGCAATTATAAAGTTTCGTGCCTAAAGAAACGTATAAATTTTCCATGGAAAAGATAAAGCACAAAAAAGTTATTGTATGCTACATAACAACTGATTACACCTTACTAGTTTGAAAAAATGTAACATAGGCCAAGCAGAGGATGTTTGATAAAAAAATGAAATCGCACATAAGGTTTGAAAAAATCACAGAAGTTTAGAACATCGATCACACAACCTGTTAATTAGCTCATATGTAGTGATATGAGCTTGTTGATTGAGTTTGTTCTTTCTCTTACTTAGGAGCACAGCGTGCCGCTGCAAATGTTTTGCAACTGAAAAATTATTGAAACCGTTGGATTTATCCACTTCGCAAATTTTTACATTTATTAAATCCAAATTCATTTCAAATCTAAATTTAAAAAAAACTGATTTTTGCATTCAAATACTGAAGGACTTGAATCCATAGGATTCAATCAGGGGTGCATCTAACCTGGAAAAAGGGGTCTGTCACGGAAGGGCAGCTTTTGATATCACTTTTCAGGATAAAACTACATTTTCTCTTTAGACTAGAAATCGACCAATGAATTTTGGAATTTCGCCAAATTTCAAAAACCCAAGTTGCTACTTCGTCTCTGATTAATTAACGCAAATTATCTGTACTCTTCCTTAGGACACAGCAGAAATATGCGGAGTCACATTTTTGAGACTCCGACTCCGCTCCTGTTCCACGCTATAACTATAAGACTCCTGCTCCAACTCTGAAAAATTTTGAAACATCAACTCAACTCCTGTGAATACTCCGAAAACTAAGGAATTCAAATTAAATGATACTGTCTATTTTGCCTCATGAGGCAAAATATATCTTATGGCTATTTTGCCTTTGATAAAACACAAATGGTTGAAATGGTCACATGACTAGCACAATACAGAAAGACATAACATGATGTTGTGGTTCAAAGTTATGGCTTGAGCCTATTCTTTACACAACATAGACAAACACAGCCACTAAAGTAAAAGCTTCCCCACATTTGAATTAGACAATAAAGTCAGCTATGCAGGTCATGCATGCCAAACTTGGCATGTGATTACATCAAACAAATGTGTTCAGCTACTGACAAAATAACTTTAGAACTGTTTTCATCTCATGAGGCAAAATAGACGCTGCTTATCAAATATCTATCTGTAATTAAATTACGAAGTGGAAACCATTGAAGCACTAGTTATAGTTCAAGCTTCAATAACTAACCAGATATCATAGATGACTAGTATTTGGAGCATTAGTTTTTATTTTTGCAAAGACTCATTTTAAATCTCCGAGGTCAGGAGCTGATCACCTGTTCACAAATATTGAATCGTACTTTAACCATATGTACTCAGATAAAACTCTGAACTATAACTGTGCCAAACTGAGCCATTAACATGAATGTGCAAGAAAATCGTACAGAAAAAATTAACAAGATTAACATTTAAATTACGCATAACTTACGCTATAACCCTTTCAAATTTTTCATAGACATTAGAGATTCAAAACAACATATAGGTTATCTTTAAAACTGCAACTAAAGAACTATCAGGGCAAGGGTACGTTACAAAAAAAATGAATTAGAAGCTACTGCATTGCCATCATTCTCATTGGAAAGAGCTTGAAAAAACATTGAAAATGCTTTTTTTATTTTTTTTTCTACGATGAAAAATGAGGAAGTTATGACATTTTTAATGGGCAGAATTAAGTGAGTCATTCGACTCATTGTTTAGTGTTTACATTTAAATCTACAATAAATTAAACAAAAACTGTGATCGTCATCACCATAATTACTAAGAAAAGGTTCTCCAAAATTTTTGATGTTTGTTACAGCTATCTGCAAGGTAACAATGACCCTGAAGCAAAGAATGAGGTACTTGAGTAATTTCCTAAAAATGTAAAATTTGACAAACACTCAACTAATGATAACCAATTAATGAGGTAATTACGGGCAACACTAATTGTAGGAGAAAAGGTACATAGGGAAATAAGGAAGTGTTTCCCCATAAAATTTTCTTCCCTACGTTTAGTGTCTACCAGAGATGATCGGATAGTGGATTTTTACTATCCGATCCTATCCTGTTTTTGAAAAATGATATCCGTATCCGATCCGAATCCTGCTTTGGTTAAAATCATACTATCCGTATCCGAAAACTATCCGAAAGTGTATTATGATGCACAACATACATTTTTTGTGTATTGTCTATTTTGCCTTGTG
>JGI24021J15306_10012569_pt1 | contig 10518 bp, 10 predicted proteins | sample Ectturendosymbi1_FD_15306 | JGI IMG/M metagenome (IMG submission 15306) | reverse complement strand
CATCCTGCTGGAACCACTAGAAGACCCCGATGACCCCTCTCCGTCGACCAAGTGTTGTCCAGAACTTGCCAAGCACCTGGATATATCGCTCGGTGTTGATTGTCACAGACCGCTTTCTGTCGTCCTCGAACCAGAATAATGGTCCAATGATGCCATGTTTGGAGATGGCAACCCAGGCAGTGCACCTTTGCAGACAGTGCTCAGGGGGTGTGCTACCCCAGATGATGTTGTTCTTAAAGTTCACGTGACCTGACAACAGAAAATGTGCCTCGTCCGAAAACTAGTCGATAGACTTCTGCCGAAAATATGCCTCAACTATAAATATCTTTTGCTCAGTAGTGCATGGCATCTCGAAGGTCAAATTTGGTGGACTCTTAGAACATTAATTCTACTTGGTAAATCTGAAAAATAAAAAGAATTGGTTAATTATTTCAAAAGTACTTCAAGTTTAGGTGATGACCGTTTTTTCTGTGTCACCCTGTAGATTGTTTTCGTAAGGGATGAAGTGTTTTGGCTTCCAAAAAAGCCAATGTTTTCCATCTTTCCACGTTGTTCGAGTGTGTGCTTTTGTGGAAGAACATTTGTAAGACTGACGTGCCAATTTGTGGAGACAAAATTTTCGCAGGAACGAAACAGCAGCGAATGCCAGTAATTAGCAAAGCATTGATTGCTTTCTTTAATTTTAAATCGCAAGGGACTCGAGAAGTCTCACAGGGGTGATTTATGGAAGGCGTCGTATCGACTCATGAGCACAGCGCAACATTTTCAATTAGTCTACTAAGAAAAAGTGCGGTATCGTGTCATTGGCAAAATGAACTTAGACACAAAAGTAAAGAATTCTTTCGAGGTTTAAAACGATATGAAAAAAAATTTCGGCAGCTGTTGTGGTGCGTGGCACTAATGTGAACCGCGTTGTACAAGTGCAGAACAGTTCGTTGGGAGGTGCAGAAAAGCCGCATTTTCCCAACTGCAATGAGTATCAAACAAGCGTAAAACGTATGTGTGCTCCTGAATGGAGATTCGAATCTTGTTGCAAGGCGAGAAAAACATAATTTTGTCCGAGTTTGGCAATCTCATGCATAGGTGTAAGAGCAGGCAAATCTTTGGGAGTGCGAACGATTTTTGCCCAAATTTCCCCAACCCCCCAAAAAATAAAAAACATCTGCATTTCATTGCATGTTGGGTGCAGTTTTTTCAAATGAGACTTGCCCAAACTTGCTCAAATTCCCCCTAACTTGCCCGAAAAGAACTAACTTTGATTTTGGGTGCCATTTTTGTAAAATCAAAGCACATTTTGCCCATATCTCTACATATTTTGCCCGGATTTTCAAGGATTTTGCCAGGATTTTCACCAAATCAAACGTTTTGGGGGTGTGTTTACACCCCTTGCAACCCTGCCACTTAAACCAGCAATCTCATGGCTAGTCATTACCGTTTGCAGTGTTCCTACGTAGTCTTGAAAGATATAGAAAATGTTTTTTCATTTTTCAATCTGGAAAAGGCTGGAAAAAATTTTCTGGTCTATTAGTGTAGAAACGGAAAATATCTTTCCAGACTTGATTGTTTGGCATACATTTTCACAACATTTTATTCAAGATTGATATAATTTTACTTCTATCGTGTTAAATACCATAGTGCCTGTATTTGATCTGGGTAGGTCATAAGGAAATGTTAGGTCTGGAAAAAGACCGGAAAATGTCTGGAAAAGGGTTTGAATACGTCTGAAAATGTATATTCAAAATTGCGTAGGAACCCTGCGTTTGTGCCAAACAGGATATTTAATACAATTGGGTCGTCAGAGATTCTCTAAGTTGAAAAAGAACAAAAACTGTCTCCTTTTGGTTTGGTGGTATGGCGCATTTATACTGTGAGAAGGTCAAGCTGCTGCTCAGTCTTTTTTTGGAAGGCGTATTTTTATAAAATGCTGTAAATGGTTTTGAAATGCAAGTTCATTCCCTTGGAAGAATACAGTAGACTGTCTTGACCAGCCTTATAATCAAGAAGTGTCTTTTGACCACACAAAGCGGGTCGCATGATCTGATTGGATTTTAAACCGAGATCTGTTTTGAATTGCACTGGAAAGCGTAGCTTTGGGCATAATAAGTAATTAGTCCAGCTATGAAACATTGCCATCGTTTTGAGTATCTATAGCATCCATTGAGACCACGGTCGTCTCACAGGTGTGGCTCGCACCCCGAAGGTGCGAGACTATGCGGCCCTGTTTGTCAAGTTTGCTGGAAAATTTAAAATATGAAACTTTTTTGAAGGTTACGAGTCCAAGCAAATAGAGTTACCAATTCGGTATGCGAGAACGAAAGCCAAATATTTGGTGTTGCCAGAGACGCACCCAGCTGATATTTTCAAGGTGGCTAAAGATTGTAACTTGTCGTTTTACTTAACAACTAAAGAAATTTTAAAAATTTCGGGGTAATTGCCTACTTGTACCCCCTGGTTGCGGGCCTGGGTGCTGCAACGCTGAGATTGTTTCTGCAAGCCCCTAATGACAAACACTGAACAATAGGTCTCTGCTGATCGTTAGTTTTCGTGAGGATTTGTTAGACAGTCGAGGTTAAAAGACAAAAAACAAGGATGCTGAGTAACTACTGGGGAATGACGTAGGGTCTGAAAAGGATAAAAGTGAGATAGAAATCTATTGGATCAATTGGAAAGAGCCAAACTTGCGAAAATGTCAACAGCTTTTTTCAAACATATTTTATTCTTCTGATATATCAGTGAGTTTATATGTGTGTTAGCTGCCCCGCAGGAAACAAACTGTGGCTTTCATTGTAACGCTGGCGTTCGTGTTTCTTTGTTTTGCCTTGGTCATAAACATATCAGCTATTTCTTGTGGTTGTGGGGTATTTACTGAACAGCACACAAAACTTGAAAGTGACAAAAGCCGCTTCTCTTGTTTGCAATTTCTGCTATTGTTGATCAACTATAGAAATGTTCAAAAAGCATTGGAAGGCTTTGGACAGTGGATAGCCTTGGTACAAAATTGGTTAATGATATATCTACATAGCTGTAGGGCAGTGTGGTTGATAACTAGAAGGCTGCTATCCACCAGAAGGTAATCTGAATATTTTGGAGTGACCATGACAGTTTTGGGGAATGTGTATTATTGTTAGCACTTGCTTTAAAACCTTTAAATCTAGTAAAACCTATACAGAATTCAAATTTGTTGGTCGAAACTGGAAACTTTTCTTAAACAGCGATTTCTGACGTAGCAACTTCCATTCCTACTCGCAATAAACGTTTCTAAATAATGTAAAAGTTAGGCAGTCTTACCAAACTCCAGTCGTTTCATTGAAAAGCACCGAACAAATTTGTAAAGATGTCTAAAAAGAAACGCACAGACGAATAAGGAATTTGGAACTGGTTTGTCTGTAGATTTCCTAACCAACGCTCAATTAGGTAGTAAGCAGAAATACGTTATGCTTTAAGGCTTTACACAATAAAAACGTGAAACTTGGAAAAATGAGACATTTTCTATCTTTCCATTGTAACTTGTTCAGTGAGAGCATCAACAGTTTTCAAAGAAGCAGCTAAGAATTGTCTCATTGACTCGCTGAAAACTGCGCCCATTTTGATAATGTACTGTTAATGGTATCGTAACTCTATCTGCACCGCAAAATCCATGAAAAAATATCGACTCTCGCACGTTTTCAAGAATGGACAGGAATTTGTTGTTTCTGAAATTTGAATAAATTCGTGTATTTAGTCGGCGACGTTTGGTTTGTTGACGTTCTATAGCAAGGTTATAAACTTGTCACGGTTTTAATTTGAAGCAGACAAAAAAATTTATAACCCCTGCTGCAAAGGGACGAAAATATTTGAGGAAGACTTTGTTTAGTATTTTTACCCTGAAAAATAATGATGTCGACCCAGCGTATGACAAGCGATTCATGGAAAAAATCGTTCTTTTCTTTACAGAGGACACCCTTTATATCTGCAAGTGATCGAGTTTTAAACAGGATCTAGCATTCTTGCAAAAATAAATTGAGTCGACGTTTATGCGAAATTAGAAAAACATTTTCGAAACAATGTAAAAAAGTATCAAAATCATGCAATTTATTTATGAACCTCAAGTATACCGTTTATCAAGCATTTGATACAATCTGACCTGGAACCGAACGCAGCCTTACAGTTTTAGTGGTGCAAGCTCAAACCACTTAATGACGGGGCTGGTGACTTTTGACTAAACGTACAAGAACTCAGCCTGCAGTACCAGATTTAGTAGTGTGTGCTTTTCCACTGTATCACGTAGCCGGTCAATCCTACGGTTTTGCATGAGAAAATGATTGCAGCTTGACGAGAGTTTATTCTGAAACTTCAGCTTTGCTACGACGGATCTGTAACATTGTTTGCCACTTAAACAAATGTGCCATTTGTGTTGTTAAGTCAACTGTTTTCATATCTTTGATATTTCGTTACTTTGCAATGCTACTATTTCAAACGGCTACAACAATTTCCTGTACCCACTTTGCACCCGATATAATATCTCTTGTTTTCGGGTGACTGAAATGTTCTGCTTGTTAGATAACTGGGAGACTAAACTTAATGTATGTACACATTTGCTCAGCCCTTCATCAAAGCTTTCCACCCAGCGATAGGAAATTGCTCTGTTGATGAAGCAAGTTTTAGTTAACATCAGCTTCACAAAATTCTGCCTCAACAGGAATTACTTGCGTCTTCCATTTTCGGTCGTGTTTTGCACTTTTTGCCTCGTGATAAACAAACGCGTTCCTGCGAAAGGTCATGGTACAGGAAAGCGGAAATGGCATGTTGAATTATTTTGAATTCAAATGTGTTTGGCAATGTTCATGCTGTCACTACAAACCAATAACCTTAGCTGCTTCGGTCGAAGCTAATTGCGTTTGCTGCTGAGGCATTTCAAACTCGCTGGCCGAAGCAGTCGTTTTGTACACAAATATATTCAAACGACTTAATTACCATTTCCTCGGGATGACAAGGCAGCGATCAATGCTTTAAGAAACCTCATTACTCCTGCTCCAGAACATTTCCTGTTTTCTTCTTTTTAGCCTGAGATAGAAACAAAAAGAAACAAGTAGATGGCTCCCGATCAATATGACCGCAGTGCGGTAGTGGCCGGCTGCAGAAACGCCCAAGCGTCATTTTCGACAGAGCCCTGTTATGGAACTGGGAGATTTTCGCAAAAAGGAATAGCACGTCGATTTCTACCAACCAAGTTTTTCGTTGGATTCGTCCTTCTTTTGATGGCGATGCAGTTTCCGCAGGTAAGCTTCCTTTTGAAAGCTTGAAACGTGTTTTTGTGCGCCGACATTTGCATTCCGAGTTTCAGAAAAAACACAATGTCCCGTTCGATGTGATCAGAAGAATTGGTAACACTCAAAAGTCCAAACTTAACCGGCACTGCTGATGCGGTTGACAATGTCAGTGATGGGTTTGTTATTAGAAGGCCACATATATTGCTTTTTTGTAGTTTTGTGTTACTCACCGCCTTCAAGGCGAGACAGGTAAACACAGCCCACAGGCCTTGATCAGATATTTAATTTTTAAGGTGGAAACATTCGAGGGCATGAAAAGCATCCGATTCACTGTTGCTTAACGCAACGTAAGTTTGCAACGCAGCGTCAGATGAAGTCACAACAGAGGCTGATATTCCAATTATAGCAATTGTAAAGTCAAGTGTGTTTAAGTTTGCGAACAGACATAAGAGAATATTTTTTAAGACGCACTAGCCAGAATCGAAATACTGACGAGATGAGTATGTTATCTACAAACTCTGATTTCAGCAGCTTTTTGACTCGTTCCTACGGAAGTGAGCAAAGAGCGATGTCTGATAAAACTGCGATTTTTCGTTGAAGTTTACTAAATAGTGAAACGAAGTTCGAAACTTTTTTCTGGCTTTTACGTCAAGCTTACGCTTGTAGTATTCGTCCTAAATGCTAACTAATATCTTGACGATTCTTAGAAACTCAGCGAAGACAGATGTTATGAAAAACGCAAAAGAAACGTTTAGAAAAATACAATTAAATTTGCAAATCACTCTTGGACAGTGCGGGGCAATAAGTTCACTATATCATTAGTGAACTTGGAAAATCTCTGAAATTTGCCTTGCAGCTATCAGACGTGCTGCAACTTGCAAGTCGTTGTTTCTTGTTCTTTTTATGGGGGGGGCAAATGCCCAAAAGTATTCACTTCACGCTGTGGTTATGCTTCTAGGAAATAGTGGTGCGCGTTCAAAGCGAGCCATTTATAATAAATTGGTTGAACCCACTCCAAAGGTCTTTTAGTTTAAAGGTACTCCAGTTACCTGCAATGCTCTAGATGGAATGTTTTCTCGACTAGCACTGGTAGTTCGTGTTTCCCTCGGAGCTCCTGACCAGCCACGCTCGACATCACGCAACACAGGATTATGTCTGTACAGGATTACGTCTGAACACGCAAAACTTCTGGCGAAGGTGATGCGGGCGCATGTAATTGTCTCCGAGTTTTCAAACAACAGATGCGCATTTCAGCTCGTAAGTTTCTTTTCGCAGAAAACAACACACTTGCAGCGTGCATTGTTCCAGTAAAATCATGTCTTTGTCGGTCTACTCTCGCCAGGGAAGCAATTTTGGGTGAAAAAACAAAAGCTTGCCGTTTAAATGCTATCCACCACCGAGCAATTCTGAAAAATTTTGATTTCACGCCAGTCTTTTGAGCCAGTTAACACCTGGAATGATAATCGCTGTTTGTAGACTACCACTGGTCCGCTTCTCGGAAAGTGCCTGTGGTTGTTGAATTAAACTCCCGTACAAAATGTTTGGTGGCAGTCAGGAATTCAACTTCCGCGTACAAGTCTAACAACTAATGTTTCAAGTTAGAAAGTTCAGTTGAAATTCCCACATAATACTGGAATTTTTGCGACTTCTGTCGTAATAATGTTGTTTTGCCCACTACTGGACGATTGAAAGTACTCTAGGCGTGGTAGCACTTCATGTTGAAGTGTAACAATGTAGAAGCTTCTCGGCGATTTCAGGAGATTTAGTGACACTGGATATTTCTCTTGTGCGTTTGGATTGATTTTCGTCTACAATTTGTTACCTCTAGTTTTGTTGAGCCTTTCACACTTTTGATTTTTGTTTCATTTCAACAGAAAAAAGATTTTTAACCTATCGGTTTAATTTCTAGTATATGCTTTGTATTCCGCGTTTCAACTGCAAACGCAGGAAATTGATAGGTAAAATAAAGTCAAAATTTGTAGTAATTATGAAGTCAAAATTTTTAAGGCTTTAGGTCAAAAAATTGGTAGGGATACCAATTTTTTGACCTAAAAGCTTGCAAATGAGCATTCCTGGTCACGCGTGGTGTCAGCACGCTGGAGCAAACGCAAATTCTTGCCGTGGCGATGAACATCACTGGCAAGGCAGCGGCATAACGCATGTTGTAAACTCGAGTTCTGTCACGCAGGCGCTATTAGCTGGCTTGACAGAGTATAAGTCAGAAATTATTCACAAGCAAAAAAATAAACAACTTCTTGGTCATATTTCAGAATTGTGGTACGGATTTATCCAAAAAATCATAATCAGTGAGTAGATTTGAGAGTTTCGTTCGTCACAAGGTTACCACGTAGGATGATTTACTGCAAAAAGAGGCTTCATTTATTCCAAGTGTTTTTAGAAAGGTAAGGAAGTATGTCTCGAAGTGGAACGTACATTTGGAACTGTCACGGAAGAACATGAAAATCCAGTGGTCGTTCGCAGAATGTCATGTTAGTCTGGTCACCACAGGCGTTCTCAGCTTCTTGTACTAATCATCTCGCTTGTTTAAACATGGCAGTTTTTCCGAGTGAAAATTGACCAAAGTAGGCCATGCGGTATGATTTATCGCCTTAGTTCACGAGAAAATGCAAAAGACTCCTGGTATGCACTGCATGCTTTGCGGTTTTCCGATCCAAGGCTGCGAAAGCTTAGGTCGAGTTCCACCGCGGCCACCGTAATAAATGCGTCTCACGGTGGCCTCGATTCCATGCTGTTGATAACAAACCTGTGGCGCAATGCTACTGTTTCTACCGTGAGATATATCGTTTTCGAGAAAGCTTCACATTCAAACTGAACGAATGTTTCGTTGCCGTACAAACAAAGAATGCTAGGCAGCTCTGAAACAATGTGGGTTTCTCTATGGTTGCACTGCACACTCATTCGCTGCTTGTTTGGAAACTGATTGCTCACATGCTCTGCACTGAACAAGCTGCTTTCACTCGATATCGCCTTCCTGAAGTTGACATTTCTCAAGCTCTTCAAAGCACTGTCCAATAGATTAGATGAAACGACCTTCAACTTTAGCCCTTTACCTGCAAACTCAGGCTGGTTATTGAGTTTTTGAAGGCAGTGGATTGCTGTCGCAAAAAATGCAACTTTGTTAAAACACCAAACTCATGATCAAGTTGCGAATTTCTGCAAGTTGTCACAAAAATTAGTGCAAGTTGCCAAACTGTCCACTAGTTGTCCTAGTCAGATACATTCTGGTCATCAATGTGTTATAAAATGTTATTTGCTACGGTTGCGACCACAGCAAGCCTTAATTAGCAAAAGCAGCCAAGTGTTTTGTGGATGCGTTCATCATTCACGTTGGAAATTTAGGAGAGCCCATCTCACCCAGTTTCAATTAGGTATGACTCGCCCAATAATTGTGTTATCGGCTAAAAACCAAGAGCAAAATTGTTTCCACATCTAGCTATGACAAATTTAAATTTGTAGTAATAAGTATCGAGGAATCCACTCGAAGTGCTGTCAGACCAGTATCAAATATTGAACTTAATCAAGTTTTAAGGAGATAAGTCGCAAAATTGTTAAGTCACATGCCAACTCTAAAATACAATAAAAATTTTTCGAATTGACAAGGATTTGTTCACACAGTAAAAAAATACGTGCTACGTCAGCATGCAACGCTCATAAAATAGTCGCTTTTATGCTGAACCCGCCACTCATGTTGGAAGATGGGTTAAAGTCCCACATGGTTTTAGAACATACCGAACACTTAAAAATGGTACGTGTGTTCGCCGTTAATGGATCAGTGCAAGACAAACCTCCACTCGCGATGCTGCTGATGATTTGCAACCGTTGCAGCATTCGTTGCGAAAGCAGCCGCGTGATCCACGGCGCAGAGTAAGCACATTTGGGCTCCCGCAGTCCATCCGTGACACCCCAGCTAAAGCGAGCAAGACAAAAAATCTATGGGAAGTACACGGAAACCTCGCGCAATGTTGAAATGTGGGCAATATACTAAAAGAATACATTTAACTGAATATTGCTGAGAAATGCAAGAAAGTTAGCCGCACTATCACACAAGTAAACTCCGTTTGCTTTGTGTTTTGCCAATGCAGCGGTTCACGGCTCCCAAAAAACACTCCAAGTGTTTATCCTGAGACGGAAAAGCCGCAACTTTCTTACCTATGACAGTAATGTAGAGAACCTTGTTTTCGTCTCTAACAGCATTTTTTCCGCGACTGCCTCGTGGATTGCTGTTTTGGTTACGCATACGCACAGCGCTTTTCATCAGGCAGTATACCATTGGGAGATCTCCTGTCGTTGAAGTTAAAGCGAAGATTTGTGGAAAAACTCATGTTGTTATTCGCAGCATCAACAAAGTACTATCTCCTTACCACTCTTCACACATGTTGGGTGAAATGTTTTCGATTTCGTAACTCAAATTATATTGTGCCGTCTGCTAAAACTGCAGATTACCCTGAAGTTTTGAGTTAGTTTTTGTGGAATAGCGCTGTTTCACCAACAAAAAGTAATCAAAGTTTTGATTCTATATTACCGCTGGAAAAGTATTTTCTCATTGACGTTTGACAAAAAACAAACAATGAACGGAACAAGTCAACTGAAACTACCAATGAGAAATTGTTGACCCAATGAATCTCCGCATCAGGTGTACTTGTGCACATCTCTGTTAGAAAAAAGTGTTCATTATGCACAGTGCGTTATTACAGCACAGTTGCAACAGGAGATTTCCGTTATCACTTATGTCAGCATCACCACGTCGGCCAATCGCACCCTTCCATACCCCAGTGTCGTCTCCAATGTGTGTATTAAAATCTCCCAAAAGGATCGCGGAGTCGTTAGTTTTAACCCTTCGCCGGACATCACTAATTTTTCCACCAATTCCGGGTACAGTTCGCTTGGTTTTGGGCCGCATATCTGTATCAAGCACAGGGGGTCACCAAACAATTTCAACCCTCAACATGCACAGCCTTCATCCCAGCGAGATTCATTCAGCAACACCACTTGCCAGCTTTTTCATCATATCAGCCAGTCCTTTCAATCCACTGCTTGGCCGCACTTGATCTCAGGGCAGGTGTTGAGCAGCCATTCGGTTGTCTCATCACCCACAACCGTCAGGCACTTGCAGTCCATGGGGAGGTCGATAGAATGGACATTAGAGGACAGTATGATCGACGGTCTGTTCTTCTGCGCCACACTCACAAGCCGCAGAAGGGGCCATGCCCCATTTGTGTACGCAGGAGCGGAAAGCCCGACACCGGTG
>JGI24021J15306_10012568_pt1 | contig 10518 bp, 5 predicted proteins | sample Ectturendosymbi1_FD_15306 | JGI IMG/M metagenome (IMG submission 15306) | reverse complement strand
GATATTCACAAGCCTATGTTGGGTTTGATAGGGTTAATCATAGCAACTTAATCTTCAAAACAATAAAAAATCACCATGCAAGATAGACATTTATGTTTCCCCCCCTACTTTTTTACTTGGCCCCGCAGTGGCCCCCTTACTTTTTTCATTCTAGAATCGCAACTGATAATTGGATACACAGTCGCAGCCGAGTCGACGAGGGTGTCAGAGTCGGTAGCTGCAGGATCAACCGTTTACTTTTTGCAGACGATTTGGTACTGCTAGCATCTTCTCAACAGTTTTCAGCATGCACTCGTTCGGTTTTCTGCTGCGTGCGACGGAGCCGCAATGAAAATCAGCACTAAAAGTACCGAGGTACTATGTCTATCTACAAACTCAAGGCAGTGTATTCGGCAAGTGAGCTGCAATACACTGCAGCAGGTGGAGAAGTTCAAATACCTAGGGGTGGTACTTACGAGTGTTGGAAGGCGGAACGAGGAGATTGATAACGGGTTGGTAAAGCTAACGCAGTTCTGCGTGAGTTTTATCGCTCTATAGTGACAAAACGGGAGCTTTCAAACACCACAAAGCTGTCAGTTTTCAAATCGGTCTTTGTTCTGATCCTTACCGATGGTCATGAATCCTGGGTAATGACTGAAAGAATATTAACTCAGGTGCAAGCGCCAAAGTTGGGATTTTTGCGAAGAGTCCACGGTGTGACAAGGGGGGTACCGAGATTAGATTGCGCCCGGGGCAAGAAACAAGTTTGGCGCTGCCATATTCGAACCTAAGCTATTTTTGGAGTAAAGGTACTGCATTGAAGAAAAAACTTGCGACACTGTTGCGACTTTTCGGCGCCCCCCAGTGATTCGGCGCCCGGGCATTGTTTCCCCCTCGTTACGCCCCTGGTGTGAAACTTCGCGACAAATTTCGCAGCTCTGTCAAATTCGCAGAGCCCTGAATGTCGAACCACTTCTCCGAATTGAGAGAACACAACTACGTTAGTTCGGCCATGTATCCAGAATGCCCCACGAAAGACTGGTGAGGCAAGTCCTGCTGGCTAAACCCACGTGAAAGCGACCCAGAGGTCGTCCAAGGTGGAGTAACTGCATCTCCGACCTTGCTTGGTCCCGTCTTGGTGTCGAGCCAGCAGAACTATCTGGGATTGATGTTGATCGTGAGGTATTCCAAGTCCTCCTATGGATGTTGCCCCCGCGACCCTCCCTAGAGGAAAAGCAGGCATGAAAACGAATGAAATGAATCACATTTACGTTAGTATATTCACCGTTGTTTAAAAGTGCTCAGCTAGCGAGTGAACAAGTTCCTTAAATGACTAGAATTGATTAATACGGACGTAGAGACGGCTAGAAATGAATTGCCTAATATTCATGATGCCTTTCGCGGGAAAAAAGATGTAAAATTTAAGTTCAAGTACCGCTACTGTTGCGTCAGCGTCATAATGCGGCCCGCGGGTTACTTTGTAAGTCCTCATTTGGCCCACAGAGCAATTTGAGTTTGAGACCCCTGGTCTAAGATGTTGGGTTGGGATCAGGCCCGTGACCAGCTTGGGACACCAGAGGAGCGAAGAGTTTTCTGGGAGGGGCTCAGATTTGTAAATTATGTCCAATAGTTTCAAAGTATGTCCAACACATTTTTCCAGGGAGAAAGAAAATTTTTTGGGGAGGGCTTCGCCCCTCTGCTCCCTTCTAGTTACAGGCCTAGGTGAGCTTCTTCCACTGACGCGTGCATAGTGTTTTACTTGCTTATGTTAATTCTAACTACCAACAGATATCTTTAGTTCGAAAACTGCATTACCAAATCGTGCCACACAGGAAATCTGCGTTTTTAATGCCCAGCAGTGATTACAACGTTGCAATTTCAAGTGTAATCGCTCTGAGCAACTTTTTCAGTTGTGGAACTGCTCCGGTTAACGTCTCTTATAATAAAAGCCTTCATCACAGTCAGACCCAGAGATATATTTGCCCTTGCGTTAGGTTTTCGGAATAAGGTTTACGTCCCAAATTTATCAAAATGAGAGCAACTTTTGAAAACTTTTCTTGTTGAAATGACTTTTTCTATAACTGTAAATGTTAAGTGTACCGATGGAAAAAAGAGACTTCTACGAAACCAGGGTTGCGGAGTCGGTGGTAAAATATCCGACTCCCGACTCCGAACTTTCCAAAATTTCCGACTCTGACTCCTCAACATAAAGAGAATGAAATTTGGCTTTCAAAATCAATGGAAATCGTGGTGCACAGCAAGAAATCTCTGTTTCAACAAAAGTTTCAAAAGAAATTGTACCATTTCAACAGGAATTCTCAATTTAGGAGTGTGATGTGTATGATCCGACTCCCAGTGTTGTTAGGAATCCGAGACCGACTCCAACTCCACCCAAAAACCTCCGACTCCTTGCGACTCCGACTCCCAACCCTGAACGAAACCCACGTTACCTATCGCCTGGCAATGATTCATTTTGCTTGCAGTTCAAGACAGGGCTGAGCAGCCAGAATTCAAATTTCGAGCTCCAGCTCCAGGCATCTAAAATTTTTGGCTCTGGCTGCAAAATCTAGACGTTTTCGACTCCAGCTCCAGAACAACTTGGTCCATTGAAAACTAAAATCCGTTGAAATATTTTTACAAGTCGTATTTCCCTCAAACTACGGTTGTGGAGCCGGAACCCAAATTTAATGCTTCGGCTCCGACTCCACCATCTAAAAGTTTTGTCTCCGGCTTCAGCCATCGAAAATTGCTTGGGCTCCGCCTCCACAACGCTGCTTCAAGCCTACAGTCTGAGCTTTAAATTACCCACGCAAACATATAACACCACCTGAATTGCACTATCTTGCTTCAAGGACATAATTTTCCGACATCACTGCGTCATACAGAAAAACATCAGTTGTATTGAAACTGAGCAACCTCACCTTTGCAAAGTTCTTTACTTCAACCGCCATAATTTAATGTTGATAAGCCCACCTACTGCTACAGTTTGTGGCACTAAGTGAAAAAATCCCATTGAACAACTTTTAACGCCCACGCCGGCCAGTATAGTGGCCGGCACTATTTTGGCCATAACTCGCCAGCCGCTAGAGCTGGAGAGCTGTTCAAACCCTCTACGGATTCATTAAGTCCTCTAGTTTCGATTGGAAAAAAACGTTTTTCAGTTTTGGGTTTGGGGTTATCTGTGGGTGACGTCGCAAGTGGGGGTGTTTGTTTTTTTTTGGCCGAATTTACCTAGCCATAGGCGCCAATCCATCGGGCTATTCTTTTGGCTCAATATTTTTCAAAATCTAGGCTATCACCGGAGTCTTTAAATAGAGCCCTTGATTGGCTTTTTAGCATATCTGGACCCAAAATCATGACTAAAAACCAAAAATTGGTATAAATTCTACTCCCACATACGCTGACCCTCGGTATATTATGCCCATATTATATGATCATAACTCCCCAGCACATGGAGCTAGAGAGCTGTTCAAACCGTCTAAATATGGGGAAAGTCTTGCAGTTCGCAATGAAAAAATTGTTTCAGTTTTGGATGTCGTTTTTTTGTTTATGTTTAAATGATTGGAGTAAGTTTATGCATATCCGGTTTACATTCCGATGACGTCATCATCTCCTGGGAGCCGACCAAACGAGCCGATTTTGTGGTTCAAAGTTTTATTGGATGCTAGGCTATAATACGACTGTTCAAAGACCTTGGCCAACTTTCTAGCATTTCTGGTTCCAAATCATTGGCCAAACTTCCGGAAATTAATTAGGGAAATCCCGGAAAATTGCTCAGCAAATTCCTAAAATCTTTGGATTTTTTGGCATAACTTTGGAACCAGAAACGCTAGAAAGTCAGTCAAGGTCTCTAAAGACTCGTATTATAGCCTAGAATCTGACAAAGCTTTGAGCCACAAAATTGGTTCATTGGATCCACCGATGACGTCATCAAAATACCGCAAAACATATTCCAATCATGACGTCGTCGACCAAATAACCCAAACCCAAAACTTAAAAAATATTTTTTATTCTAAACTACAAGATTTCACGAGTCTAGAGGATTTGAATAGGTCTCTAGCTCAATCTGCTGGAGAGTTACGGCTGGCCAAATCTGCCCTGAGAGGGCAAATCATACCTTTTGTGTAACTTTTTTATTTTTGTCGAAAATTGGGTTTTTGAGCGATAATTTTGGCTCCAGTTATGGTAGAAAACCAATCTAAGGATTTTAGCCTAGTTTCTAAAAAAAGGAGACTTCTACGAAACCAGGGTTGCGGAGTCGGAGGTAAAATATCCGACCTTTTTAAAATTTCCGACTCCGACTCCTAACATAAAGAGAATGAAAAATGGCCCGATGGGTTGGCGCCCAGGGCCAGATAAACTCGGCCAAAAATACGAAAACACCCCCAATTGTGACGTCACCCACAGATAACCCCAAACACAAAACTGAAAAACGTTTTTTCCAATCGAAACTAGAAAGCTTACCGAATCCGTAGAGGGTTTGAACATCTCTTTAGCTCTAGCGGCTGGTGAGTTATAGCCAAAATAGTGCCGGCCACTATACTGGCCGGTGCGGGCGTTATAGGATTTGAAAAATGGCACGAGACGTGTAAAAAATGTTCGTCGCCATTGTCTAGGTGTCAGTTGATGTAATAATGTGCGGTTATGGCGTTGCTAAGGATCGAACGATAGGAGAAAAACCATTAAACTAGCCTTGACTATTTTCTGTGATATCGTATGCAGAGCCTTTTTATCAGATTTTGGGTAGAGGGGCAATACAAAAAAACTTAAACTACCAGAGCAGTAATGTTTGCTGGTCTGCGCTCGAATGTAAATGTCATCTCTGTCCTTCGTTCAAAGGACTTTTGACCGGGGTGGGCGAAATAGTTTTGGCTGGGGAACAATTTCCCTCCAAGTAAACATGTTAGAAAGACCTGATTTCAAGACAAACACTGGGGTGCTTCAGCACACTGGATTTAACCGAGACGTTTGATTAAACATGTAATCTACTGCTCTATCCACACCCACATTTCCTAGTTTTTCAATTTAGCATGCCTGTCTACAGCTTCTGAACACAAAAAATTAAAATAAATTATAACTCTTGAAATTATTAAAAATATATTTAAAAGTAATGAGAGTTGTAACTTTTCAACTACTTTCAAAAATAAATTTTTAATCAACAAAATGCCGGGATACGGAGCCCCCTGATCCCCTCCCTTGCTAAGACACTGTACTGCAGTAAACCATAGATCAGAGTGGGCCAGCTAATTTTAAACTACGGGTCATTTTTCAAAAATGTGGCAAGTTGCGGGCCACAACCAATGAACCGATGTATAAAACAACAGATTCACGAAATTTAAAACTAAAAAAGGGAAGATAAGAGGGAGCGTCATTGAAACTATTAAACAAAAGCAATTTATTACAAATCCATTCAGTTGCATGTTCTCTGACGCTATCGTTTATTTATTAAAACCAGTGTTAATGGTAACAAGTCGGAGAATATCATCCAGTGTTTCGTCTGTTATTTGATTTCTGTATTTAGTCTCGACTTGCTTCATAGTAGAAAATGTACTTACTCTCACACACGTATCTATTGCAAAACACTGTGTGCATTTTTAGTGCGAAATCTTTCAGTTTGGGAAACTTATCTTTACTGAATAATGTCCAGAAGCTTTCTACAGTCTGTAATACCGTTAGTATTGTACATTTTTATTAAAAGATATTATGTTTGTTCAAATTAAAATTACCTTTTGCAGGGATGGGCATTTAATTTAGCTCGGAGGGTACTTTGAGAAGGTCGGGTTTAGCGGATAGATTGACAGATTTATTTGGCGGTACTGAATTCACTTCGCCAGCAGTGGAGTAACTGACGGCGGGAGAGGGATGAGCGCCGTCCCCCCTGGCAGGCTAAATGTAAAAAATGGGCCACCCTATTAGCTGGCATTTCCGTATTTAGTATTCTGGTAGGTTTTTGTTTTAGCGTTTTTCAAAAATTTCTCGGAGTTTTTTTCCGATGACTTCGGGTGTCAGTACAGACGAATCCAGTTAATCGCATAACCAATTTGCCAAATTTTTGTTTATCCAGGATATGCGATTATCCGTATCAGACAAATATCAGGAAGTTTACCGGCTAGCGACACAGGGCGCCCAAAATTCAGTCCATTCGTCACGGGTTCTGTGGGCTTAGGACCCCAAACAAAGTTTCAAGCCCCAAATTGAAATGTGAAACACTAAAAATCAGTGTAATTTTTATCATTTCGTATTCTGTTTTGTTTTGTATTTTATAGACAGAGCGGTACGTGCCTCTGTTGCCTAGAATAAAATCGCCTGATCATTTTTGGTACGTTTGTGAGTTAATAAACGTATCTGAGGCTTGAGCGTAAAGCGTCACCATTCATTGCTTGGAGTGTTGAACATGAAGCTAGCCTATATGCCTCGTTTTATACGTCCAGAAGTCAGACTTACTCCTGATCAACGTGTTTTGTGTAGTGATTGTTGTAAAAAAATGTACAGTGGCTAGTTCAGGTAGTCTTCTCGTATTTTGTACTGCACAGAAGCAAGATACTTTTGGTGCTTACGACCACACTTACACATTTGCGTAGCCTGCTGTTCAGACAGCAAGATGAAGTTAATTGTGTAGTTCAGTGGTTCCCAACCGGGGGTCCATGGACCCCAGGGGTTCACAGAAGGATGTTTGGGGGTCCATGACCTTATACGTATAAGATGAAAGCAAAATGCCAAACTTTACGTACCGTCGTTGTCTAGGTTGCAAAAGACACACTGACCGCAACGTTAGAAATAGAATCCAGGCTATAGGACGTTACAAGATCTCACCTATATGAAGGAACCTGTTTATGCACTTTAACAAAGGTATGCAAGTTGTCATTCAATCAAATTCAACACCTTGCTTTAAGCAAGACGGAAAAGCAAATGGAAGGTGGGCGTGAAGGCCTTGCATTGCAAGCACTGTGCACTTTGTGGTTACCATTCAAAACACAACAAATCCATGGTCCCATGTGTTTCACAAATAATGACAAAAAGCAACCCTTTCCCGCTGAACCACAGCCTGACATGTCCAAACTATGATATTCATGTAGTGACTTGTGAGATATGCTGTCAACAATATGTCGACCAAACAGTAAACAAATTTCCACGGGATGGTCATCCCATCCAAGTAATTGGAACAAACCAGATAATAAAGATAACAGTGACCCAGAGGCGTTACAAAGGGGGTAATGGGGTACAATCCGGGTGCTGAATCATTATGGGTGCGCCGAATGATTGCAGGGGGCCGAATGACTGCGGGGGCACCAAAAAGTCCCAACAATGACACAAGTAATTTCTTTAATAGAGTAAATATGCTTCTGAAAGACCTCAGGATCGAACATGGGGGTGCCAAACTTGCTTGTTGCCTCGAGTGCCGTCTAATATCGTTACCCCCTGGAGCGACCACATGGCTATATCGCAGCACTATTCAGTGTTCCATGACATCATAAATAAACCACCTGCCTATGAAGCTTGCACTGTTACTTTCGTAGAGCAATCTAGTTTTCATTCTCTGGATACGTGTGAAGACGTTTGATAAACGTAACAGTTATTGTACTATTTGTGTTGTTCAATTTTTTCCCATTCAGTTTTTCCGACTTGTTTTGACCTTTCCTGTCACCCAGGGAGCAACAGATGTTGACACTTCCCTTCACAGGGTTAGCATTTAATTTTAAAAGACTCTTTCTGGAGTGCGGCTGCCAACCCAACGAATGCAATCCTGCTTAGGCATGTTACCAACGCGTCGTTTTGGGTCACAGCCGCGAGATAGCGTCAATGTGGGTTTGTTGCGTTGCTCGACAAGTGGCGTCAGACAGTTTTCTAGCTTCAGTTAAAGCAATTATTTAGGAAGGACGTACTTTCCAGTGTTGCAATGGCTGCAGCTTGTGTTTTGATTTATTGATTTGATTTTATTATTGAGTTTGTTTGTATTTTCTGCTCTTGTTTCAGCCTTTTTGTGAAGATTAGTTACTTGAATACAGATATGTGCAAGTTGTATAATCGCAAAGTGAACGATACANCCTTGCCTAAATTGGTCATATATTATTTTGACACTGTGCAGGTATCCATGGGCAAAGATGGGCACATATTCCTTTGTTGCACGACAAGTTACCAAAGGCCAAATCATTTTATTACACGTCAAGAAAGCAAGGCCAGACTGTCCATTCCTCCCCTAACTCAAAAATACGAAACTCACGCAGATTTCGACTGGACTGTTCGACAGAATGCATAAGAAAATGCAGCTAGTGAAGGAATCAGTTGTAAACGTTAATTCTAAGTATTTTTAAAATTAAGGTGAAGACTGCTTTTGGCCTCATCTTCCTGAGCAGGGTTTTAAGTGGTTTTACCAAATGGGTCCACAGCTTTCAGCCAAATCGACAAAAGGGTCCATGACACCGAACAGGTTGGGAACCGCTGGTGTAGTTAGAAGAGTTTATTTAACAATCACTGCTAAGCTTGTCCCAACCGAGTAGTGCAGTTAGTGAATTATGGACGTTAACCATGTTGCGTCCACGTAAGCCCCCTGGTCTACAGCTTTCAACATTATAGCTTATTTGAGATACAAAATGTTATTAATTTAAACATGTGCCATGCACCAGGAGATTAAAGTCTAGACATTAGAAAGGCTTATGCTTGCTTATTTCGGCCAGTTAAAAGCATGATGTGCATGTTTTGTAAGCAAAATTCACTTATGCGCGCATGAAAGAAAACGTTCATCGCGGCGCACTGCTTTGATAGGCCTCAGGTTTTTTCTTCGGTAACAAGGTTTTCAGAACTGAACGATAAACTTGATTCTGATTTCTTGCAAATTTTTGTTGATATTTGCATTTCACTACAACAACAACACTACACAATTCGTCGTCTACTAAATAACAATGGTTAGGGCCCAATTCCTTTCAAAAAAGCTCTATTCTCAAGAGCTGGGGCGTAACGAGGGCGGCAAGGGGGCACAATTCCCTTGGCGCCGAATCACAATGGGGGCGCCGAATCGCTGCAGAGGGCGCTGAAAAGTCCCAATAATGTCACAAGTACTTTCTTCAGTAAAGTACATTTGCTTCCGAAAGACCTCAGGTTCGAACATGCGGGCGGCAAACTTGCTTCTTGCCCCGGGGGCCATCTAATCTCGTTACGCCCCTGGTCAAGACACATCTTGGTGAAGTTTATCCCAACGTATTTATTGCATTTCGGATTATGCTAACCTGCCGCGTTACTGTTGCCAGCGCTGGAAGGAGTTTCAGCAAACTGAAGCTGATCAAAGCCTTCAACAGGTCTACGATGACAGATACCTTTTGTTTTGCTGAATGACTAGGGCCCGCTATTTGAGTAGCCCTTCCTTTTTGGGGCGCCCATAGTTGGGCTGCTACGCCACTATTTGTAATTGTTTGGTGTGCAGTTCCATATTTAGATAAAATTGTTTGGCACTATTTGCTTAGTAGTTGGTAAATGAATGTGGTTTAACACTGGTACGGAGAGATCAATGAAGTGCTCAAAAAATTCCGTTTTGGACTGACTGCATTTGTTTTGTTGTTATTCCAAAATCTACCAGGCCCGTAACCAGCTTGGGACACTCCGGGGAGCGAATAATTTTCTGAGAGGAGCCTGAAATTTGGAAACTATGTCCAATAGTTTTAAATAGTTTTTAAAATTTTCCTTCCTCCCCCTTGGTTACCAGCCTGGAATNTACCCCATCATTTGCCCAATCATTAAGTCAAGCATTTGGTGCTTAGAAGAAAAGTNGATTAATTTAGGAGTTATTTACCAAGATTCAGGTCTGTGGTCNGTCTTACAACAAATCATAAGCCTACCTTACCCAGTCGCAAGTCATTGATGGGTATCAATTTTGGATACGAGTAGGTATCTTTTGGGCATTCTCACGATTTTTCTCAAAATGCCTAGTTTTGTGGGGTCTTTGCCAGTTTCCTTTGCCCCCAGTCTGCCCCCTTTTCCCCCAGTTTGTCCCCTTTGCCCCTTGTCTTCCCCAGGGCCTCTCATGCTCGAAAGCCGTGAGCTAGAGTTTGTATTTTGTCGGGTTGAATTATTCTCTTGTCGTCAGAACTTGAGAGGGCGACCTTATTTCTTGCTCAGTGAACAGTCGTGACGCGTTTCACGCTTCAGTGGCTTCCGTCGCGTGAGGGACGTCTGACGTGAGTGTATTTCATTGTCAAAGCGCGACGTTCAACCCACATTCCTTTGCAGTCAGGCGAAACCTCTCATTGTCAAAATGAAGGTCGCCAGACAATGTTGAATTTCCAGGGTAAAATCCATGTGCCAAAGTGCCAGATTTTTTATTATTTAGCTTATAAGGGCAATTAATTTCCGCATTTTGCTTTTCATCATCTGTCAAAAACGCAATATTCATAACTTGACTCCCATCAAAAACTGTTTCAAATTTCAAATTGCAAACATTTTGCCAAACGCTGAAAGCATTTTCGATTTCGTTCAATGTTTTTTCTTTTCCAAGCGAAGAGTAATTTTGAAAGTCACAAGTCAAAACTTTTTGCTTCCAAGGGGTGC
>JGI24021J15306_10012566_pt1 | contig 10518 bp, 10 predicted proteins | sample Ectturendosymbi1_FD_15306 | JGI IMG/M metagenome (IMG submission 15306) | reverse complement strand
AATCTGCGCTAAACTAGGCATCGATTGGACTTCTGCACCTTAAGTACCAGTCAAACTTTTCATGCTGCGAAAACTTCCGGAAGTATAACGGGAGTTTGTTTGTACACAACACCTGGCTTCAAGCATTGCGAAACTTCCCGATGATGCTTTTGTTTCGGTTGTGACGGCCGACGCATGCTCCATGGTTAATTTTGTCTGCTTGTTTGTGAAACCGCACCTGCTAGCGTTGTTGTAAGATAACTGTCTTGACTTGCTTCGTTGTGCTTTCTTGCGCATGTAGTCTGGATGCGTGAGGAATATAACAATGTTTTGTCAACTCCTATTGAGGCCGATAATACTGACCGTTTTGGCCGATACCGATATATCAATAAACCCAAGTATCAACCGATACATTGGCCAGGCCGATATATCAGTGGATCTCTACTTCCAGATACAAACACATGATTAGATTTGTTGCAGACATTTTCCGATTCATTACATGAAATGAGAAATGAAGACAATACAGGCTGCATTAAGTTGTTTCATATTTCAAATGTGCCATTGTTTTTACATCACTAATTTTGTGGTTTTTAGCTTGTTAGCATGCACAGTATGAATTATGACTGCTTACTTGGGTACATGCTGTTGGCTCAATTCATCACTGTGTCGTGCTAATTAAGTTTGTAATTTCTATTTTTTGCAACATACAAAATGTTTGAAGTAACTTAACCTTGCATCGTGCTTGATGCTTTTACCTCAGTTCATGTCTGTTGTTTGCAATTTAACACTTCCTGCATTATTTTTGCTATGAAAAAGCATGCCTGATTTTCGACAAGTTAATTTCTGTTGGGCTATAAAATTTTTTTGTTGAACAGTACCAGTACCAAGTCAAACTAAGGTCATCTCGTAGATTGCATTTTTGCTGGTTGCTTTCACGATATCTTTGTGGTTTTATGATTTGCTGACCCTTCCCGTTAACACTTTTGGTGTCGACCTATATATTATAATGTACTAAGCTTTTGAGGTAGGCTGCTAATGCTTGTTCCACAGCATACTGTATTAGACCTTTTTTCTTGCCAAAGTGTCACGCTAGACCCTTTTCTCTGGTAAGTAACTTTTAGAATACATGTGGGTGCCTTGTCAATGTTGGTATGTAGCGGAGAGCTAGGATTTTTTTCTGTTGTCACAGGTTGAGGCGAAGTTATGGCATTCTTTTGTTTTTGGCAAGGTTATGGGTGGGTTGTTTTGCTATGAGCAAGTTTTCTTGTTGTGAGAGATTTTATTGCAAGAAGTGTTCCATTCTTGTAATTTGCAAGGATTGATATGTTTTTTTCAAGTGCTGATAGTGCTGGGTTGTAAGATAGCCTTTTGAGGCTGATGTTGCAGTTATTACTTCAAGATTGTAGGCTGGGAGCATTTTCTGCTTAACAATTTCATTACCAGGTGGTTTCCCTGCGGCGATATCCACATTTACTGGGTGATTTTGGCAGGAAATCAAATCCCAGAAGGTGAATACTACATTCCACCTGTAAGCTAAAGCAGTAAACATGGCAAACGTTTTGTTGCCTTCACACTAATCAGTTGCCAACATGTCAAATCATTTCCAAAAGATTTTAGTTTACATACCACTGCAACAAGTCTGGGCCTACCACAACCATTGTTTTGGCAAAAGTTTCACTTGATTGGAAGCACTTTTTGAGACACTAAAAGCAGCTAACACTGGCATTAAGCAATTAAACTTTATCTGCATGCCTAAATATACTTCATAAACGTTTGCAATACATTCTGTCCTGCTTTCCAAGCATTTGGCAGTATAGAAGCATTTCCATTGCACAAAATCACAGTAACTACTGCAGGATCCTGGTCTGGCCTTGGTGGACCAGCTAAGTACCATGTTTGGTGGACCAGCTAAGTACCATGCTTTCAAACAGCCTCTAAACCAAAGAGTTTGGATTCTCATTCCAAGACCTAATATCTTTTAAACTCAGTCTGAGACCACATTTTCAGACTGTTTCCAGATGCAAAACATTACAACCAGTGCCCCAAAACATGATTTTTGGTAAAAATGTAAATTTATGTCTGCCAGGAACAGGTGAACAAACACCTTGTACTGCCGAGAGCGAAAGTGTTAGCAGGTTTTTTGAATAAAGTTTTTAGTGTTGTAGTGTGACAACAAGCCAGCATGTCTAAGTTCTAGAAAATATTGGCAAGGTTTCATTTCAAATTTATGACCTTATTTTATATCACTCACTCAATGCTTTCATGCCTTTTGAAGCCGCTGTGACATGGTAGTAGACTTGCGTAAACATTGCTTGCTGCATCAATTTATGCCCACACTGGTTGCCTCCACCTGCTCATTCACTGAGAGAAGAAACTATTTCTCATGGATTGTTGCAAGGGCTCAGTATGTGTAGGTGACTCATCTTAGTTTGTGGTTGATGATGTCATAATAAATTTTGAAATTTGAAGCAATGTTAGTAATAGCTTTTTAAAGTAATTTTTGGCAAATTTTCTGTGGAAAAAATATGCAAATTTTATGAGAAAAAAATTCAATACACAATTTATCATGATGAAAGTTTTTTCCTAGGAAAAAATCATTTTCAATCCAAACTTGTACTGATTATAAAAATGGCAGATGCATGCTGACTTATATAAATGTCAGTGCACTTTGTATCCTTGTTTTCATGGTTGCATTATTTTGGTGCAGCAGAAAAATCATAGAACTGACAAATAACTGCACATCTTCGTTCTGCTTGTTTCAAAGGCATTTGTAATTATTTTTTGTGGCAGAAAACCAAAACAACAAATTGGTAAAGCAGAAAAATTCCCAAACCACCAAATTTGGCAGCAGTTTGTTACCAAAAGAAATACTTGTATTCTTCATTCCACTTCTTTGAAAAACAAATTTAGTGNGTTTNTTTACAAGAAAAACATGTCGAATCCACCCAAAACCAATTGGCNCCCAACGTCATTTTAGCAAAAAAAAATGCTTAGCACCAAAAATGTAGAGCTGCTCAGATGAAGCTAAAGCATATNAAAACAAAGTTAAACTTATGTCCCTATGTGAATGCTTTAGCCTTGTCTGAGCAGCTCTACATTTTCAGTGAGACGTAAGTTTTCAACTTTGTTTTCACCGATGTTGGTTAAATGTTTATCCATGTGAGTAGTTATCAAAAGAATAAGTCATACTTGCTTTATCATTATTCTTATTATAAGGTCATGGACCTATTTTATAGAATTGCTTGGAGTATTGTAATGAGATGTTATCACTAAATGTGTACATATGTGCATAAAACCTTAGCAGCTACTAACATAAGTGCGTATACTTGTACAGCTTAATATTGCTAAATCTTAACGCCTCAAATGCTTTAATTTTTTAGTACCAAGGTGTAACATTCTGTTGTTTCAGTTCTTGACACTGCTGGGCAAGAAGAGTTCAGCACAATGAGGGAGCAGTATATGAGAACAGGTAAAAGTTGAATTAAGTTTTGTTATACTCATTTACTCCCTTTGGAATGTCATGAGTGGACAGCAACATCCATCTCCACTTGCTGTCTCATGGCCATGCGGTCACTTTCATAGTGAATGCTAGCCTGGTGGCAAGTCAATAGCAGCATTGCTTGTGAACCTTGTTCTTACACATACCCATTAGTGCTGAGCACAAGGCTGGATATGCCGTGAGCATCATTTTTCAAATCTTCAGTGTGATTGGACTGGGAATCTAACCCATGCTACCAGCTTTGGCATGTGCTCAATATGCTGTACCACTTAACAGGAATTCCTTGTATGAAAATGTTTTTTGGCTTGATTTACATTGTTTCTGCGTGTTAAAAAATTACTGCTTTAATGTTCATTTCAAGCTTTACCAGACCACTTTAAACAGCCTTAAAAGTGTCAGTGGGAAAGACCAAGTTGTTTTATTCTGGCCTGTTTAATAAAACTGTGTTGTTGCAACAGCATGCAGTTTGTTTCATTATGAATGTACTATACTTGTGTTATTTAAAGTCACTGGTGATGTATGTAATCATTACCAATGTTGCATAGTTTCAGACTGAGATCAAGCAAAGTTTTGTGTGGGTCAAATGTTTTTCATTCCAGACATTTTTTCACTCCATTTACTTCCATCATCTCTGGGCCCTGTCTAAGTAAAGGTTAAGTTATACAAATCAGGGTTCAGTGTTTGCTATAGCTATGATTCCAGCTAAACCTGGCACACCAGCTGTGCTTTTTGACAAAATTTTTTGTAAAAAACACTGTTCTGTGATCAAGAATCATGTTTACAATTGTTTAAGCCATAACAGAACATGAATCTTCTGTAGAGGTCACTCTTAATTTAGTCAGGTAGGCCACTACCTATTTAGGCAGGGTTCAGTTACTTCCTAAGTCAGAACCAGGTAACTTTGCAGTTGGTGAAACTCACAGGATATGCATATAGAAGTTTCTAAAAATATTTTGACCATGTACTTGAAGTGCATCATATTACAAAGATCTGGAGCATTGATGATAACCCATTAATGCTTTTTTTTTTGCAACATCAGCTGATTTGCTAATTGCATTAATGACCTGGTGATTTCACATGTGTCAAACGATAGTTCCATGGGCTAAATGAGGCCTGCCACATTGATTAAAAATGTGTCCCACAAAAGCTTTGAAAATGTGTTGTGCTCATGCAGACTAAAGTTTACTGTAAGTGTAACTAAACCATCTCTTACTGGTTGAGCACCCTTTGCAGGGATGTGTTCACCACTAGTTTTTGGATAATACTGCACTTGTCACACATATTTGTACCAGCTCACAATCGTTGTTTGTGCTGTAATCAATACTCAGTGCACATTCATGTTGTTTTAACAATAACATCTAGCCCTTTGAGGGCAAACATGATGTTGATGTGACCCTCAGTAAACGTTAGTTTGACACCTCTGGTTTATTTGAATGGGTCTGAATTTGTTTGAATCAGAGTGGTATCCTTACGGAAATGCTCTGCTGTAATCAGAGTCATAATAATGTAAGGCCATAACCTAGTTTTTTTCTTCCAAACTGAAAATGTTAAAAAGAACATTCGATGAGGAAGCTTTGTTTTTCCAAATAGGGAATGAAAAAAATTTGTTACAGTTTCTAACTTTCTAACATGCCTTGGTTTCTTTTCCAGGTGATGGATTTCTTATCGTTTATAGTGTTACAGACCGAGCCAGCTACGACCATGTCCCTGAATTCCGTGACCTTATACTTCGAGTGAAAGACGAGTGAGTTCTACCCGATTTTTAACAGCAACTGCTTGATTCTTTTCTGTATAATATACCGGACTTCTCAATTTACTAGGAAGCGTGCAGTGTGTAGTATTGGCTTTTCAACCTCAGGTGGTTTATTAGTTTGACCAGTCAGCTTGAAAGCATCTTGGGTTTGAAAGCAAAAAAAATTTAGGAAGCAAAAAAGCAATTTGTCCAAGGTTAGAGTTTCCGTAGCTATTCCAAGAGTGGAGTGTTCAATCGGCACAGGCATGGTGACCGCAGCTGCAGGAACCGAGTTTAAGGAAGGGACATATATCTTTTCTCCCCCCAATATTTTGTGATTAAAAAATATTGTAATTGCACAAATTTCACTGCCAAGATATTGCCAAGGAATTCGTGAGGTCCAGTGATGCAAGGTGTCGTGTGTTTGGCAAAATTTAGATACTATCCCGATGTACATGACAAACAGTGTTATGATTTAGTCGTACTTTTGGGTCATTGTAGGGTGCAGCCATGCCAGTTGATGGAATCTCAGAGATGCATGTTTATTAATTGGAACTGCACTATGTGACTTCTAGTTATTTGAATCTCAGAGATAAATGTTCATAATTTTTGCTTTTAATGTTAATGTATTGTTTGTTGTTCAAAGAATAATTGAAGTGTTGTTTGTTTTAGCTTCTTTGATAAAGAACTTTTCAAGTGCTGATTAAATTTTTTCTGCATAGGTAGTAAAGAAGCAAGTACCTGGTAATCGTTGCCAAGTACTGGCGTAGTACTCTATGCAACTGCCACAACACCATGGGAGTAGCAGGAGGGCACTTGGGCCATGGTCCACAAAATATATCGTTTCCATAATTGTCAATTTTATAAAAAGGTTCTACTACGGTTGCGTGAACATATTGGCGTCATCGAAACGCAAACAGTAGTATTATATTTGTGTGTGATATGCACAATAACATGCATATCGCACAAAGTTCGTCCCCCCGAAGTTTTCTTGCAAACTCTGTCCTTGCTTAACTTTTATTCAGTTACAAAATTTATGCGCATATTTTCGAATTCCTGCGACTCATTCCTGCCGCCAGCCCACAACCATGCGCGAGCAGAAATATGAGCGCTCAGATAGCGAAATGTAGAATACGGTGAGATAACTGTTCGGCAAAACGGCATATCTTGTGTTGCTGCATTAGAATAATTGCAGGCGTTTAGCGAAGTGTGAGGTGTGCGTAAACATTACACCACTGTCACATTCCAAAGGGAAAGTCCCACATTGTTTCAAAGGTTTGTCCTAATGTGTGAAAAAACTTAGTTGGGCTTTCTTTGGTGGTAAAAGTATAAGAAAAATCTAATCACAATGTGTTTGGTCATGAGAGTATTGGCACTAAATGAAAAGACGCAAACTGCGCTGGGTGTTTTGCACTACTAAACAACACTGGCAAGAAATGCTAAAAGTTCTTCTTAGAGAGGTCAACACAATCGAAACAGTGTTTCCGATTGGTGCAAATATAATACGGTAATCTCCGCACGAAGACAACTTGCTTTGAAAAAGTTTTTCTTCTCGCTTTGGTCATCAAATGCAATCCACTTTATTAAACAAGTTGAAACGAGCAGCGTTTCGACAGCGTACAACCTGATTTCATCTGCGTCTGTTCAAAATGCAAACGGAACTTACTGAACACATGACTGAAACCTAAAAAATGCAAATAGAAGATTTAAAGTTAGAAAACATCATTTGCCTGAAATGTCCAGGTTCTGTTGTTTTTCATGAATCGAAACTCGTAATTAAGAACTTTCAATTTCCTAAATGGAACCTTAGGTAATTGAAATCTTTTAGATGCAATTTTAATTGAAAAAGTTAATTTGATTCCATCAGTGAATGCAGACACTGTTGCTCCTCAGCTACGAACTATGCATGTGTTCGAATCACCGTCATCCAGTACCGAACATTTTTTGTTTAGGGAGGACTTTCCTGCCCTCCTTGTTGCGAATAAAGTTGACCTTGTCCACCAACGCGTTGTAAAGGAAGAAGAAGGCCAGGAAATGGCCAAACGTTTCGGCGTGAGTATCCCTCATTGAAAGTGTTTATCAGATATTAATAAAAACAAACGAATGGTGTAATACTTTCAGATTTTTTATGGATGCAACGCGTGCATGGTGGTGCGAGTTTTTTACGTGATCACGGTCAAAATATTCCGTCTGTTCCGACCTACGTTCATTTCCACGCAGTTGCACGCCCCTCTTACCTGTGCAATGCAGAAATGTAGCCGGAGTTTTGTATTTTGTTTAACTTTCTATTAAGCATTGGTTTCATAGCCATTTTTTCACATTCATGGCCAAAAATAGTTTCATATCGTTTATTGCATTAACAAGTAAAATGAGATTTTACAGGAATATGCAAACTTACCGTCAAAATCTTGAAAAAGTAACCACAAGCGAACCACAACGAATTGCGATCCGAGTTTTTTATCCTTGCGTATGTTTAATCGGATTTCGTGCTCGTATCATTTATGAAACAAATCGGTTTCCCGTTGATGCTGTTTTTTGCGGACGGGAATTGTGACACTATATTTGCCACCATATGTATGTTGTTCATATGTTTTTTGCAGATCCCTTATATTGAAACTAGTGCCAAGGATCCTCCACAGAACGTTGATAAAGCGTTTCAAGACGTCGTTAGAATAATAAGGTACTTGATGTTTTTTGCTGCCGAACAAAACCTGAGCAGCAGAACGAAGCAAATTTGCAAACCGGTCGCTTCAGTTAGTTTGTCGAATCCGAATCCGGTCCAGAACCGGTTTTTTTTCGCAGCTCTTTGACCTCACCAGCGCTTTCACAACGAATCATGTTCGAAAGAGTGCACTCGATTAGTTTGAATTAGTTTTGTTTGTGTCAAACTGTTTAGATCAGGGGTGGGGAACCTGCGGCCCGCGTGAACATTTGATATGGCCTCTACCAGAATTTTCGTTAGCCAAGTTAGAGTATGATTACCCAAAGTTTCGTTACCCAAGTAGAACACAAGATCGCGTCAAAACGAAGTTCCATGATAAGCAGGTACTTAGATAGTAAGTCGACCCGTGATAGTAAATAGGTTCCCCACCCCTGGTTTAGACAATAATTAGTTTTGTTTGTGTCAAACTGTTTTGATAAAAGCAATGGTGGCATCATCGGCTGGACTCAACAACCTTTCTTAGTGCATTCTGGTCACGTGACCGAGCCAACGTAAATGGGATCTCCCTGTCCAGAGAAGCGGCTCAACATTCAGTGCTTTAGGAATTTCACAGCTTCGTCATTTAGCGTATCACTACAAACTCTTCGCGCGTCTTTGCCGCTCGTAGTTACAGGGGGGGGGTGCTCGGCGAACCAGCGCTGGCGGTATCGCCCTGCGTTAACGCGTTGTGATGCAATGCGATGCTGAAAGTATTTGCTGCATGGCTCGCTTCATTAACTCCGGGCTCAAGGCTTCTGGAGTGTTAGCCTTTTAAGACGTTTTCAGTCTTTCCGAGCGCATAAACCGTATAACGCGCCACTGCGTTACTGGCTGTTTCTGCGTCCATGTCTGTTCTTCGTGATGAAGCATTCCGTTGTAGCGGGGAATATTAATAATAAAAGTAATGCAGCGAAATTCTCATTCGAACTTGATATATTTTGGACTGCTTTCGAAATATAGGATATTATTTTGAATTCTTTACAACATTCGAATTGTTGTGAAACAATTTGTGTTACCTGGAAATTATGTCAGCTGTCTTTGAAAAATCGAGTATGATAATAACAATCGTGTGAACTTGAAAGATTCAGAAAGAAAAGTACATATCATTACTTATAAATAAAAGATTGCTTGGGAACAAACAAAAGAAAAATGATTTGACTTAACGTCTTAAGTAAAATAGAATTAAATCTTACTACTGAGAACCGAAATAGTAAAAAATAAGAAGCTAGCACTGGTAACATTTTAAACCAATGTTTAAATTTGTGTTTTTAGATAGACTGAAATCGTAATTATTGTCTGACTTAACAATGGTGTTCTTTTCGTGAAACCCAAAATTCAGTTCAAAAATGTCCCGTTTTGAATAGTTGACCTGCAGTTTGAGGGTTACCATTATATAAGCCCTCTGGATTAAATCCGGAAATTTTTTAATCGTCAGATAATAGATATTTGTGTCGCTCGTTTGTGTCCGTCGTACAAACCGTGCGAGTGCGCAAGCAGCAAAATGCATAAATACCATAGAATGTCGCGCAGGAAAAAAGGGGAACCCCCCACGACGAAGAAGACGCCCGGCGAAAGCAAAGGACCTTGTTGTACAGTTCTGTAAAGAGATGAGGCTACATCGTTGGTCGTTACCTGTTCGGACTGCAGCGCGTGCGTGCGGGACAGTCCAGCCGTCGCGTTGTGGTACAAACATGTCTCGCAAAGCACTAATGACTAACGGTGCCAACTGCACAAACTGCCGCCGCCAATTTTAGGAAATACCCGGATGTTGTTCTGAATTGGTTGCTGCGGAGAACGAAGTGACCTTTGAACTTTCTGTCGAATCACGTCCCCCTCATGTGTCCTTGCCGTGGTCGGCGATGCGTGACGCGAGTAAGTGATGCTTTGAACAATTAATGAGCAAATCTTTCATCGCAAACAAAATGAAATGCGATGTGATCTTCGCGTTGTCGTGCCGTGCGGTTTGTTTCATGGCCGTCTGCTCAAAATCGTGCCGCTATTTTCTTTTTTTCTTTCTTTCTTTCGTGACGAGTTGATCAGGCGCACTATCTTCCACCCCCCATTTTGTTGCGTTTTCAGCGAGTTAGTTCGAGAAGTGCATCNAAGNGGCTTCAAAGGCGGAANTATGTGCGGCATGAGCCGGGGATAATTGTAAGCGAACGTCATGCTTGTTGCGTTTGCCGTGATAACCCAGTACCTCGANTCAATCGTGCAACACGAGGCAATCAACACTTTCGTTTGCAGTCGTTTGTGGTGTACCTGCAGTCGTTTGTGGCATGCCTTTATTTCAAGCAAAGAAGAGTCGGTTTAAATGCCTTTTTTCATTACGTCATTTCTACAACTGCTCGCATGCCACGTAATGTGATGACGAAACCCAAGCAGTGACGACGTTCAGTCATTTTTTGTATTGTTTGTGAACTGTTCAAGCCTTCGATGGAACTATTGACAGACGCTAAGATTTATGCCTCGCAGTGCGGTGCACGACCCACCTTGTTCTTAACCGCTCCACCTTGTTCTTAACCGCTCCATTGCTGGGTTGTTGGGCTCCTGCACATGCATATTTGTATTAACCATATGTTTTGACTTTCGTGGGAGGCACCTTGTTGA
>JGI24021J15306_10012563_pt1 | contig 10519 bp, 4 predicted proteins | sample Ectturendosymbi1_FD_15306 | JGI IMG/M metagenome (IMG submission 15306) | reverse complement strand
CACCGTCTCAAAGTTTTTGGCTCCTGCTCCAGCTCTATTCATCCAAAATTTCTTAGGCTCAGGGATCCGAATCGACATCGCTGCTATAAAGTAATCTTACTCAATTTCTCCTCCGTTTCATGCCGCACACGGCAAGATGTTCGGCTATATTTTGTAATAATAGGTAATACCTTTTTTAATTGGTAATAGTTCAGAATCTTTTCCGTTGCTTTAAGTGTGTTGAAATAAGCCAAATCCGGTATAGCCTATGACTTGCTTGAACGTGGGGTTATGTCAAGTAAGGAATCCTAACAGGTCAGTAAACTTCTTCATTGAAATGCCAAAACAAACTCTGGCACTTTTGAAGTTGTAACTAACTCCCTAAATCAGGGGTTCTTAAAGTATTGCCTCAGTACCCCCAGGAGGTATTGAGATTAGACGATGCGGGCATTCAACAGGGGTATTCAACAATGTATTAACACTCATTACATTCGTTCTAGCGATCTAGCAACATTGTACCCACAGGAAGAAGGTTAGTGCTGATGAATGTGATGCAGTCATTGCATTGACCTTTTTCCTCACCACTCTAGTCAATATTTCTTTGCCAGTTCTCTTTATTTCTTGCAATATTTTTGTTGTTAAACTGTTGAAATGGAATATCCAGATTGACGAAACTTGGACTTGGGGGTATTGAGGCGTTAAAACGTTAAGGACCAATGTCCTAAGTACTTTCCGTGCAGTTCCAACAGACGCATGAAAATGCCGCGTTTTCCCTCTTCCTAATGAAGTGTTCATGGGCAAAACTCCTAAATCTGATGAAAAAGTTCAGGGGATTGTGTTAAAAACTTTATTTTATGTTACTTGCGTAATCAAGCTCCCACGTAGATGGTGAAACCCAAATCAGAATACCTGTTTTTTGTGCGCCGTCCAATGAGAGCGCCAGCTATGAATCAAACAAAACTGATATGTTTTTTCCAAAACCTCAAGAAGGTCTTCTTTGTCTTAAAAACAAGAATGGCTCGATAAAGCGCAAGCAAAGTGATCGCAAACTAACTTAGCCTTTCGTACATCAGGCCTTCAAGGACTGCTGCTGAACCTGTGGGGAGAGAAGGATTCCAGGCCACACATCCAAGCTTTTCATTTTATGTTCACTATTGGAGCGTTTCTTGCGCCTTTGTTAGGTTCGTACAAGTTAAGCATTTCTTACCGTTATTATCGTTTGTTTCATGAGCGGGTTGTTTCTTTTCGCGCAGATACCTTTTTCTTGTACCAGGAAATGTTGACTGTTCTTTCAAGCAGAGGAAACCCTCGATGGCGGTCCTGAACAGCGTGGAATATTGTCTACCATCGTCTATTGGCCAATGTGCTTGTTGACTTTAGCTTGTGAGATGCCTGGACCCTAAAAGAAGCAGAATTGCTGTGAAAACAAGAAACCACTACGATCAGCGTTTTCATCGTTGCATATGCAAACGTTTGAGCATAGTTTGTAGTTACGCAAACAGGTCAAGGCTTTCTCTTCTACATGAAGAGAGCAAAAAGTGGTTCTTAAGCGCTTGGTTTCTATGTTGGATCAACACTGAATACATAAAAGCCTATGTTTTTTCGCCTTTTCCCACCTCGCATTGAATTGCCTGCCCAATGTTTGGGGAGTTCGGCATGTGGGTCGCTCGTATGAACAAACCTTTCTTATTTCAGCTCGTCCTTTTCTGATTATGGCGAGCGTGTCGAACAAACGTCAAAGCAAATGTCCAGGTTACGTGAAGTCGAATGTGTCAGACGGGTGAGCTGCGTGAATGCGTTTGAAGAACAACTTTTTTTCACGAAGGTGATCCTCCCCCCACCCGCGCTTTTAGGGCACGCTTCCAGATCACTCCGTTACGGTAAATTAACGTCGCGTGTTCAACACTTCAAAGTGTTCCCTCCCTGTGCGCGTACGTGCGTGCACCAGAAAAGATTTGTTGACACTGAGATGTTGTAAACTTTGGCAAGAGTATTTTGGGAGGGCTTCTTTTTACCCATGCGCTTTACTTTTTTGTGAATAGAAATGTAGCGTGTCGTAACCGGTTTGCAAGCTTCGTGAGTGCGCAGACCTTATTTTCTGCACGTGGGTTTCAGCAGATTTGCGCCAAAAACTTCACATCAGTGGTTCACAAACTTTTTCTATTCGCGAATCATTGTGACGTCACGTACGGTGTTATTTCACCCACCTACATTCAGAAAAACTCCAGAACTCACAAATGAACAACCAAAGGCAAGAAGATCTAATGAAAACGTTGAAATAGGATACCGACCAGGGTTTGAAAACCACAAAATAAAACAATAAATATTCATATGCAACACATTTTGATGAGGTGTATTGCGTGAGATGGATTGTGAGATTAATGGAAACAGCGTCTGAAAACCCGTATCTGACCAAAACAGGGTCCGCAAATAGTGCGTCGCCACCCAAATTTGGGTCGCGAGACCTTAAACTCTGGGTTGCGAAATAATTTAAATTTGCATTTTGAATTCGCCATTCTCATTGGACAGAATGAATGTAATCATTTACTGTTTTATGTGCTGAGTTTCATAATATTTTATGCAAGAAACTTGCTACTGTCAATAGTAGTCTTAAAATTGATATGTATTTGTAAAGTATTTTCCACAAAATGATATGCTCACTGAATGTTTTGAGAATTTAGAACTATTTTTTAGGGTCGCGCCAAAAAGTACTTGCGGAACCCTGGACTAGAAAACATAATCTGAGTCGCTCGCTGTTTTGTACTTGAAGTAACAGATATAGTTACATAATAAAAGCTAATTGTAAAAAGTACAAGTCAGAATGAAAACATAAATCAATAGTGCACAAGCAAAACATATTCGCAACAATAAAAATGTCTCAATAGAATGAATAAACCTTTCAGTGCTTCTAAATGCGATGGCCGATTTAAGCCCAGTTCAACGCAATGTATTTCTATTAAATTCTGGTGAGGACGCTGACCAGAATATCATTTACGTTCATTTACTATTCCTTTGTCTGATTTCTGGTAGAACATGATAACCGAAAGGAATAGGCTCGAGTCTCACCAAGTGTATTCACGGGATTGCGACGGCTGTAGGCGGAAAGGTTCAGCTTTTTGATTGATGTTCTTGTCTTCACGAGCAGGTTAAAAGTATATTTGACTTCTGTAGTTTTCCCGAACGATAATTTTTCAATCGGTTGTTTTTCATGAGTTTCTATCGTGAAACCTGTAGCGAAACGTTGACAAAAATGGTTTTGCTACCTGTCTCTTGGCTCGATCTATCTGATTCGAGGTAACCTGAATAAAACCCACACAATATAATACTTAGACACGAGTGGTATCAACGAGCGTAAGCATAGGAAGCGAAAGTTGTCAGCAGCAAGGAGTAATGCTTATCGTTCCGTTGCAGAAACGTCACCGCGGCCACTGCACCCGGGTCACCGTCACAAATCAACCCAGTAGCGTACGCTTACATCATCCCGGCTGCCTTCATGGTGTTTGTCTCACTTTTTTTCTTTATCTTGGCTGGACTGAACGTCACAAGAAAGATAAAAGATCAGCGGAAACGTAGGTTTGAATCTTGTCATTTTAAAATATCCGAATTCGTCTGCACTTTGTGTCTTCGATTGGTTACGTTTTCAAGCAGGCACTTCGGCATGTCTGTACACAAATTAAAAGTGAACGTCATTCGAGATGCTTGTTTCATTTTAGACCTCAAGTGAGAACACTGCCTACGTGAAAGGATCCTTTTTCTTATGCACTTCTAAATAATTTGTATTTGGTATAATTTGAAAAGCGTGGTGTATTTCATAACGAAATATTGAGGAAAACGTAGGCTTCCTGTAACAACGTGTTAGCCTTATCCAGTGCTAAGCAAGCTTCACAAAGTGGTTTCTTTGCAACTAACAAGCCATGCCATCACGAGCAAACTATCTTTTGTGCGGTTGATCAGCGATGATTAAACATTCTACAGAAAAAATAATTAATCAAAAACAAGTACTGTACCTTTTCACTATCTATTGCATTGTCAGTTGAAATTGAAACTAGTTGCGCCGTGCCTAGAGAAGATTATGCCCCAAACTTTGAAGAGCAGTTTTCTGCGCATTGTTTTTTGATGACCGCAGTAAGGGGCTCTGCGGCGAACGTTTTGGTGAAAAGGCGCAAAAGTCGATGAGCTTTTTGCTCATCACTTCGAAAAAAATACCTAAACACAAATAATTTTCGCTAGAGCGACGCACCTGACTGGAACAATAATACCGATATAGTGCATACCGCACTTTTTCTCGTGACGTTAACAAAAGAACTACCTAGTAATTTAGTCGCGTTGCTTGCTAATTTTTCACCCGCCAAACAAGCCATTCCCAATTAGTTTTCGTCAATTTACAGCACGTTGCTGTTGATGCAGATCTCAAGAGAAAGTCTGTTGAAGAACGGAGTGAGGAACCAGTTCGAGATGTCATTATGTTGTTTTTGTTGGTCATTTTATTTTACTTCTTCCTGATTGGTGGGGAACATCCCTACGTGGCGTACATGTTTTCGATCGCTGTTTGCACCGAACTGAAGTTTTCGGTAAGGCTTTGAAAGCACTTTTCATTGCGGTTTTTCCTCTATTTGTTCTCTTGTTGTCAGTATGGTTTCTCCACAATGTTGTCGTGATGCGTAACGCCAAAACTGCTCTTTGTTTTTTTAGAGGTATATGAGTGGATAATGTCCTGTTTTCATAGTAGCTTCCCTATCTCAGCAAAGACCCAAATTTATTTCATTTTTTATTCAAAAGCAACTCACGATTTCTGTTCAGTGCTTTCGCTAACCACATCTTGATTTATGAGACTTAGTAAGCTACTCTTTGACTCTTACTTCTCCATGTTTACTGTTTCTGTAACAAATGCTTGTTTTATTCATCCCAATTTGGTCAACGAAGCGTGCTTTACTTTTTCTCTTAATTTGTTTCTTTGCTTCAGCACTCTTATTGCATCCACCTTGAGGCGACATCAGGCCGTAGCTAGATTTTAAGATTTGGGGGGAAACATTTTTGTTTTTAATATGTGGAGTGGTGGTGGTGAGGCCACAAAGTTTTTCTGGGCACAACAAAATTCGGGAGGGCACAAAAAAATTAGGGGAGGCACTGCAGCCGAATGCCCCCCCCCTCGTGGCGACGGGCCTGGATGACATTGTGCAAAGCGGTCGTTCACGATATTCATCGTAGTAATGGTTTGTTTATTCGTGTGAAAGTCGACGTTCCTCCTGTGAATAACCGGTAGAAATGCATTACCAACTAATTAGCCATAAAACATCAGCGAACGAAGTCAGAGGTTACAAACATTTTGGTTGAGGCCTGTCAAACACAACATAATTTAGCGCTGTGTCTGGATAGATAGAACCTTTCGCTTTGCATTTGTGGTCTGAAAGGTCAGTAAACTTAGGGAGGCTAACCTACTGTATTAACAATATCTAGTAATTACAGAGAAAATTGTTAGAACTAGATAATTATAAGCTGGCGTATTTACTTCACTATTAATTTGTTATTTCAGCCATGCGGCAATAACGTCTTGCAGTGTCTAAGGTTTGGCCTGTGAAAACAAAAGAGTTTCAGATTCCCTGTTGTAGCCTAATAAAATCTTTCATGTTTCTTGCATTCAATTTTGTTCTTTTATTATTGACGTTAATGTCTCCATTTTTACTTTGGGGCACTGGGCCACAAATAGTTTTTTGGTTCGAAAGAATGTTCTTATAATCAACTGGTATCACCAAGGTGTATAGGCTACTATAGGGGAAGGCCTTTTCGGAAAGAGCCAGTGGTGGCAGAATGTTGTTTTCCAGATATGCTCTGGCAATGCTTGACGTGCTGCACTTAGTAATAAAATAACATTACCTAGCCTGGACCATCTTTATTGAAATGCACTATTCAGTCTGGTCTTGTTTCATTTTTTTCTCTCTGTTATTCATCAGGGTATCTGACTAGAAAACCGTATGGTTATTTCAGATGTCCTAGGAACAAAATAAACGCTGTTCTAATGTGGTTTGTTTTCTGTGGCATGATTTGATGTTTGTTTATGGTTGTTCCCAAATAAACTGATGCTGATACTGTACTCTTACGCCACTACTTGCGATGTTCTCTCAATAAACACTGAGCCTGATTTAAGACGCCCCGCGTTCTGGTGCAGATGTGCAACCGCTGGACCAAANCTAGAAATAGTACTTCTAAAAATCAACAAAAAATGTCTTTGAACGATATGTTATGGATTTTGTCTTTGACTGAAACCCAACCTCAACTTGTAAACGAAACTCGGCACCAGCTTCGAAACACTTTAAGATGTGTGGAGCGCTCAACCAAGCAACCGCATAAAAATATGTTGAATGCAGAATAACTTCAACTGATGATTGTGTGGTTTTCAGTGGTCTCAGCGGCTGGACGGCACGTACTTTTTGGAACTAAATTAAACGGCCTCTGAAATCCCGCACAGGCTTAATGACAGAAAAGACAATTACCTGCCACTTGGTCATTTTTCAAAAATGGCAAGTGAAGTTTTGTGATTCTTCTCATTTAGTTGGATTCCTTTGGCTGACAATAAGTGCTATGTCGGTTTAATGGATATTTTGAGAGGTAGATTTAGTGAATGACTGCATGGTCACCATCATCGTTATCAGAACTTCCTTGTAGAAAAAGCAATTTTGTTCAGAAGAAATAAAACGTAGCGATTCAAATTCAGAGCGTATTTACTGAGGGGATTTTCATTTTTGTGCTATTCGCGTTATGTTTCTTCCAACAGGAGGCGAGTGCAAGCTTGCTGACTTCAGTTTTGTGGATTGGTTTTGGAGCCGGACGCTTGTCGGGAACAGCAGCTGCACGTTTCCTTAAACCCGGAACCATAATCATGGTTTGTCTCATCGGAGGCTTAGTTTCGATGGTATGTGAATGCTTTTATTTGTTGCAGCTGTCCACATGTTTTACTGGACCTTTTTTGCACGTAGGCCTACACACTTTTCACATTCCTTTGCAATTGAGATATTTATGAATACTTTTGCGCTTAGCAGTGTAGTAACTTCTTGAAAATTATGACAATGTCATGATTGAGAAGACTGACATTCTTGATATTGCCAAGATCTGCAAGTGGTCATTGTGATCAAATTTTTGTGCTTGTGCAAAAACCATGTTAGCTTCCGGCGAACAAAGAAGGTAAGCTGTCTTATTTCTTTGTTGGAGATTGTAAACCATGGTTTTGATCCGAAGTGAAGCCTCATTAAAGCTTAGTTTTTGCAGTAAAGATTGACAAATTCAAAACTATTACGCAAGAAATATGGTGTCATCCAATAAAACTTGAAATTGCCTTGATAAAGGTTTGTGGAATTCGCCTGAATCTTTGTTAAGTGTTTGTGTCGATACATAGACTGACCAATAAGGCGCCAAAATCCTGAATCAGGCTTAAATATTTCTTAAACTGAAGGTTTGACGGTTCACTATTCCCGTCTTGAGCGTAATAAGACCAGCGAAAGATGTCAAAAGATAATTGCCCACTTACCCCACATAGCCATTAGAAGCAGGAGCGGATCCAGCTAGTAACGTTGGGGGGGCGATTTCAGTGATATTTGGTAGCCAAGTCTCATAACGGCTTCGCTATTGTAAGAGATGAAGCAACTTCCTATTTCACAACACTGCTGTGACAAAACAATGGATGACTAGACAATTCGACGTGACGAAAAATTTATTCGGAATTGGATCTGATATGTTGTTTTCCGAATTGTACAAAATCTTGGAGAATAAAGTTACTTTCGTAGGTTTTAGGGGGGCGATCGCCCCCCCACCCCCCTTGGATCCGCCCCTGATCAGAAGCAACCACAATAATGTATCCCTAGCATGTATTAGGTGGTGTGTCTGTTTTCGGTAAATTGTACTCACATAAGTCACAAGCATTACCCTTCGTCACTAAACGATGAAGACTTAATTTTTTGTTGATTTAGAGATCCACAGAAGAAATTCTAGAAACTGTTTGTGTAGATTTAACAAAAAGATTTTGTAAAAAATTTATTGCGAGTGTTTTCTGTCCTCGGTTGGGTTAAGATACCGTCGAACAAAAAGAGATAACCCAGTTTTAAGTCCACGTTTTCCTTCCTGGTGCACATAACAGACGCGGTCGCATAACATGTGAATTGGAAGATCGTTTGTAGCGAGTTGTGCCGAAAAAAAGTATATTTGGTATAAACACCGGACTGATGGTGGGAGGAGGAAAATAGGAAAAGCAATGGCAGAAAAACTGGAGTTGAGTAAATAAGTGGCTTTACTATTGTTACATTTTTGGGAATGTTTTGAGGGCACTTTAAGCATCACTTAACACCTTCTTGAAGAAGGCAGGGAGATAGCAAATGAACAAACCCATACGATTTTGCAAAGTTAGCCCGCACACTCCTGTAATATAAGAGTGTTGACGCCCCTAGCAGGCTATAGTGCAACATGCCAACTGCCAAAAAGCACCTGTCGCCCATCTGAATTCAGACTGCATTTAACCATGTTTAACACCCGCAATACGCTGCACATTTCAAAGTTTCATGAGACCACTATCCCTCATAAACTAACTACTAAACCGATGACACGACTACACAAGGTGAAGACACATTCAAAAGTCGAATAATATTGACATCAAATATCCACCTGCATCACATATGATCTTCACATAAACATATATGCATGAATTTAGGAAGCGGATCCTAGTAGTAATAAGATGACAAGAGTCGAATAAAACCGAAACAAGGTGTCAAAGGGCCCCATTTTTCTCGTGCAGTGCTGATGACCACTAAAAATGCTCTTCAAACGATCAGAACACCTTGCAAGTCTCTAAGTGTAATAGAGATTGCACGTCTTGAATTAACAGTAATCGCAGCTGTTTTGACAAATGTAAGAAGTGTTTTTTGTTAACTCAGTAAGAAACACAGTGAATGCTCAGTTTCCCGTATTTTCTTATTTTCGTAGACGTTCACGCTATGAAGGAATGCGACGCAATTAACAACCGCAAAAACGGAATGTCGCAAAAATGTATAAACACAAAAATGGTTGATATATTTTTGAAAACCAAGCAAATGTGTTTTAAACATCCCGTGTATGAGACAACTTGTTTTAACTTCTCACAAATTTTCGCGTAGAAAACAAACCCTTCCAAGCCAGTGCATAATATTTTTAAAAGTGGCGCAAAGGCCATATTCTCAGTCATGTAATGTTTTTTTATAGCAACTATCTCCATTTTTTGCTTTCTTTCAAATGGAGCAAGCCAGTTTCTTTTTCACACAGAAATTTTTAGTGGTTTCCAAATTATTATTTTAAAAAATTTACCTTCTGATGGTGCATGACCTGATTTTAGGCTTAACCCTCTATAGCGTCCACGCTTCCCAATATTCTGACCAAGTTTGCCAAGCCATAACTCGCCAGCCGATTGAGCTAGAGAGTTGTGCAAACCATCTATGGATTCGGCAAGTCTTCTACTTGAGATTGAAAAAAAAATTTCGTTTTGGGTTTGTGGTTCTCTGGAAGGGACGTCACAAGTGGGCGTGTTTTGCGTTTTTTCGCTGATGTTGCCTGGCCCTGGGCGCCAACCCAATGAGCCATTTTTTGGCTCAAGTTTTTTTTATTTCAGGGTATCATCCGAGTCTTTAGAGCCTTTGGTTGGATTTCTAGCATATCTGGAACCAAAATTATGGATCAAAAAACAAAAATTGGTAAAAAAATTGTACTCCTACAAATGCTAACGTAAGGAGAAAAGCACCCCTAGCCATACCTGGCTATAACTCGCTGTCAGAATGAGCTAGAGAGCTGTTCAAACCCTCTAAAGCAGCTATGTCCAACCAAATGGCTTACTGACCTAAAAATCATGTTACTATCTTGACCAGGGCCGCACATTGAATGACATATTATTGAGGGCCGCACATTGAATGGCTTACTTTCATCTTAGCAAACTAAATTTCGCTTAAGGTAATGTATTGAAAATGTTCGAATCTTAAACTGCAATGATAACAGACGTAATAAAGTGGTACTGAGGACCACCTACATCAAAAATGTCAAATTCAAGATTATCAAAACAAGGATAAGTTGTCATTTGTGGGATACTTTTACTACAGCCAAAACCTAAACTGGGCCGCATAAAACCCTCGACTGGGCCGCATGCGGGCCGCGGGCTGGACATAGCTGCTCTAAAGACTCGTGAAATCTTGTAGCTTGCAATCTGTTTCAGTTTTGGGTGTCGGGTTTTTTGCTTATGTTTACATAGTGGAAGGATGTTTATGCATATTTGCTTACATTTGGATGACGTCATCATCACCTGGTAACCAGCCAATCGAGCCGATTTTGTGGCTCAAAATTTTTTTGGGTTATAGGCTGTAATACGAGTCTTTAGACGGTTTGCTTGACTTTTTAGCGTTTCTGGTTCAAAAGTTATGGCTAAATTACTGAATATTACCTATTGAAAGAAATCCTTTCTCAGCACAGAATCAGACACTAAGATCTTACAGAGTATATATTTCGCCTACAAAGTAGGCATCATCAGCTCTGCGAA
>JGI24021J15306_10012562_pt1 | contig 10520 bp, 4 predicted proteins | sample Ectturendosymbi1_FD_15306 | JGI IMG/M metagenome (IMG submission 15306) | reverse complement strand
GATATATTCGTACTTCGATTTCAGCCTAAAAAACAGCAGTTTTCGGTTGCCTTACCAACACCCTAGCTCCTCTGCCGATTGCGCTAGAGAGCTGTTCAACGGCTCAAACGGATCAGCCAGTCTAGTAGAATGCACTCAAAAAAAATTTTTTTGGTTGGGGGTGGGGATTGTTTGTGACTGACGTCATAAGTGAAGTAGTTTTAGGGTCCTTGTGGCTCATGTTGCCTGGCCTAGGGCCCAACCACTAGACCAAACTGTTTCGCTGAAGTTTTCATTGGCAACTAGACTCGAGTCTGAGTCTTTTGAGCCTTTGATCGACTTACTAGCGTTTCTGGTTCAAAAGTTACGATCTAAAATAAACAAATTAATTAACTAACTAATTAGTCAAATATTTTTACTAACTTACATCACAACTTTTGAACCCGAAACCCCAGCAGGTCATCCAAAGTATCAAAAAACTCAATTGTAGCCTAGTTTCCAGTAAAAACTTCAGTGAAATACTACCTTGTAACGGTTGGCACCCAGGGCCAGGCAAAGTGGCCTAAAAGTCCTCCACTTATGACATCACTGACAAAAAACCCGCACCCCCAGGCAAAAAAATTTTTTTCAAGTGCAATCTACTAGACTGGCAGATCCATTTGAGCTGTTGAACAGCTCTCTAGCGCAATCGGCGGAGGAGCTAGGGCGTTGGTAAGGCAACTGAAAACTGCTGTTTTTTTGCAAAAGTCGCCAAAACCAGCCTGACGCCAAAGTGTTAATCTTCTTTATTATTGTGCAGTAAGCATCTCAATTGGTCTTCGTCATGTCACCTGCATTGTCTGTGAGTACAAAAAAATTTGCTTCTCTTTTAAGCCAAATTTTTCATAAAGTTTTTCATAATGGACCAGATTTGAAATCCTTGTTGTTTTCCTTCAGTATTCTGTAATCCCAACATGGGAACTTTTATTCTATATTTCTTTGACAATCAACCAATCCACACTGACTGCTATATATATAATTTATCAAGTGGTTTGTTGCAACATTGACTTCCTAGAAGAGCAACTCATTTTCTAGGATCTTCTTGGGTAGCTGTTCAGAACACTGCAGAATGAGGTTTTGAGCATTCTTTCTTGAAATGCTAATGCCAACTCAACAAATATTTTTCCCATGAAGTGATTAAAACGTGAAGAATCAAACATTGTTAATGGAACAACACTGTTCACAAAAAGATGCGTCTTAAACTGATTTGTGCATTAACTTTCACACTTGCAAGCTTAGATTCAAAAAAAAGGTGTAATCAGTGTTTGACTTGGCTTATGTTCAACTCATCCTGTCTTTGAAGCCTTTCCTATATTGTGTTCCTCTCAAACCTTTGTATATGCAGAGCTATGCTTTCTCTGAAGATGTTGCTTCAGGTTAGATCTGATACTGGAAGCATGGGCATGAGAAGGGGAGAATGGAGGGGCCTTTAACATTTCCCATTATGTGAATTTTTAGCAAAAAAGGTTGTTTCATGGGTTTTGAGTGGGTAAAATGAAATCGCACCACTTTTGGCTATCACTGGAAAAATCCACTATTGCTCCCACCCTGGCAAATTCCTTCAAACACCCTTGATTGGCAGCCAATAATATCTTAAGGTTCTTCATGACTCCTCTGAAACTTCATAAGTATAACTTCCATTACCTGGTTCCTCAAAGTAGCCATACAGTTTACTTAAAAAATCCATCTTGATAATATAAAAGTAAATTCTTAGTGAATTATAAGAAAACAGGCACAATGCTGTGGGTGTTCAACTCAAAAGGGTCGTGTGCCAAAGTATTTCATGTAACTTAGTCCAAAAGCCATACTGTGTTCAAATGATTGCTGGCATGTAAATGAACTTGCCAGTTGTATTTTCATTTTTGCATGTTTTGTATCATGTGCAAAGGTAATTTAAAGCACATTTAATTAAAAAATCAGTGATTCCTTAACTGTCAGAAATCAACAGATAATCACCTTATCTGATTTAGAATGTGATTATCTAAATGCAACATCATGCTGTTCAAGACTAAACAAATGGGTTTTGCCAGAAGTGATAGCAGCATGCCTGCTGCCTTTGCTTATGTTGTGCACTGGACACTGGATTTTGTTTCTCCTTAATTGTCCTTTGCCCATGTACATAACCAACAGGTACGTAGTTTCTATCTTCTTGGCCGATCTAAGCAACAACACATAGTGTTATTTCACTAAAACCTAACACTTGAACAACATTGTAGTTTCTAGGTTAACTTGTTGCAAAGACATTTTTGTGAAATGTTTCTGACAACAGATACTTTTGCATTGATCTATGCTTTTAACTTCGTCAACCCTATACTTAAGAAAGACTTTGCAATGCAGTAGCATATATAATTTTCTTGGCTAACTTTAAAAACTGTATATTCTGAAGCTGTGCTGTTGTTGTTAAACTGAAACCAAATACTTGACAAGCATTGCTCTTTTAGGGTTAAACTTCCCCCAAAACATTTTTAACAACTGGTGCTGACAGAAAATACTTACTATAAGCTATATTTGTAACTTCATTACTTAGGGGCACCCAAATAATATCATATAAATATAGTATATAATACTTCTGAAATATAGCAATTAAGATCACCTTTTTGTAGCGTGCAAACATTTTATGTTACGTCATGCCATGCTCAAGAATCTACACCCTGAACAGTGGCATATGCAGAACATTTTCATGGAGTGGGTTTCAGTGGCACATGGTGGTCATTTGTATTTGGTGTGCGTTGTTTGTGACGTCACAATTTGACGTCATATTCATGTTTCCAAAGCAACGTTTTGGCAAAGTTTGTTCACACAATATGCATATTCTTCTACACGCACTCTTAATTTGTGTTTCAATGCACTTAATATAAACTTGCAACCTTCCATGTTAGGGTATCGGAGAAAAATAAACTCAACGCTACGGCACAATTCATAACTGCAAAAACATCAGGCCGCCCATTAAAACAGGGAAGTAAAACACACTCATCATTGCGTCAGAGCAATTTACAACTGCAAAATGAGGCTGGGCTGATGTCTTGTCGAATACGAGCAGTCGAGCGTCGAAAGTGTGCGGCTGGACTGGCTGGCGCACACCCCGGTTTGCAATATTGAATCCTGCTAAACTACACAATAATTGAGAATGCGCATAAATTACTCAAGAAAAATTTCAATTTTACGCTATCTGAAGAAGTTTAGCAAACGTTTAGTTTTCCTTTTTCCCTGCTGAGACATTTTCAAATGCCTGAATGCTTCTATGTTAAAACAGCTGTTTTTGAACTCGTGCAACTGATCTATCACGCTACAGAAATTAGTAATGTAGCCAATGTGGTCAGCGCATGCGCTGATCAGCCTTAGCATACAAAACACAATTGTTTCGGATAAAGTGAACTGCCGCGGAACACAATCTTAAACATGCATAGTGGACAGACGGTCTGCAAAAAGTGGTGAGGTGGTTGCTGGAAGCAGACGATAACCCAGATTCCCACCACCAAACCCTAATTATTACTTTTTGGCCCATATACAATGTTCCTTGAAATTTGCATGCAAATTTATTCCGTGGTATTTGCATTAAGTCGACAAATTGACAAGCTAAAACTATGCGAAAACAATTAATCGCCTTTGTGCAGGTAGTAAAGTTTTCATAAAATATCAAGCTCAGGGAGGGGGTTTTAACCCCAAACCCCACCTTGCGTACGCCCTTGACCCTGAATTTCATTGCACAGTATGAAGGGGGTTAAAAAGTTGCTTATATACGTTTCATTTGTAACTGTTCATTGTTGCTAGTCGTTTGTCAATGAATGATATTTACTTCTAAAAGCTACATTACTTACATTGCAATAATGCAACAACACTTCTTACTAATCTTTAGGTGTGGAAATTCTTCTATGTGCCTTGGGCAATCATACTTACACTTCATTGAAACCGTCACATCACAGTTACTAACTGGTCAGCACTTCAAAATATTATTTGAGCTGTTACCATCGCAACATTTCCTGACCTGTGTTTTGCATTGACTTGAAAAACATTTCTGAAGCTTGTTGTGGATTTTCTAATTTAAACAGCCACCTTTCAGAGATCCATGAACTAGACATACCATATTTTTTTATTGAAAACCAGGACGCTTCAAAATAACGAGCCTTATCAAATGAATGTGGTTGATATTTTGCTTGGAGTATGTAGCTATTTTTTGTATTTCTATAGTTAAGACACCAAGAAAAATTAAAATAATACATTTACTGAGAAACAAAACAACGTTTAAGCATTTGTAAATACGCACATTCGCCCAGCCATACTTTTCTGTAGACAATACTTTCTTCAGGTTGTCTTTGTTCGATTATAGTTTTTCGTAAAAATCACAACGGGAATAGTCAGTATTCATTTTACTGGTGATAAGGGCTTTCACATTCTGCTTCTGTCATCAGACCACATGTTATTCATGATGGCTGACTGAATGCCTAACCGGGACTTTTTGGTTGACTGACCGGGACGCCGGGACAAAGCCTTTGAAACGGGACGTATGGTATGCCTACATAAACACATCTGTCCACTCGAATGTTCTGAGAAAAAGCTTTCAGTGTACTAACTTCTATTGAGGCATATTGCACTATTACAGCCACATTGGAAACTTACCTTTTTAGAAAGTAATCGTCTTTTCGATCGTTTGCATTAAACACATTTTGCTGAATATGCTCAGCTGAAAAAAGTTATGGGGCCAGCAGAAACCACGACTATCCTGCGATTCGCTTATGTAATGACAGACCCGGTAGCAAAACAGCCATCTCCAACAGATCTCGTGGAGCATCAGCAAGCGTTTGGTGCAAATCACGCGATCCAGCGCAAACTCAACCACCGTAGATCCCACCCTTCCCTACTAAGCAGCAGAAAACGCTGCGTTTGTGAGGCTGCTTAATTGGATAGTGTCACCCAGGCGCACGAACTCATGCTTTGATGCAGTAAATGTTTTTGTGTGTATTATTTCTACTAACAGCCAACGTTTCTAATTGCAAGTATCGGAAAAACATTCGGTGGTATCTTCGTAATTGTCACGAAATAACCAACAAGTGGATTTATAAACAAAGGAAAGTAAACATCTGTATAAACTAAAGTATTGCTCATCCCACATTTCTTAATGGCCAGCGGTTAGCAGTAAGCGAACGTGGTTGCGCTCTTGAATTATGAAGTGAAAAAACAGGAATTAGACTGCAGACCTTTGATGAACGGTATAAAATCTTTGGCACTATTGTTGAGTCGAGTTTGTTTGTTGTATTTCGTATGCTAAGTTCAAATTCTGGATTTGGATTTTCACATTCTGTGTATTGTTCTCATGCTATTTTGTAGGTACGTTGGTCTACCAGCCGGTAGCATCGGAGTTTACGATCCGACTGAAATACACAATCGTGGTCTGCTGAAAAGTCATATGAAAGAAGCCATGGCAAAACTAGCATATCATATACTATTCTTTTTTGTTTATCTGTACTGGTAAGTGTCGCAGCGCAGGGAAAATTGTGCTATTTTGCAATAATGTTGCTTTTGCAGCTAGTGCACAGAAAGGAAAACGTTCTTGCTTGACGCCATAGGAAAGTTATTTACTAAACTGTTATTTTGGATTGCTTTCTTATGAAAACTAGACCTACGCCTAACCGTGTCTTCGGAGAAGATCATTTAACCCACTTCCTTGTTGAATACCGATTTTTGGATCAACTGTGTGTTGCTTGCTTTTCGGTTAAAACTTCAAATTTCCGCTACATAATATATACAAACGCCACAAGTAAGGAGGGGTTTGGAACACACGCAGCATTTGCTTATATTGTGTGAAGTCCGTAGAAACGCTCAGAGTCCCGATTAGGATCTTTAGAAAATGTGTTATAACCCGTCAGTGGCGGATCCAGACTTGGCGCTGATGTTTTTCTGGATGAGGGAGTCGGTGAAAGTAGTGCAAGATATCATTTCTGAGGATTTTTCAACACTGTCCGAATCAGGATTGAGGAATCTTTACTATTACAGGCCGCATGAATTCTGAAATATCGCTGGCAGACCGCGAAAATAACTAATTTAATCTTAAATTCTAACTTTATCTCTAAGGAAAATATCGAGAGAAGCTTATAGGGAGCGGGAAAGAGTTCTTTTGACTTCCCGTCTAAGCACATGCATAACATGGAGTTTCATTTTAACGCGATATTGTGTTCTAAGTTGGGTAACGACATTTCTGATTCGGGACATGTTAAATGTCCACGCGGGCCACATTTGACCTGCTTGCTTCACGTTCTTCACCCTTAGTCTAACTTCAACCAGATCGTTTAAACGTTTCAAAACTTTGGCAAACTGGCAGAGCCACTGGCACAACCTTTAAGCACCCGCTGTTTTAATTTTCTGTGGTTTTCAGTGAAGCCCTGAATGAGTCTGCGTCGTCACGTTACGGAATTAAACAACCTGTCGTTATCAGTAAGCGCTCAATGCAATGCTGCCGTGTACACTCTATACGAAGGCGAAATTGCTTTCCCGTAAAGTGATATCAACATTCAGCAGTTCTCTGCCACGGATATCCCATAACCAAGGCCTTATGGAGAGGTATTAAATATCCATCCAGACCCGGGTTGGCTTCGCTATAACACGCATAAGCTACTAAGTTGGAACAATATTTTAGTTTTTGTGAGAAAAAGGGGAGAATCAGAAGCATCCCAAAATTCTGAGATTTTACTGTTTTCAGCTGTTTTGGTAGTCTCAGCAAACAGGAATATGCAGTTAGCTTGTTTTTCTAGTTGGTGAACGCTCAAACAATCAAAATTACAACTCCTTCAAAAGCTGTTAAGACGAAGTTAGATCTGCTGTTTTCTGTTTTTAGGTGCCAACGCGTGTTAGTTTCTTAAATACTAGTAGGCATATTTTTCGTTCACTGGCCTTAACAAATGGACTGCGGATAATACAAGCATTCAGTACATTCATATAATTCATTGTTATTATGGTCATGAAGAACAAGGATAAAGGTTAATGATCTTCGTCACATGATGCAAAATCAAATTAGTAAGTCAGCTGCGAGAAGCCTTTATTTTTTTAACAAGAATTCTATTTCAGAGTTCTGACATTTGAAAGAGATTTGAAGCGACATACATTATCATACCTTAACGAGGCAGCAGTCAAGACAAAAGAAAACTTAGTGCCGACTTATTCAACCGCAAAAATAGCAGAGAATATTCGAAGCTCTCAGGCCACTCTGTTACAGCCATCAAACTCTGAGCGTGCGCCGTACGTACCTCCGCTCTACAGATCTTGCAACGCGCCCTTCTGTCGTTGCTGCAATTACAGACCCACCATATGCAGTATGCACTGAACTGATGCATTGTGCGATAGAGTTTTTCTAAGTCAGGTCCATGCTAGTGAACCAACTTGCATGATTTCAAAGATAAATTTGCGGACCAGCATCGTGTAAAGGTTGACGTGATTCGCTTAAATTCGGATGCGCTGCTCATTTTCAAGAGATCATTTGAAGCGTTTCGATTGCACTTTGTCATATGTTTCCATTTCGTACCATCGTGCACGCTGTACAGTACAGTCCACGGGAAGGGCTGGCGTTGCCTGTTTGTTGGTGCCGTAACAACATCAATGTTGCACAGGGCAGCTTGTCACTATAAGAAAACGGGTTATTAAGCTCCATTTCCTCTTTAGTCTTTCCGGTTCTCTAAGCCTGCTATTTAGCGAAACATTTCTCCCAAGCATCGTTGGAAGACGTTACTTCCCACCCCTGATGCAGGCAGTGTTGAAAAATCCTCCTGCTCTTTTAGTTACGCGGCTACGCAATGAACTGTGGACACCAGTGGTTCCCAACCTTCTTTGCCCACGTCCCACCTAATCACTTCTGAAATTGCGAGTGCTCCACATGTGGTTATATATAAATCTCATGATTTAAAAAAGTAAACTCCGTTTCACCTGAGAAGCCTGAAACGCCAATGCCTTGGTTTAAACAAGCTTTCGGGGCCCAGACCTCGTCTGTCGGTCTCGATGCCCCCTTGTGGGGCTGGGGCGTGCGCCCCACGTTACACACGCCCCACCGTTAGAAACCACTGAACCAGACAGAAAACAGCTGCGAACTGCAGATTATTATCATCAATGCTAGACAAGACTACCTCACCAATTATGACGTTCTTTTAGGTATTCCATAGGCTGAAACGTACTGCAGGAAAAGTGAGAGCAGTGGGTGCTTGATTGCAATCAGATGCTGGTTGTTGGGACTGTCCGGTAGTTAAGAGATATTTTTTATCACACATATAAGTGATAGACACCTGCTTGTTTTGGCGCTACAGTTGCCGAGGCAAACATTGCTTTTCAAAGTGTTTTGTTTTGATATAGCAGTAAAACTTGTTCAGGAACCTAAGATTTTCGTTAGGCACCATGAAAAGGGGAGAAACTCTCAGAGGCCGTGTGGTCGTATTTTGTGGAAGGAGGAAGTTGCCCCAGATCGTTTTTCAAGGATCCGCCACTTGAACGCACTGAATTATTTAAGAGATTAATAAAATTCCAAGTTTTAGGAACATATGCGATACCGTTCCTTTTTTTCATAAACAGGATTGTCAAGAAACTACGTTTAAATCAAAATTTTCTTGTAAAGCTTACTCGTGCTGTGAACTAACGAGGAATGATATGGTGTTACAGTAGCGCAGATAACAGTAGTTTTTTATGAAACTGGCGCGATGAGCTTTGGTCCGTGTACTTGGAAGAATAAATCGCTTTTTCAAATGTACAATCCTAGATCATGTAAGGTTATTGCTTTCATCATTGGGCAGGATTGATACGTGTGAAAATGTCAGTTCATGAATTTTCCATGCTTTTTTCAGGTTTATCTACGCCCTGCTTGCCAGCGATTCAACGGTTAGTTCGTAGAATCCAACGCGAGGTCTTCTACTTACTGCCAAAAGGTTTTGCTGTGCAATATGCAATCAAACAATAGTTTGTTCATGCGCACCGTTTCGCAGGCTGTTGGTTGCAGTGCATGAAGTATGTCTGTACGTGCGCAGTACAGTGGAATTGCAGGAAACATGTATTTAGAACAAACTTTTAAGCCCATTTTTAAACAGTAAAGTGCGTTTTATTTTGGGGTGAATGAGTGCATATTACCCGCATATTTTACCTTGTTTTGCATAATCGTGAGAGTAATAAAAGTTTTTTTCTATCATTTTTCATTGTGAGTATGACAGCGGTAAAATGTGTTCAGAAAATTTTGAGCACAGGAAACCCGATAGACCGTGTTCGGAACGCGTAATTGCCGGAGTGAGTTAAATCAAATCGACGGTGTTGGAAGAAGTCGCCTGTGACGGGTGACGGCGGTTAAAAGTGGAAGACGTTTGAAAAAGTGTGAACTTCAACTCTAGCCTCGCGGCAAGCTTCTGAGTAATCCGCCTGCTTGTTTCTGCTTTCATACTTTTGCGATGATTAGAACTTGCACATATCTATTTTTCCTAAGCTGTAAGCCAAAAAATGGCGGAAGTTAGTCGATCATAATTTATTTCACAGGGAAACTAGTTTCGCGTTTTTAGGTTAAGCTTTATTGTCAGAAAAATATTCGCCATTAATGGCTTTTTGTACGGACTGTTGAGAGATACAGTTGGTTGAAGAAGGTGTCGGCCTTGACTAAAGTTGCCAGTTCATGCTGCGGGCTGCATTTTGTTCATGCCAAATGAGGCATTTTGATAAGAAGCAATCTCTTGGATGAAGAGTGGCATGTGATTAGGAAATAGAGCGTTTCCATTGCGTCCGAAGTGTGGGGGACACGTGCCTCCCCAAGAAATGTTAAACGTAAAAGTTTTCGGTTCAATGTTACCTACTTCCAAGAGTATCACACGCTTTTTATCATGTCATCTCTAGTTTCACCAGAATTTTAGTAACAGTCGCTTGTAATAATTCATTTATTGCAGATTCGGGGTCCATATCAAAGGCGCAAACAACACAAGAGCACAAAATATGTTTAGCCATAGCGCATTACAGAATAGGTGGTTACACACAATCAACATTGAAGTGAGTGAATCATTTCAACAGCGCCCCAACTGTAACGTCGTTTACCCACCATTATACAGGGATCCAGTACAGCAGCGTTTCTCAACCTTTTTCTACCTCAGCACCCCTTTTGGTCACTCCTAAGCAGTCCAGCACCCCCTACCATTGGCTAACACCTGGTTATTATAACGATAAGTAAAGACAAGTTTGTCCAAACGTAGTCCTTTACCTTTGACCGCCACATATGTGACCTTCCCAAGCACCCCCTGAAATTGATTTCAGCACCCCGAGTTAAGAAACCCTGCAGTAGAGGGATAGAAATGAAGGCATTCTAACATCAAACTTTGAGGTAAAGAGCTAGCAGAGAAAAAAGTGAAAGATAAGTCAGATGGGGGTGCACCAGGCCCGTCGCCGGGATTTAGCAGCAGGGGGGGTCAAAAAACAGAAAGAGGGGCCAAAAACGGAAGGGGGGTCCACATTTTTTAAATGTTGAATGTATGCAGCAACCGGTGGGCCAAACGTGAAATGGG
>JGI24021J15306_10012558_pt1 | contig 10521 bp, 3 predicted proteins | sample Ectturendosymbi1_FD_15306 | JGI IMG/M metagenome (IMG submission 15306) | reverse complement strand
ACAAAACAGGGCCTCCTCGTTGCTGAGGACAATTTTCTGACCCACTCCACATTTATTCATCCTGGATGCCCCAGCGGCTCCAGTGGCCTTCCAGACAAGTAGCTAAATTAGCTAATCTGCATTATAATCAGCCTACAATATTTCTGAAACTTATTCAAATAGAATCAAGTCTAAAAATTGATGCTTTTGGAAATAAGTTGGGAATGTCTTTCTTGCTGTGTTGGTTAATTTTATCAATCTACAAATGGATGATCTGTGTATAAATCATCAAGTACATCCATGCCATTAGTTGTGCTTAATACTTCTATAAACTGAAATGTTTTTGTTAATTTGTTTCACTTTACTGTTTCTATTATGTAGTTGTTTTACTACTGTATAGTTGCTTTCGTGGATTGTGTACATTTTTCTGATTTCACCATGAAAACAATGCTTCTTGAGGTTTGTAATGGGATGTTTACAGGTATAGGCTATCCAGTATCCATGCAGGGGGTCACATTATAGGAAAAACTTTAAAATGGGGTCGGACTACAAAAAAGTTTGAGAAGCTCTGCCTTAGAGTNCAAATCGTTGTCTGTACTTCGTTCTGCTAGCCTGTTATGGTTGAACTAGGCTTGTACATNTATTATGNTGATAGGTGTTTGGTCAGTGGTGCCTAATCAGTCGATGGTCTACTGGTAGACTGCAGGCTGTTCCCAAGTCAACTGCAATGGCTGTTGTTAAAATAAAAAGTTTCTACAGTGGCTTCTAATAAGTTGTCCATATGTTTTCCTTATAGTGATTGGAAAGATTTCCTCTGTGAGGCAACCTGGCTCAGTTGCTGGTTTTGTAGCATTGTAACATTTCAATAACCCTTAAGAATGTAGGTTTCCTGCGGTTGCTGGCTTTGTCGTGTTGTGATAGGGATAAACTGATATGCTGGGACTAAGTTACTAAGACCAAGGAAAGCTGTTAGTTTAGTAATTAATGTTGTTGCAACCTCTCTGTTGGCGTTGCGTTGAATGTGCAATTCACCATGAACGGGATGTGCACAAAGAACAACACCCATGTATATGTGGCGTGAACAAGCAATAATAGAGTGATCCCGATAGAGTGATCTTGGTGAGTGACCTCTAATAGTGCTTATGAAGCTAGTTAACAGTGGACAGTACTTGCTAATGGTGACGACGAGAGGGATCTCATCGGGTGATCTGTATTGTTGCTTGCTGCCACAGTGTGAAGCTTTGCGCACTTGCTGCTCAGGCTTTCCTATCGAAACAGTGTTATGCAACGTGTTTAGTCAGTGAGCACCAATAGTATTAGTGTTTTAGTATTAGTAATACTAAGACTTACATCACATTCTAGAATTGCATGTGCAAACATATTTTTCAATTTTTTATGTTGATTGGACGGTGGCGTTTGCTTTTGTCAGGAGGTTGTCAATACAATTTCAAATATTTGTTTGCACACCACTTCGTAGGATGTTGACGCACGTGGTTATAAATGTTAGACCTGAGGTGTGTTGCAGTCTAAGGTTACTCAGGAGACCAACAATGATTTTGTGTGTATTTGCATGTGTTTGGGTATGTTGTTAACTAATGATAACCTGTATTTCGTAAGAATTAATTCTGGATATTTATTGATCAGGTGCCATAGTGGGCTACTACCTATGTTCAAACATTTAAACACTTGGGGACTTTGAATTGTGCACTTTGTGAAAAAATTTTATTGCATCCCTTCTAACAGCTAATAACCATAGAAGTTACACAACCTTCAATGTTAACATGGCTGAGATGAAACTAGCCAAGACCTAACATTGTCACCCAAATGAAAAGGTTGTTTATTCCCAATCTCAAAAGATCTGCCTTGAAACTGATAGCTCTTTTTGGATCAACTTATTTCTGCAAGTCTGCTTTCTTGCTCATGAAAAGCATCAAGTCCAAGCACAGATCAGCAGTGAGTGATAACCACCTGGAAGCCTTCTTATGTCTTGCAAGATGCTATGCTTACACTCCTGACTCCAAGAAGCTAGCAAGCCTCCAAGTGCCATGTCTGCCACTAAGTTAGGAAGTATAATTTTCTTTTTTCAAACTCGGAGATCCACCTATTTTGTATCTGGTTTATATTTCAGTTTGGTTCGTAGTCATATTGCTTATCAAACCGATTGACGTGTGTGTACATGTTTGAGAAAGGAAAGATTTTTGATGTTAGGTATAGTAGTTGTGTTACACCCAGAATAAGTGTTGTGAAGTTAGTTACTGCAGGCTGGAAATCGATGTGTGTGGATATGCGATGTTGACACTGGACTGGTAGACCCTGGGAGGGTGACTACTTGAATGGTAGATCTAGAGTCAAAACACAGTTGGCAGCAACACTGTGTTAGGTAAATGTAGTGTCTACATACAATGTCATGATCCTTTACCAAGCTGCACAAGTTGCAAGCAACACAACAGCAGTCTAAACAATATAATTTAGTTTGTAATGGCAATGCAACTTACGTTTGGTTCATAACATAGATTAGGTTAGGGTCATTTTGTACCATCTACCTCAGGATCTTTTGATATCAACTGTAACTGTTTTGTTTACTTTTGGTTGTTGATACTAGGGTTGTATTCAATCATTGTTATATTTGCTGTTGTAATATGCCTTGTTTTGATAGTGAATGCCAGTCACTGTCACAATCTGTTGATGATCAAGTAAGAATATTACCTACGGAAATTGAGCCACGGTGGTGCAAGGATTATGAGGTAGGCTATGTTTGAAGTAGTATGGGAAGAAAAAGTGACTATATATTTTATAATTTGCTTTTTGTTTACTGTTAAAGTAATTGATTTACAGGAATTCACTGCTTGATCACTTTGACAATATCTTAATTGAATATCTTTCTAAAAAGCTTAACAAAATGTTGGTGTAGTAAGCTGCAAATTGCAATACATATGTATTTCATGGTTATGAACCTTAGTTAATCTCACCCAGTTGTTATAAAAATTAGCAAAACTGCAATCAAAGTAAGTGTTTCTTTATTTGCACAAAGGTGATATTTTGAAGAAAGTCTGGCACACATTTTCATAGCCACTAATTTTAGGTAGAGCAATCATTAATTTTTTTTCCACAACTGGAAGATGCACAATTTAGGTGTTAAAGCTTTAACTACTCTAACTGTTGTATTCGTGCAACGTAGAGACACGAACACAAAGTAGAAGTAATGAAGGAAACAAAGTAGCGTATAAGAATGCTTGAAACAGTAAATGATTAATCTGCACTTTTGCGCTAGTTACGTGAAGAATGCGACTAATATGTTTAAGACCTTGTACATCATTTATTATAGAGGAGACTAAATCACACAAAGAACCCATATATAAATGCTTCGTGAGCTAATAACAAATTTGCTTGACCCCATACCCACAACAGTAATACTGTAGTAGTTAATTTGCTGCATAGCAATGCAGTAGTAAACACTGCTAAATCATATTCTTAACTGGGATGTTGAAAAATCTCTGAAGTTATCCAGAGGAGGTTCCCTAAAACTTGATTAAATCAAATACAGGGTTGCCATGCATACATACACGACAAGAGAGTGGCAACATAATAATGATATACAAAGCAGGAAGTTGACTGTTGAGACATGTAAAAATACAAAACAAATGAAAGTATCATTCTTTGAGACTAGGGATGGGCATTTCAGATTAGTTTGCTATTCCAGAATTATTCTAGAATAGCTATACCGAATCTTATTCTGTTTTTTTTCCTGCAATGCGTTGCACCTGAGAATTATTAAATAAAATGTCTCTACTCAAAAACCAAGGAGGCCCACACAACGCACATTATTTAATCTGGTACTAAAAATCAACCGTTTACTACTTGATCAGAAAAACATTACATTTTTGCAACATTTAACAACAATTTTAATGCAGTGGCGCATGTTGCAAGGCAAAAGTGTTTCTGTCAGGGAAGGGCAGCTTTTTCAGAATAAAACCTGATTCTCTAGGCTACAGGTGTCCTTGAGGCCCAATCAAACTTGGATAGTGGCCTGGCGTAGCTACTTATTTTGATACTAGTATCAGTCGCATCGTTGGAACTTCTAGAGATCAATCGATGCTTTGGCATGCCAATATATATCGGCTGATATGGCGATGTTGCTGATGTGAAAATTCTGCCAATATATATTGGCAACATTTGCTCATAAAAACCGCTGCGTTATTGTTCTGCACAAACGTGACAAAGTGTTAGAAACCCAATTATTTAGTCTATGATTGATTAACGTAAATTCACTGTCCTGTTCCTTACAGCGCACAGTTCTCTGACTGGTTGACTACACATTACATAAGTAGTGTGTATTCAGACGGCTGTGCTATCGTCTGCAATCTAGATAAAAGATCTATGACTTAAAATTTTCTTGCAGGTTTTTGCACGGTAAGCAAATGACTGTCTGTAAACAAATCAGGGTATGTGTTGTTGTGGTTGACTGTTTTGGCGACCCAGGTTTACATAGAAATCAATGTTGTACTGTTCGTTCTTCATCACAGTGAAGTAATATCTTTCAACAGTGGCTTGAGTAATGCAAAAATATTGATTATTGGCAATGAAAAACATTGGTATCAGCCTAAACAGCCTTATTGGTTGAGCTTTAATTGTAACACTCAAAAAAGATTTCAGATTATCACTGGTCACAGCGCATTTATTACATCACAATCACTTTTTGTTTTTTCAAACGTGGTGCTGAAAAGATATGTGATAGCTTGTTGAACATTCAGCAGATGTTTGANGTACAGCAAAAAAACTGTTTNNTCATACATGCATGCACTTGTAAATTTGATGCTAACAATCAGCTGCACAACTGCATCTGTGTAGTGCTCTCTATAGAGATTNTTAAGAATGAATATACTCGCATAATCACTGCAGAGAATGCTTGAGTAAAGTTGCTCTGACCTTGTATCATGATGTAAAAATGAATTATGAGAAAGAAGTATAAGGCTTCTTGCATGACAAACAATGTTGTTAACTGTTTATTCCAATAGAGATGTTTTTGAAATACAATGCTTCACTGGGTATTTTGTTCAGACAATGCGATGGCAGTTTGTGAGGCTAGCTGTTGCGCCTTTCAATATGAAGAATTCGTCACGAAAAATTGGCTTAGCTTCAGTGGAAATGAACCAGCATTACTTGGCATGACATTAAAATAGACCTAAGCTTATTTAACACCTTGGCTTCCAATAGGCTAAGGCTAAAATCCAGCAGTTTGTACATGTTTTGTGTGGGAATATCTCCGCTGCTGCTTGCACTAGAAAGCTGTTCAAACCCTCAAAAGATTTGGCAAGTCTTCGTGTCTGCAATGAAAAATATAATTTTTGGTTTTGGGTTTCGTTTTTTTTGTGAGTGACGTCATAAGTGGAGTTTTTTAGACCTTTTTGGCCCACTTCATCTGACCCTAGACCCAAACCACTAGATGTATTTCGCTCACATTTTTATTGGAAACTACACTAAAATCTGAACCTTTTGATACTTTGGATGACTTGCTGGGGTTTCTGGTTCAAAAGTTGTGATCTAAAATAAACAAACAAAATAATTAATCACATATTTAGATAATTACTTGGTTTGTTTATTTTAGATCACAACTTTTGAACCAGAAACGATGGAAAGTCAATCAAGCTCTTAAAAGACTCGGATTCTAGCCTAGTTTCCAATGAAAACTTCAGTGAAATACTTCTGTCTAGCGATTGGGCCCAGGTCAGGTACCAGCAGCCAAAAATTGTCAAAAACCTACCTTACTTATGATGTCACTCACAAAAAAACGAAACCCAAAACCAACTTTTTTTTTCATTGCAGACTGGAAAACTTGCTGAGTCTTTTGAAGGTTTGAACAGCTCTGTAGCACAATTGGCTGACGAACTATGTGGTTGGTAAGTCAACTGAATTATCCCTGTTTTTTCCCTGATTTCCAAGTGTTATGTATTTGTAGACCAGCAGCCAAAGTGTCAATCCCGTCATAATCTAGCAAGCACAAACAGCAGATAAAACTCTGGCCTAAACTGCAAAACAAACCATGACACTTTTGAGACTGTGTCCATTCGCTATGAAGCAAAATATTGCAAATTTGCTTGGCATGTACCTGGGTGTGCACAACTGACAGCTTTTATTACATCTAGCCCTGGCTGAGTAGCAGACTCCAAAACATGTGCATTCGACGCACAGATCAGTAGCTTGTTTCATGTTATTGCGTAGGAGTATTTTCAACAAGGCAGTGATGTGAATCATATACAACGTTAGAAGGAAAATGTTGCATGTTCCAAACCACATGCATTAGTGACCTGCAGTGGCAGCATCTGATATTTGATTAGCATTACTGCTGAGTACCTACAGCACAAGGGGACCTATGATGACAGTTACGTGATGTGCTGCTGATGTAATGCAATACATCAAGGTTTTTCTATCACACAACTTGTTGGCAGTTAATTTTGCACTGGAAAAATATCTCTTTGAAGATGCTGACATGGCAAGTCATGCAAAGATTTTTTCAAGCCATTTATGCAAGCAAAGTCAACTGCTCATTTGCAGTTTTCCTTTCTCCAAGCATTTTGTGTGCTTAGTTGACTTGAATAAAATGACTACAACTGATTTTAAAACATACAGGAAACAATGCACTCAACGACTTACAAATGCATGTAGTTGGTTAAGTAACTGCAGAAATCACTGCACATGTTGGTGTCTCAAAAAAACTTGTGGGGTGAACTGCAAAATGTCAGTGCATGCACAATATTGTTTAGTCTCCACTTGCCCATGCGTTGCAAGAGAAAAATACCTGTGCAGTGTGCATGCGTAATAGTTCTGAATTTCCATGTGGTGCAATAGAAAAACGTAAGTGACTAGACTGAACAAATGTCTGTTCGTGCGCATTATCTTTCAGTGTGGTGGAAGAAAGTATACTGCTGACATTGTGGAAGATCTAAACCAAATCCTATTACCTGGTTTAAATTAGCATAGAGCTCGACTGGTAAGTTTTTTTGGCCGATACTGATGTGTTTATTTTTTCATTGCCGATAATTGATGCCAATATTTTTGCATTACTCAAAGCAGTGTTTATTTTGCCTCATGAGGCTAAATAAGCACTCTTGGAGCTGTTTTGCCTTCTGCCAAACATGATTGGTTGAACTGGTCACATGACAAGTTTGGAACGCATGACTTGCTCAGTTGATTGTGATGTCTGTAACATGTATGATTTTAATAACACCTCCAAAAATATATAACACTGCCTCAACAGTATCATAGAGTATCACACATAATGTTACATCACAATGCATAAATCAACTATCAAGATGTTGTCATGAACTGTTATGTCATGTTTTAATCCGTCGTGGCTACTGCCTTCAACATTCTTAATCTGAATCATGCGTGCAAGGTAATTCACAAACAGGCAAACATGTGCTGTGTAAAACTGCCTGCTTGTCTTGGGCTATGTGTCTATGCTCTGATGCATGCACATCTCATGAGTAGGCAAACAAAAATGCGTGATGGATTACTAACAGAACTCATAATTTCATCGCGATGAAGAACTGTACAACATTGAATTCTGTGCAAACCTGGATCACTGCTTGCTGTGACGTAGGAACGTTTTTTTGGCGCACGCTGAAGGCCTTGTCTCGCTAGGTAGCCTTCCAAACAATGTTGAGAAAAACCCATTTTTTCAAAAAAACCCAACCCACTTATTTTTTTTGTTTTTTTGAAAAAAACAAGTTTTTTCTTTTATTTTAAAAAGAAGCAAGAATTTGTTCTTTTTTTGAGGAAAACAGAAAAACCCCTTCTGAATTGTTCTTATTCCATCATGCAATATCACTATTTTCAGGTTTACACAATAATGATTTGCTTACCTATTATGGCATTCAAAGTTGAGGGTAAAGAAATGTACCCCATCATTGTTTTCACAATGTGTTGTTGGTCAGTTCATTCCCAAGTGGTAAGGCTTAGCAAGCATGCGCACAGCAAACAGAAAAACCACTCCCACACAACCTCCGCAGTTTCATGTCAAGTTTATGTGCATGCTCTGCTAGTTCAGCATCTATAGAGTGTATTTTTTCAATATGATTTGATATGGTCCAAAATCAGAAAAAGTTTAGATGCAGAGAAGGCAGAAAAATTGGTAAAAATATAACGATTATGCAGAGCTGAAGAAGATAACCATTTGAATTTACTCAAAACTGTTTGATTTATTCTTCTCTTTTTTTGAATCATCTAAATTTCATTGCTGTTCGTTTGGTTTGATTAAAAAATTACAGTTAACTGTACAAATTTCCTGCTTCTTTTTTGTGTTCTGCTTATTTTATTTTTTAATTTTAGTAGATTTTTCAAAGGAAAAGTAAAGGATATTTTTTTGAAAGGTTTTAATGTTTTTTTAAGTGGGCTTTTTAAAAAAAACCTGGTTGTCTTTTTTGGGTTGTTTTTTTTTTACAACAACCCTGCTTGCAAAGGCCAAGTAACACAGTCAACCACCACAGCACATAACCTGGTTTGTTCAAAGGCAGACATATGCTTACCATGCAAAAACCTATGAGTGAATGCTATGTCATAGAGCGGTTTATCGAGATGATAGCGCCGCGGTCTGGTGACCTTGGAGTAATACACGCTATTTGGTGTTGCCGGAGGGCTGCACGCTGTTAACATAGAATTTGCATTGATTAGTCAGAGACAAAGTGGTAACTTGGGTTTCCAAACATTCCATGCAGAACAATGACATAGTGCTGAGAACAGCGTTTATAGGCAAATATTGCCGATACGATACATTGGCAACTCATATCGGCAATCCATATCGGGATGCCGATGCATCGGTCAAGCTCTACTTCTAATATCTTGTAGTATGTCTTGCCACATGATTATTAATCCATTGAAGATTGTCTCCACTGAAGTAAAAAAAAACAGTTCAAAAATTTATAAAAGTGCGCACTTTTCACTTTAAGTTGAGAGCCTAGTTCTACAACAATGCAACTGAAATGGGCTTTGCATTTGCCTCTGAGTCACAGATGTTAAGCCAAACTTTTTTGGTGTATGTCACTCAATGTGCTTCTGGGAGGAACCTAGAAACAGGAAGCATCTCAGATGTTTAGGTGTGTTGCAACAGGTTGTTAAAATTAGTATTTGAAACCATTTGGCTTGGAGGCCTAAAATATCAAAAGGTGAACTATTGAAAGCTGTTGAACCCTTAAGTAGTACTTACACATTCAACCTTTGCAGAGTTTGGACTACGACAAATGCTACAACAAACCATTCCGGCAGCTCACACAAAATCTTGTCAAGGTTAGTATAATGCTTTTTACATTGAAGAATGTGATTACTAATGTTTTTATTTTAAATAAAGATTCAGAGCAGTGTTTCCCAAACTTTCTAAACACCTTCGGAACAGGGTGGATTTAGCTGTAACTCAATGGTCTTCAACCTTTTTTGTAAAATCGCCCCCCTACAGGAACTTTGATTAAAAATCACCCCCCACTTATGATTTTAGTCTTGGCAAAAATATTATTTTAATTTGAAAATATTTCAATGTTAATGAAATAGAGGGACAGTTTAGTTAGCACAGAAAAACGAACAAACAAAACAAAGGCAATTGCATTTGTAGAAACAATGTTATTCATTTCCAAAAACTCTTGGTTCCAACCAGGGTTGTGGAGCTTGAACCTGGAGCCGGAGCCAAAAAATTTTGAATGGTGGAGCCGGAGCCTGAAATTTGAGTTCCCGTTCAACAGACATAGTTTGTGGAGCAAGCCAATTGTACAAATAATACAATAGTTTTAGTTTTTAATGGACCAAATTGTTCTGGAGCTGGAGCCAAAAACGTTTAGAGGTTAGAGCCGGAGCAAAAAATTTTGGATGCCTTGGAGGTTGGAGCCGGAGCCCGAAATTTGAGTTTAAGCTCCACAGCCCTGCTTTCAACTATTGCAAACCTTGCTCCCGGCTTTGCATCTGCAAGTTTTTTGAAGCAGGCTGAAAATTGGTCAGCCTAAGTCGTATGGCATTTCCACCAATCTACGCTCATATCAAGACGATTGCGGTATTTTTTACGCATGTCCAGTACTTGGTTGAGTCTTGTTCAGCAACATATTTCATGGGAAACTTCAGTAGTAATATTAGCGTAACTTTTCCCAGAATGTCTGGAAAATGCTCACTGCACTTGATCCAAACATCTGACCATCTGTGTTAATGAAGTAAGGTACAGGCTTCATCATCGCTTTGGTAGTTGATGAAAAGTTCCGGGATGTGGAATCGCATTCACTTATGTTACTGGCAAAACACTTCACCCAGACACTTTCTAAGCAATCCAACTTTCGGCATTACTTCCATAACAGAAAGAGTTTGTACCAAACCTAAAACTAATTTTTTAGGATTTTTAGTTTAGCCAAGATGTGGATGGTTGGACTTACTTGCTGGTATAAGTTATCCCTTTCCGAGCCTGTTGTACTGACGTACTCTGTCATTATTCAGATGAACACAATGCAGCTATATCCTCAAGCACAGCAAAACACTCGAACTGACTTAAAAACATGATAAGCTTGTTTTACC
>JGI24021J15306_10012553_pt1 | contig 10522 bp, 6 predicted proteins | sample Ectturendosymbi1_FD_15306 | JGI IMG/M metagenome (IMG submission 15306) | reverse complement strand
CCAAACTTTTTTATTTAGATTATTTCAGGTCATTTAGGGATTATATTGAACGTTTCTTAGGTAGAATGGTTAGCGCTTAATTTGAATTTACCCTGCGTGCATAACAAAATCACCGACAGCCTTGTCACTTTGACTTCCCGCAAAAAACAACAGCAAAGGTCACAGATTAAAACAAGGATGAAATGTTCTCCTCTGATGTCGGTTCTATTGAGACTTACCTTGTGCAACCGATGGTAACCGAAATGAAACTCTGTTTCCGTGTGACTGAGACGACGACCCACTTCGTCTTTTGGCTGTTTTAAGCAATGACTTTCTTGTTCTTTTAAGAGAGTCAGAGAGCCTCCTACGTCGCGATCTTTTCTTTCTTTTTTGAGGCAACTCCACTTCAGACATTGCTTAAGCGAAATATTATAGGTATAGCTGAAAGGGTTTGGCAGTAAACCTTGATTCCAGTAGCTCAGGCCACTGTTATAACTATCACACGAAAATAATTAATATTATGACGAAACAGGTATCTCATATCCTGTCAAACTCATTAATGGTCTATGAGTGTGGAAATAAGCTGCCACTGTTAGACACAACTTCTCCAATTTGCAGATGTACGGTAGGCCTACAATGCACAATTTTGCATCCATACACTTTCAAGTTATAATATTTCATATATTTTTTTGAAAATCCGTGCATTGCAAACACTTGCTTTTAGAAAACCGGAATACTAGAAACTTTCATTGCTGGAAATTTTTCATACAGTTCACCAGATTCATTTACCAAGCTCCGTGCTGTGTAGAATCAGTGGTGCGTGACCTGACAAGTCGCCTTGCACAAAAACACAACTGGTTATTTTCGCTGGAAGAAATATTTTTGATTTGAGTTCTGTAGACAAATATTAAAAACTAGGTCTTCGAATGAGAACCAATTTCGCTGCAACTACCTGAACAGTCTAGCTAAATGAAAGTGAAATTAATCCTAAATGAGGCCCAAACCAAAATACCCTTTCCAAAGGTGGCATAGACGGAAACAATGATCATTGCATTGCAACATAACCTCATGTTTCAGTTGCCTGTATTCTCACTTAATGCTTGCACAGGCTCACAAAAACTGCGGTAGGTTTCGCTTTTCCATCTCAACCTCGTTTAAAAGTTATGCTTATTTTCGAGCAACTTCCTGTAGTTGCAAGTTTATTGTTTAACATAGCAAGTTACTTGTTCTTCTGGGGACAAGATAAAAATAGATAATTAAAATTTCACTGAAACTGTCTCTCAAGTCAGTGATGTATCCAGCCAAAAATTTTGAGAAGGGCAAAAAGTTTAAGGGGGGGGGAAATGTTTGACTTTCGGTGAGCAACAGTATTTTTTTGGGGGAAACAGCTTCTCAAAGCACAAAATGACGACATAAGCTCAAAATGGTGGAGGGTCATATTCCCCTAACCCGCTGCCCAACTTGCTGCGTCTATGCCTCAAACTTATCCAGTCTTTTTCAGCGAACTGCTTTTTTTCCTCAACAGTAGAAGTCTATATCAGTTTGTCCAATAAGCGAACTGTCTACAGGTCTGAAACTATAATTCAACATGGCTGCACTTAATCATTGTTGTGTTCTATCGCATAATAATTGAAGAATGGTAGGCCTACTCTCCCCATGCTCGACAAATGGGTGGGTCTAACTACGGTAGTGCTTCTCAACCTTTTTGATGTCTGGGCCCACTTTCGCACCTATCAGCAAGTCGCACAAAAAATGAAGCTACTGAAGCGTGGAAAGCGCTCCAATGCGTCCTTACGTATGTAACACGTGGTCACCGCACTTGCCATGGGTTTGTGGAACCCACAATAGCAACCCGTGGTTGAAAATGGGAGCATTCCTTGGATGGTATACGACCATAATGACTTTTTGGCTTTCGTGATTCATAACTTTTTCTAAAAAAATGCAGTTTGTATCAACCAACTACCTTTTTCAAATAATGTTTAAGTTACCTCGGAACATTTCGCGGCCCACCTGAAGGAGCTTCGCGGCCCAGCAGTGGGCTGCGGCCCACCGATTGAGAAGCGCTGAACTAAGGTAAAGCTTCGCGTGCGTAGCTGCTATTGTCTTACGACCATTACAACAAAGTCTGAGTAAGTAGCCAGACATACTTTCTCGCCCAATGAAGCGTAGACGAGGGACTGCTCGTGTCACTCCAAAAGGTGTAGAGAAAGTGATTACAATGAATTTGAATCTGAACTTTCGTCAATTAGTTTAATATCGGCATGCAAATAGTCCCCTTTTTCTGGAAAGAAATCCTCTCTCAGCAAAGAATCAGACACTTCAAGATTACAGAGCACCTCATTTGGTGACCTTGCATTGGTGTCACTTTAGTGACCTTGCATTGCTTTAGTGACTTTGCATTTAGTCACTCTGCATTTAGTGACTTTGCATTATTGAGTGGCCTTACATTGCTGTCTTATTTAGTGACCTTGCAATAAGAGCACCTTATTTAGTGTGCTTACCAATGCATAACAGAAACTTTTTAAGAGAAAAATTTTACGTAATTTGTTTTGTTCCACTGGTCATAGCAACGAAGTCAGCAGTAAAAAAAACACAAGCACATGGTGGAAACAAGATGAACAAATGAACTGCACTTTACAAAATTGCATACATTTACAACAAGGATTTCATGTTTGCTGCTCTTTTTTCAGCTTTACCTTTCTATTTTGACGTGTTGCGACTGATCATACCAACAAGCAAGATAATCACATGCCTGATGGAAAACATCTGTCAAGGTAGGTTAGTCACTATCAGGCTAATGGCGAAACTTTCTGGTCCAATTAATAGATGTCACTGAGATGGCTGTCCCGGAAACGTGCCTTTAATATTTTTACCCAGAACAGACTGGTGGTTTTGTGTTGCTTCACTGATGTAGATATTAAAGCCCAATTTCTAAAAAGAGTTAGTTCTCCTCGTCAAACTGCAAAGCTTCACATTCGTTGAAGTGCTTACATATGCATAACAGAAATTTTTTCAGAGAAAAAAATTTACGTGATTAGCTTTGTTCCACTGGTCAAAGAAACGACGTCAGCAGTAGGAAACCACAAGTTACTGGTGGAAATAAGATGAACGAATGAACTGCACTTTATAAATTTGCATACATTACCAAAAAGGATTTGATATTTTCAACCTCTTGGCTAAGACCTACATTTCATAAAGAACCAACAACTTTCTCGAATTCAAGAAATACATTACAGCTTAGGTGAAGGACTTCATATGGAAGCACTTTATTGTTTGAGAAGACAGCAGTTATTATATTCACTAGGTCACCATCACACATAACACTGGCATCACTTTATTGTGATTGAACGAGGTCATGATATCAAAACGAAAATAATGATAATTTGAGGCTGCGAAAAAACATGCATAGAGTGATTAAACCAACCGTCCATGCTAACTTTACAAACAAACCAGCGGAGCAAGTCATGAGAAAACGTTGACTTACTTAACTCAAAGCATGATTGTGATGTAACAAAAACTTATTCCACGTGCAGAGCTGAAGAATGAAACTTCGGGTTTGATTAGGCAGGGTTTTTACTAAAAAGGCACCGCTATAAAACCAAATGTGTTTGTCAGAGTTTGAAAAGGGCTGAGAGGTTCTATTTCGGTGTCTGAAAAGATATCGAAGAACTCCAGAAGAAAAAGCCGAATGTCTTCAAAAAAAGCTGGCAAGCAGCCCTCAAGAGGTCAGTTACATACTAGAGTGCTTGTGAGTGGGACTAGGTGAAACTAGTCAGTATGAAATAATTTAAAAAACAATCCACCGCGTTGCATGCTAACATTTTTAATTTATCTTTGATTGTTTTTTAAAATTTAGAATGGATGCTGAGCACATCAGGATTGTGCTAACTTAGCACTGCCGACAGGTAGACTTTGCCCTGAGAAGTTATTTAACAAAATATTGTCGACTACAATCGGTTGAGAGCACACAAACAAAACTGGGAGGCTGAGTTTCGCCTGACCCGGTCGGGTGTTAACAAAGACTTAAAAATGGTACTTGCAGCCTGTCCAGCTTCCTGCTTCACGTTATAGTGGGTGGTGCAGGGAAAATGTACACGCACGGTACTGCCATAACTCAATACCAGTGCACGATGCACTGCAAAAGCAGCTGCGTGGCCCACCGGCGTAGGTACTGCAAACCACTCGTGACACTACGAAAGATACAAACAAATAGCATAAATGATACATAAAATCTCGAGCTAATTTAGGTCGTAAAAATCTCGAGCTAATTTAGGTCAACAATTCAAATTGCTAAAGTATCTGATCGATCGCTTGTCATTTCGCGAGTGGTTTGTTAATATCAAACCCAAGATTTTAAACCTTTCAGAATCGAAATTTTCTTGAATATACTTTGATGCTGACACTCGGTCAAATTATAAAAAAGAAAGTATTGTCAAATAAATTAAAAACTTGAAATGCTTTCGCAAAATATGTAGGAAGAGAAAGACGACATTGGCGAAAGAAAGGATCTAGACATTGGAAAAGGTATCACTGTTGAAGCGGGTCGCGTATTGGGTCAAGAAACGGGTCTCCAAGTGGGTCAAGAAAGGGGTCTCGAAGAGGGTCAAGAAAAAAATCTAGACGAGAGTCCCGCAGACGATCCAAAAAGGTCCCTCTAGAGGTCAGTAATAGGCCTATGGACTTTTGAAATGAGAAATGCTTAACGAAGAAGATGACATTGAAAATTAAAAGCTTTTCATATGTTTTTGCATTCTCTAAAAATTGATTAGGCCAAGTTTTTAGTCAACATTTCATGATGAAACTCTGGTGAAGACCTACAAACCTGTTTTTGGTTGCGTCGCCTTATGAAATTTGTTGCTATTTTCTTTCCATCAGAAACTGTTTGCGCCTAAAGTGCGGTGAGATGTAAATGCACGAGCTGCCTCTTTGCTAGATGTCGAGTGTTTTTAAACATTTTCCATACCATGTACATCCTGTGGAAATAACAGTTAAATTTGTTGCTTTGTTTTCTCTTACCTACCACTCAACGCATTAGTGTTGCCAACTCTTCTCACAACAAATATACCAAATCTTGTCTAAAAATATACCAAATATATACCAAATTCATATCTGTGACAAAAGGTACAATTCAATGCTGCCTTTTCAACCTTTTTTTACCATTTTCTTGTAGTAGACGATTAACAGTTGTCTGTTGAGCAGGGCCATCAGAAATGCTGCAAGCTCAATATCTACTTCTTTAACTTGAGCAGTGACAGATTTTGAACCACTAGAAAATTCAACCTTACAACACCTGCATTTTTATTTCTTTTGTGGTCCAGCGGATTATTAGGCTGTATGATAGCTGCTTTTCAGTTTGCACTTTTTTTGCACAGTTCGAAGCGACACACAGCAAGGGCAGAACACTACTTTGCAAGCCAAACGCCATGTAAGCTTCATCAGTCACTCTTTGCTAAATCTTGTGCCACTCTCATGTGGAACATACCTATCTTTGGATGCATTGGCTGACAAAAATAGTATACCNAAATCCAAGTGCAGTATTTTCAGAACTTCTCAACTCNCTTCCGGTCTTATTTTCCGCCAACCCACTTACTTCTATGTTACACAAAATCACTAANCCTTTTGATACACTTTTACCACACTGTTTTCTCTNTTTCCGCCTTGTAAGATAACAAANACATTGATTTAAAGTCTCAACTAAACTCTCCGCCAAAAATGTACCAGATATATACCAAATTTTCCATATACACCAAATCAAAAATTTATATACCAAGCACATTGAAAATATACCAAAATTTTCAAGTTTGCTTCATTCGTCCAGTGAAATAACGCACTGTATTGACGATAACGGTAAATGTCACGATAAAAGCGCATCCAGTTTGGTGGTGCGACCAGCGCATCCACAATACGAAGCAATGCATATTGATACTGTTAGCAAAATTTTCAAATTTGATGTATAGATATATATACTAGTTGGCAACACTGCCACGCCTACCGGCGATACGTTTATAGTTATTCAACAATCTACCGTTTGCTGGGACTGCAGAGCAGAATATCTTTCAGCAGAGAGGTTGATTTACAAGCGCACAATTTGTTAATGTACTTTGGATATGACTACACATGATGATGGTTTGAAGAAAAAGCAAATTTTACGCAGACATAAACCTAGCAAGGTTTTCATATCAAGACTTTCACTTTTAGGTGCTTGACTTACATAACTATCTTTGGTTAAAAAGCAAAATAAACAGGTTTTTGGTTCCGCACGACGCATCTACATAATTGCATAAAACAGAAAGAGACAAGTACAACGCTGCAATGCAACCTGATCTAATCGTCGAAGAGCAAGAAATGTCAAACTTCACAGAGGTGTCAAAGTTCGAAGAAATCGTCATTACACACCGACGTCAAAAAATCTCATCGGCTGAGAATGTTTCAAAAAATGCAAGTGCTCCAAATACCTTACACATAAAATCGAAAATAGCTAAAGTAGAATACGAATTTGCCATGGAACAGAGGTCCTGAAACGATTTTAGTCGCGTTCCCTTTGGCGTCACAGTCATTCACTGTAACTTCCGCTAGTTCTGTTAATGGTCGTTTATAATGTATAGAATGGTAATATTACGAGTAATGAAATCAATGCCCTTAAATACTTCTCAACAATATGTCCTTGCCATCTATTCGTGTACCCTTTGAGAATCCTCCGCGCCCTGAGGAAGACGTGCCCCCGGCTTGAGAACCCAGGGCATTCTGGGGTCACCAAACTTTTTGAAACAGCGAGCTACTTCTTGTGCACCGATTAATGCGAGGGGCTTCTCTGTTTCTTCCACACTTCTGAAATATAAATTTTGCTCAATTTGATTTCAATTATTTTAGTATTGATATTCGTAAATGTGAAGACATTGATCATGCTAATGTTGCTTTTAGAACAGGCCAGAGGTCAACTTACATGGTCCTTGCGGACGACCTGGTCTCCGCGGGCACCATGTTGGTGACCCCTGGCATAGGGTGGCAAAAGAAGTAATTACTAAGTAAACATTGGCAGGAAGTGTCACATCGATTAACCAACTTGCTCAAAAATCATTGCAATTGTTAAGATATTGCTGATGATCTGATTTCTCAGCATTTGCGAAGGTGGAGGACACCACAGAACAGAACTGCTCAATGCACTTGTCTCAACGGTTGTTGAGCTTCTGGTCAATTGCATTTTCACAATAACCAACATTTGCTCTCAAATAGTTTTTGGTTTTCAAGGTTGTCAAAATATTTTGCCACGTTTATTTGGACCCGGGTCATGCGCCCAATAATGCGTTACTGCAGTGAATGTTTGGTGCACCGTCGGGAAAACTGTCAGGTTGTGTTCTCGTACGCCCCCTTTAAATTCCTATTTAAACAGGTTTTTCTTAAGGAAATTGTTAGGTAGCCTGTGTGGAACTGTAGAGATCCAAAAAATTACCCACAAAATTTCAAAGCATCCATTATTACCATTTCATAATACTGATTTCAGTATCCGTTCAGATGTTTTCCTCGATTATTTTCTCTGATTCTTGAGACCCGTATCGGGACCCTAAAACACCCTAAAAAAACGATATAAATATAAGTTTTTAGAATATCTCACAAATGTTGATTTAAGCCATAATGTGTCAACCACAACCGCTAGATAGCTAATCATGCGTTGCAAAAACAAAATGACTTTTCATCGCAATGTCAAAAAGAAGCTTTTTCATACTTCAACTAATATTCCCGCTTTTTTCCAGTACATTGGCTGGCCAGAGGGTCCAGAGACCGATATCGTTGCCTCCAGTGATAGCGTTAGCCATTTCATCTCTGCGTGTTTTTCAATGATACATACTTGGCGTGTTTCTGCTACTGCACTGCTGGTTGAACTAGGTCTATTTTCATCGTTACATAGATCTAAGTTTGTCACAACATGTTCTTCGATTTTCTGTCCTCAGCAAATGATGCTTTGGACTTCTCAATATTCTGAACTTGCTCATTAAAAGCAACCAGAAATAATTGCAAATATCTTAATGTGTTGAACAGGCTTCGCTCAGTTAATTTCCAAAAACAAAACGTTTTAGTACAATAGTTTTCTTGTGGATGAACATGAGTATGAATGCGAAGCTGGGGATATTTGAAACATCCTTGGCAAAACAGGATAAAGTTATAGCCACTTGGTGACGCTGTGAGCAATAAGTTTTTGGTACTCGATATCTACAAAGTCACAATACTCTTTACACTCTTTTTTGTGAACTTTGTAAATGCAACCACACCTAATTCACTTAGCTTCAAAATCATTTAGTCCTTTTCAGAAAAAAAGGACGCTTCTGGCAAATTTCTTCATTTCTTGGTATTACCGATTAGCTATAATGACTACAAGTAGGGGCAGTGGTGTGTTTAAGGGGAGACGAGCGAGGCACTTGCCGCGGTCCCCCCGTTTTTGAGAGGTCCCCTTGAGGTGTTACTCGTGTAAATTTTTCTTATTTTTGATGAAAAACGTCTTATTCACTCACATAATGTACTACAAAACAGATCATAAGTAAGTACCTTGATTTCAAGGGCCCCTACAGCAACCGCCATTTGAAGGCAATTTGCTTTTAAAGGGGCCCCCCAACAGCCACTGAAATGTGTAAGTACTCTGCTTTTAAACTTCATTGAAGTGCCCCCTAAAAGAAACTGAAATGTGTAAGTACTTTGCTTTCAAAGGAGCCCCAACTGCAACCGCAATTTGAAGATAATCTGCTTTCAAAGGGCCCCTAACAGCCATTGAAATGTGTAAGTGCTCTACTTTTAAACTTCAATAAAGGGGCCTTAAAAAAGCTGTAATGCGTAAGCAACTTGCTTCCAAAGGGGCCCCAACAGCAATTATAATGTAAAATTCCATGCTTTCAAAAACGCCCCAACAGCAATTGTAATGTTTAAGTACCTTGCTTTCAAAGGGGCCCTCAACAGCAACTGTAATGTGCAACTACCTTGCTTTCAAAGGGGCCCCAGCAGCAGCAACTTCAATGTGTAAGTACCTTCCTTTCAGAGTGGCCAGCAACTGTAATGTGTAAGTAATATGCTTTCAAAGGGGACCCAAACAGCAATTGTAATGTGCAAGTAGGCTACTATGCTGTCAAAGGGGCCCCGAACAGCAACTGCAATGTGTAAGTACCGTCCTTCAAAAGCGACCCCACCACCATCCCCAAATAGCAAATAACAAAAAGCTTCAAACCAACTTCTATAGTAATACCTAAAAAAGTTGTAGAATATCGGTTAAAACTTCTTCCAAAAAGTTCTGAAAAGACCCTATCAAACAAGAACAAATATGCCTACTTATACAAAATGATAACTTTTTATGCCAAATGGTAATTTTTATACCAAATGATGATTTTTAGAGATTGAAGTATTTGCTATATTGATAATTTTATTAAACTTATGCCTTATTGAACATTTCCATCAAAAAATAAGACAACATGCAATTGTTAAATCAGGGACCACACTACATCTTTTAATTGATAGGACATTTTCGTCTTAGTTTACAAAGTAATTTTGTATTATTGCTGTTGCGCTGCAAAGACTGTTAATAAGCAAGGCTACATTCATGCTTCTCATCACGTAGCAGAAATGGCAATTTTTGAGTATATGTATACTAACTTTTTCTACAGATATTTCAGGTATTTTTGGTGGTTTGATTTAGCCTACATGCTTGAAGTCACAAGTTATTTGAAGCTTGACTAGTAAATGGTTGGTTTAAGATAGACTTGCCAGGTAATGTTTACGCTCTTTTGCCAGCTCTTAGTCAATGCAACTTGAACCGTTTTTTCTTAGCACAGAATTAATTAATTGTGTAAGCTACTTGCTGCAGTAGAAATGCTTTCGATAAGGTACGTGATGAATTGTTTCCTACTTTTGCACATTTTTCAAACGACTAGTGTCAATGCAAGATGAGGGCAGCCTTGATTCATCCAGCCCCAAAGGTTTCCAAAACAAGTCCCTAATTGGATGCTTTTGTATGCTATGTTCTTGCAGTTAAAACGATGAAATTTGAAACAAATTTAGTGTTTCAAATCTTCTTGGTTGTTTTTTTTAGTTTCATGGATTCCCACAAAGACATGAATGTGAACAAATTCGGGATACCAACTACCAAGCATTTTTTCAAAAGGGGAAGGTGTGAAAGTTTCAAAGGGGTAAACTATGTAGTTTATTGATGGTGAGTGCAGAGATATGGGGAACGAAACTAAAGTGGGGGCAATGCCAACTTGCTATTCCCTAACTTTTATGTGTTGCCAGCCTTGTGTTACCGGCTTTCAGTGTTTTCAAAGTTGTGTATCATGAACACCCTTTTGCATTTTCTCCTTCTGATATTTCAGTTATGCCGTAGTCTCAGGAACATGCCCTTGGGTGGCCGTATCTGAGGCTTGATCAAACGTGATTATCACAATTGGCTGAGTATGATGACGTCATCAGAGGGCCCACATTTTAGTCTTGCCTCGCCCCCCCCCAACCTTAAACCCTCCACTGAGTAGGGGAGATGTGGGACCAATGAGCCATTTTTTACGTTTCA
>JGI24021J15306_10012552_pt1 | contig 10523 bp, 5 predicted proteins | sample Ectturendosymbi1_FD_15306 | JGI IMG/M metagenome (IMG submission 15306) | reverse complement strand
CAGCTACATCAGAGCCGGGCCAGACCTTTGACTGCAGCCACTGCGGCCGGACCTGCTTGTCCCGTATTGGACTTGTTAGTCATCAGCGCGCCTGCAATCGGTGTGGACAGCCAGCTTTATTTAATCTTCGTTAGCGAAGTTAAGCCAAGATAAGTAATTAGATGGTTTGGTGAAGCTTTAAATGATTTGCTTCTGTCACGTGCTTAGTGAGCGCGTTAAGTAAAAAGATTACATTGGTAGAATAGGTTTTTATACCCCGACACATATGATATGTCCAACTGGTTCAGTTACGCCGGTGGCGGTAAGTAGTAATGTCTGGTAAAAAAACTCCTTGGTAAGCCAAAGCAATACAGTATTGTTAAAAGCTTCGACATGTATGCTTGCAAGATTCAGAATGGGAAATTTGGCACGGTGCTAACTACTGCCTACCGTTCCAATTCAAGAAAAGCCTATTGCAAGGTTTGCAATAATGCAATCATAGATAGATTCTTCGCTTTTAATTGTTGTAAAAAAGATCAAAGCAATGCAGAAATTTTGTCAGAATGAACATCGTTCGGAGCTGTTAAAACACTTCGGCGGCAGGGAAGTACGATACCGTTCAAAATGTACCATGTTCTTTAGCAGAGCTCCTTCCTCAGAAAAGCATTTCACTTTTCTTCTCGTCAAAAGTGCCATGCAAAATTATTTTCACAACGTTCAAGTGCCTTGCTGTAGTTGCGTAGCGTGGTACGAGACCCGGACAACTTTTTCGCTTCTTTATTCTCACTTGAGGTGAAACTTTTGTGGCGTAATGTTTTTGCATGTGGCAAGGGTTTGGGCAGGTAGTTTTGCCGTGCTTGTATTTTTACATTCCTCAACATTAGAATTTGGTAGGGGCATACAATCAACCAGTTACCCCTGGGCTCGGGCATAACAAGACCTCTGCACGCCCATGAACTAGACCAAGTTTACAGATCATGATGAAAGTTGCAAGCCAGCGCTTCTCAAGAAGAACCAGTTTTAGGCCTGTTTCACCTATTTTATCTAAATGGTTCCCGGACCTTAAGAGGGCCCCATGCAAGTGTTGATAGAGTTAACGTTTATCTTTATACCTTTTAAATTATTGTAAGCAAATTTGAGGTGTGGAAAGGGCGGCACTTTATTGGCCCGCCCCGGGTGGCACTTAGCCTCGCTACGCCACTGTCTGGGACTATCCTGCCTGACTGAATGCCTAACTGGGACATTTTGGTTGACTGACCGGAACGCCGGGACAAAATCCTTAAAACCGGGACTGTCCCGACTAAAACGGGACGTATGGTAAGCCTAGTCCTATCAGACTTCATATTGACCCCAGCTGTACATGAAAGACGCTGCATCTATAAAACTTACTAGCCTGCTTCTTAGCCCTACGGCTGTATATCTTTCATACGCTTTCTCGAAGTGAAGTCCATGCATTGTAAGGCATGAGATACTCTGGTTATTATCGAACTAAACCACTTGCGATCAGTGATTTAAAAATATCAAAACAGACGGCTAGTTTTGGTTTTCAGAGCCTTATGCCTACTTCAGGGGTGCTCAACCTGCTGCCGTACAGCCGCATGTGCGGCCTTCGATCAAAATTTATGCGGCCGTGCACATGCAATTTAAAATATAAGTTATGGCCGTGCACATGTAATTAAACATGTAGTTATTGTATATAAACACTCTTTGTCTACTGTATGAGGATATTTAGTATAAAAACAGCCAGACAAATGTGTGGAAGCAGACTAGGCTCAGTGTGTTGAAGCAGAACAGAAGCAATGCAAAAAAATATATTGAAATCACTGGCAGCCGTAATTAATAAAAATAAACGTAATTCCGCCGAAAAAACGAAAAGGTTGCGCGGTGTGCACCCCTGGCCTACTAGAACCATTGTTTCCAGCAAGTCAGCTGCGAATTTGGTACAATGTACAACAAGCTACAAATCCAGAGTTTAGAAAATCGGTTGGATGTGATCTACATTTAATTTTTATAGTTTTGTTTCTGCACTGAGACACATCTTGTATCCACAATGAATTACTCGTGAACTGCATTGAGGAAACCAACAAAGCAGAATAATGTAGCAAAATCGTAATTTAACAAATCGTATTATCTAAGAACTTCGAGTGTGATTTTTGCTATAGAAAACATGTCAAGTTACATTTCAAATATTCTAAAACGTTGAGCGTGATTTTCCTGCAATCAGAACGGTGCTTTTTTGCACATTTTTGCATTTATACTGTACTGTTTTTGCTAAAAAACTGTTTCAAACATCTTTCGGAAGGGTGACCACAAGCAAGAATAAAGTCGTGGATATTCGCTCAATGAGACCGATTCTGTGAATGCCGCTTTATTTAAGAAGTAAAATAGATTTGCATTTAGGTTTTGAACATTTTAAGAAAAATTTTGTAGGCGCAAAAATGCTGCTATAGGCAACAAAGCACCTGTAAAATTTACAAAAACAAAATATCTGTGGACCATAAAGTATTGCTGGAAACGTAATGCTACTAGTATGGAAAATATTTCACTTGATGCCGTGAGAGATTCATCCTGAAAAACGCGAAAAACACTTTGCAGATCGATTTCTACCTTCAGTTGCTCGAAAACAGTTGCTTGAAAACATTTCGCGGTTCCATTATTTCAGCATCAAGATACCACAAGGATGACTCAGTCGAATCTGATCGCCAAGTGTTTTGCTAGGAAATCGAATTCGCGTCAGTAACGCATCTTCTGTCCAACAATTTGTAAGCAAAAAGCTTACAAGTGAAATGATTAAAAAGCCCTAAAGCAAGACCAGAGAAAGTGGACAGACTACGGTTACAAGCGCACGCTTGTCCAAGAAGCTGCAATTAGCAGCGCCAAAAATCAACTAACTCAAATAACAAAACAAATCGTTTATGGAAATAAAAAGTTACAACATACGTCCTACCAGTACCGCATACATTTCTCTTTGTTTCAACAAAATATATACAAACTAGAATGCTTAATCACAAACCGTAAACGTTTTTGTATGGTTCTATTTAACCTTAATATATTTTTGTGAGGAACTTTGGCTTTGCCCTGCCACGTTTATCCCATACATTTTGTAACAGTGCGAGAGAAACTTTTCTTCATAAAACTCAACATTGACAATTACGGGTTGAATTAAACATTAGTTTGCAGAAAAAAACTCATCTTTTAAATTTCATAGAAAAATAGCCAAACAAATGTTAAGCCAACCAGAAATCATCAACCTTAAGTTTCCGTCAGCAAATTTTCTAATTGGAGCGGAGTAACGCAAGCTGCGTTACTCTTTAGCAAGGCATCGACCTTGGTATCCAGTGAGTGGCGGAAACTACCTCAAACGTAATGCTTTTTGCATTGTTTTGGTAATGACTCTCTGCTTCCAGTTACAACATTCATTTGCGTTTGTGCAGCCCGTTTTCTATCAATGGTACTGGTCTATCATAACAACGGGCGTGATGATGGTGGGGGAGATCAACTACTCGGACATGTTTTTCGGAGACAATTATCAGCATCGAGGAGAAAATTATTTTCAAGCGGTAAATCAACTTCTGCAATTTGGATCTTTTTTAAACGTTTTTCAAAACAGCAATATTCTGGGTATGAATGTAATTTGATTTGAAATTTGCGAGGTGCTTATCACTTAAATGTGTTGACAACATTATTTCGATAAAAACTGTCACAACTTGAAAAAGACTCCAGCTGTGAAACTGCGATGTCCTTGTGTAAAATTCAGGTTCAGTGATGAGAGCAATGGCGTTGTTATCTTTGGTCGACAATAGTTTATATTAAACGAAGAACTGATTAAAAACACAAAAGCAGCAAAACCACAGGGCACAGACAAGAGTGTCTGTTGCTTCTATGTATTGTTCATGGAATTTGCGACATTTCTACCTCAAACTTAGTGTCGGTTATCGTTATGAGTTTTAGCTTTAGAGCTGAAGTTGTTTGAATACAATTTGCTTACGCTATGTGACAATTCACTTATTATATTTTTCAGATTTATGCACAGTCTGTTAGCGTCATCCTCATGGTCATATTTGTTATCGTCATGACCATCATCATCATGAACTTGCTGGTAACATAATTAGCATTGTTTTTACGGCGAACGTTCATTAAAATGGGTTAAAAATTTTCATTTTTAGATACTGCACGATGTGTCAAATTCCGTTTATTTTTGCTCAACTTAAATAAATAACACGAAGGTGTCAATCATTTTCAAAAGCATGATTACAGCTGTAAATCAGTATGAACCATCAACGCATGTCCTAAGCGTTCAAAAGATATTCATAATTTAACAAAAAGCTTTGAAAACGTAGAAAATGCTCTTCACCAAGGTTTTGTTTATTGTTGTTTGGCAATTGTTGCATAGGTTTATTTGCTGATCAGGTTTTTTCTTTCTGTTGCCACCGAAGTTCTCACAAGTGATCTTAGAGAGTTTTACATCCTTTTGAATTTTTCCGTAACTACATGACGACTCCACGACCAAACAAGAAACATTCAAAACATGTAAAGCGATTAAGAAACGGCCATTGTCTCAGCAGTGGCACAGCGAAAGTTATTGTGATCACCTTGTCTAACTGCACCACTTGTGTTTTTCTACCGTGTATCGAATTTACAAACCTCGGTACAGAAAAACTATCCCAACAAAAAAAAAACGAAAAGCAATTCACAACAGAGACACAAATCAAACATAGACAAACAAGTGCACAAGGCAGACAAATACATTAGAATATAGACAGATACAGGAAATGACAGTGTTGACGCACCTTTCTCACTGCTAGGATTTTTATTATATTTTTTCATTAAATACCACACTCAAATCCTCTTTTTTGTTATGTAACTTATTTTGTATCTTGCCACAGTATTTCTTTTCAACGCCCATTTCAACGTTTCTTTCAAATAGCAAGTCACACTTATCTTCTTATGGTTATGGCTAAAGCCAAAGTAAGGAAAATATAACAAGGGGTCTATCAGTTACATACATTGAAAAAAACGTTTTCAACCGTTCGACGTCACATTTCTTTCAAGTTTTTGTTGAGGCAGTGCTTCCATCACAAACCAACTGTTCCTTTGTTGTAGGTCGGTCTTGCTGTTGGAGATATTATGCAAGTTCAGGAGAACGCCACTCTGGAGAGGTTTCGGATGCAGGTTAGAAATTAAAGATACTGTTGACCGTTTGCAGAAATATGTGATGTCAGTATTTCCAGTTTTGCGTCTCACTGGGGTTTGAATTCTGATGTAGTTTCGGGGTTGCAAAAATTGCATATACTTCATATGTGTCGTGTAACAAACAAAACGTGTTCAAAATCTGGAGAAAAAAACAAGTGTAGCTCTTCTTCCTTACCCTTCTCAAATTTTCTCCATGCTTTACGTTGTATGATTTATAGCATTTTGGTCATTAGCGTGAGCACCGGAGGTATGTTGTCTTCTACTTTAAACATTGTTAAATGGTCTGCAGTTTCCTTGTGATGTAGCAGAATCGAATGTTTATTTTTTTCGACGCATCTTCACTTTTTGAAGAATTGTTTTAATTGGCAGGTAACATGCTCAGTAGGAAAAATCATTCTGGCATTGCCTATGCCAGTAGGACCTGTGCGAGCATGCATGAGGTTATTTTCACCTAGACATTAACTGGGCTTATACACACTAAAATTTCATTTTTTTCCAAGGAAACGAAACAAGAGGACGGTTTTTGTGTGTAACTGACTGACTCTGCTATCACTAATCGTAGAAATTCACTGATTCCTTAACTGGTCGTCCTTATACTTCCAAAATTTGAGATATTTTAAAGAATTCACTGCAAAAGCATCGTATTCCATCCCCTGATTAACTTGACACAAAATACAGGTTGGCCTCACTCTTGAAGCTGAATACTCGCTTCCGGAATTCATTCGAAAAAAGTTCTGCCGTGGTAAGGAAACCATCGAAGTAAACAAGTACAGGAAATCGAACTTTCTAGTCCGGCTTCTTTTTGAGAACCCTGATCTCAAGATGGAAAGAATCAGTGACTGCGTTGACAAAGAAATGGTAATAAGTTCACCCATGCAATGCTTTGTTGAGTTTTAAAATTTTTGTTGTAGTTGTCACAGAGTTGTAGACGTGGTGGTTATTGAAAACGAACTAGACTAAAATTTTATTGAAAATTTCATCAAGTACATTTTTCAATAGTTGAGAATAATATGTTTGTTTTAAAAAGTAAAAGTAATTTACTTTTCAACGTTATATTGTTGCATGAAGGTTGAACAGAGTGACAATTTATCGGATTTGGAGCGCATCTTGTCCACAGTTGATACTCTCAAGAACAGAGTAAACGACCTTCTTTCGGAAGTCTCTGATGTCAAAGATGACGTCAGTGCAGTGCGTGGCCGAGTGAATGACGTGAAACGCGAGGTTAAGAAACATGCAGAGGTATCTAGACTTGAAGTTTTTTCTTTGATCGGTCTGTAGCAAAACTCTTGATTTCTGAACGGCAACACAAAGTTTAAAAAGAATTGGTTTTCCAATCAAATACATTGTATTTTTGTTTTCTTAACAACATCCCGTTTTCAGGACATCAAAGGCAACGTTCAAACGACGAATGATGAATTGACTGAAAAAATCAAGCAAAGTCACAGCAGCCAAGTGCAGGCAACTCATCACGAGTCGAGTCAGACACGAGTAGAGGTGGACAGCGCGAAGAATGTAGTTGCGATTTTGATGGAACGAGTCGAAAACTCAAGAAATGAAACCCGGGAGGTGAATCTTTACTCACGAAACTCCGACCTGTTGAACTTTTTACCAATTTGCGCCTTTTTATTACTTTTAAAAAGTATTGTTTGTGACGGAGTGAAAACGTTGTAACGTGGCATATCGGAATTTAAGAAAAGGATGAAGCCCTTCTATTGTTTATCCATTTAAGGTGACTCGTATGTGAGATAATCGTAATCACGCACCACTCCACAAGGTGTCAAAGGTCTGCGAATCCATATTTCCCATTTTAACCTAAATCAAATTGCAGAACTTTCAAATGACATTATTTCCGTTAAATTTTAAAGGCAGGCAGATGTGTGCCATGTTTTCACTTTAACACAAACTGGATTTTAGAAGCATAAGCAAGTAGTTGAAACGCAAGAGCGACACGGGGTCGTGCTCTTTTCGATTAGAAGAGAAGGAATGCTTGGCTAGTTCGATGAAATTCTTCGAATTGAACGGCTCAACATTTGTCAGCAAAAATCACAATTCGTCATGTTCGTTGTTGCCTGAATATAATGTGCTAACTCAATTGTTTAAAAACTAAGCAGTTGTCCCTGACATTCTACAACATTTCCTTCTTCTCGCCAACGTATTCACCTTTTTTCGTTACACATTCCTATTGTTCATTTTGAACACTTTTCCAACTGATCATTGAAAAACGTAAAAAATAAAAAAGAATCGCTTAAATCAGGCCTGCACAACATACGACCCGCGGACCACATGCGGCCCGTGAGATCTTTTCTTGCAGCCCGCGAGAGCTTTATCAGTTGTAGAAAATGTTGCAAAAGCCCGAATTGGGATAATTAATTGTCCTTTAAGAATTTCTTCCACACCAACACGAAATAGACTTTTGGGACCTGCAGCAAATTCATGTTGATCAATTTAACCCTTCGTGTTTTCTGAATTGTGCAGGCCTGGTTTAAATGATTTAAAAAGACTTTCTTAATTCTTCAATGCAACGTTTTAGTGCAAAGGACTGTTAACCCCACCATAGAAGGAAAATATGCAAAATGTGCCGTTTTGAGGAGATCAATATAATTTCCAATGCTGTATAACACCTTTTAATGAGCTGTTGTCAATATCAGCAGGATTTTTAAATTGACTGCTTCACGGCGTTATACTGATCGAACGCACAACTTCTTAATACTATAAGATGTAGTAAAGTGAATGCACAACATCTTAGNAGTGAGATGTAATGCGTCGGATGAATGATATTTTGCCAACCAGCGGATGCACTTCTGTAGATCTTTCTTTCAACAAAAATCCTGAAACATTTTTTCCATATATTTGGTTTATCCATCCTATCTACACAAACGTTGTTTACCTTTTTCGAAAAGAGATGATTTGCAATAACCGATAATGTGTGAAAAGCAGCGAAGAAGTAACGAAAATTTCCATGCACATAGAAGTACATATGATACAGCAAATTCACTCTTCATGAGTGACAGGTTGCCACACATATAATTTCGTGGAACTTAATTATTTTGCTTTTTTATAACGTGCTCCTCAATCTACAAACAATTCCTCTGATCTGTTCAGCTTATCCGTTCGAGTGAAGAAAGGTTATTAACTATGCAAGAGCAAGCTCTTCAGCAACAGTGGACTGAATTCGAAGCCAGTCTCGCTGAGTACCATGATACAGTTGTTTTCGGAAGGCAGACTATCCTGCAGGCAGTGGAAGAAATGAAAGGTCTTCTACTGGAGCAAAGCGCTTTAGCTCACCGGATTTCATCAGAGCAGTAACATGTTCATTCCCAAAGACACAACTTGTCCTCTCAAGCCTTGCCTTCATGATTTTGTACCTTTCCAGGAATTGTGGAATTGTTGAAGTCCTTTGTCTTGTGTTCAAGCAAAACATATTGCTTACATTCGAAAAAAAGTGACGCAACACAGCTAATCAGTAACAAAAATGGCAGTGCTCCTTTTGAACTTCAAGATTGAAAAGTTCGGCCGTTATTGATGCTGCATAAATATTTCATGGCTTGCAGTTTCCAACCCGTGTTTTAAATCATCAAACCGTACTGCCAAATTATGATTTGTTACAAAATGACTGTGAACCAGTTTTTTTCGCCCTTGATCCATTTATGTTGATGAATACCAAGGTATAGCATTGTTATGTCAACAATCCAGGTCATAGTATGTAATTGAAACCGATTGTGATTTGCACATGGTGTAAACAAGGAAAAATGTCAATCTTGCGATAATATTGCGAAACCATGTTTGCACAGTATTTATAGACGTAAATCAACTTTTCACTTTTCGGATTTTCGAAATGATTTTAAGTATTTTGTGAACAGTGCAACAAAATGCCAAATTAATCGCCCTACTTTAAAAACTCATTTTGTGTGTAATATATTTGCGTTCCACGCGATAACTTTTATTTCGTGCGTAAAGTTTGTTTGTCACAACGCGTAACAATGTTTTTTTCAACACAGTGATCCGTTTGTACGCCGAGGTCATTTTGATAACAACGTCGAAACTAATAAACTTCTAATCCATTCTCAGCTTGAACAATACGCCTCACTTGCATTCATTGACGCGCTTAGAGAGCGAGTATTGGATACAGGTGGTTTGATCGCTGTCGCCTTCGCCATCTTTGCAGCCCAGCGCTCTTCAACGGGTGTGCACAGTGCACCCCTCAGTAGGGTGCACCATTACGAAAGGGTTCACAAGAGTGCATCACAGATTTGTCACACTACACAGATACTTTTTATATGAACATTCTGTTAGCAAAAATGAACCATTAACCAACCAATGACTTTTCAGGATTTAACCTTGCTTTTGCACATTCTAAAATCTAAAGTGTGGTGCGCAAGCATCAGACCATGTCAAGCTAATTGTTGTAATTAGTTGATTATTTGTAATTCACAAGTAACAGACAATGAGCCATTATCAATTGAATTATGTAGCTGACTTACTGAATTAGGGTACTTGCTTTGTAAGCATGTAAGCAATGCTTACTTAGGCCAGGGTACTTACAGACAGTGACGTGCGGCGAGGTTCGTGGTTGGGGAGGCACTGTCTCTTTCAAAGCCAATTTTGCGAGTGTATGAAATGAATGGAGCAGCGTAAATTCACCACTCAAGTGGCTGCTTGCAGATTGACTGCTGTTTTTGCTTTCTCGTCCATATCGTAATTTTTACACACACACATGGGCGCAATTTTGTTGTAAAATGTGGGGGGACAGCTTGGTGTGAAACCAATATAGTCAACGGGTCGATGCAGAAGTGACGTTTTATATATACAGATTCCCAGTCTTGTTTCTAGAGGTGTTTTGAGAGCAACACGAATCACGCTTTGTCCTTGCAGATGATTTTCATATTAATAGACTTGAATTTGTTGCTGGACACGGTACTGTAGTTCAGCCTGCTTCCATTAATATCGTATTTGGACGTAAACAAGCACAGCAATATAGCAGAACACATCAACTGGATTTTATCAGAGCTGTCAGTTGGATTGCACAAAATGCTGAATCGCATTGGTCGCACGTGCATATCGCTCTTGCAGTAGAACACTTCAGTTTCCATGCATTTTATAAGAAGTATGGGTTACAGCGCGATTTGATGTCTTGTTCAAATCGCTTAACGTTACAAAGACGGTAAATATTTTTCTTGCACATTTCCGTTTTTCTGAAAAAGCTACAAATCTTTTTAATGCTACTGGGCATCATGCATGCAGCCCCACCCCTACAAAAATCTCCATTGATATCCTCTTACCAGCAGCAAAAGCATTTGGCCTAAAATTGGCGTAGCCTACTTCACAAAATGATTTCATTCTATTTTTACTGT
>JGI24021J15306_10012548_pt1 | contig 10524 bp, 7 predicted proteins | sample Ectturendosymbi1_FD_15306 | JGI IMG/M metagenome (IMG submission 15306) | reverse complement strand
AAAAGTGGAATGAGCAGTCAGCAGTGAAGAGACAAGTTAAAAGTGGAATGAGCAGTCAGCAGTGAAAAGATGTCCAACTTATTCCAGAAAGCATCGCAGTTAACTGCCGAGTTACGAAAGCATGCAGAAAAGTTTCGTCTTAAACAAGCTAAGGGACGATCAGAATTATGGGAGACAATGCGCGTTATCAGTCTATGTTCAGCTGCTTCAGCTTCAGCAACGTCGGAAAATCAAAATGGCAATGAAACAGACGGCAACGATATAGTTGGGTTTGTTGTATGCAGCATCTGCAGTGTAGCATTTAAATATGACGCGAAAACTACGGGATGTTCCCATTTAGGTCGACATGTGAAGGCGTGCAAACCGCAGGTTAGAAAACAAATGCTGATGACCTCGCTGGTAGAACAGTAGGTGAAACTGAGCGACCGTGAAAAATTAGACATCAAGAACGCGCAATTGCAGTATTGCGTTAGAGCAGGGGTCTCCAAACTACGGCCCGCGGGCCAGAAGCGGCCCGCGAAGCCATTTCATCGGCCCGCGAAGCCATTTTGTCAATGATGAAAAAATAATATACAGCACTTACGAAGAATTTGTTGATTTGGTAGAATATAACATATTCCACAACAATCACATTGTGTATGGAGTCCGGCCCTCGACATGTTTAGTATTACCTTATGTGGCCCTCGGACAAAAAAGTTTGGAGACCCCTGATCTAAAGTAATAAAAATATTTGACTAATTAGCTAATTAATTTGTCTGTTTTAGATCATAACTTTTGAACCAGAAACGCTAGAAAGTTGGTCAAAGGCTCAAAAGACTCGGACTCAAGTCTAGTTTCCAATAAAGTTCAGCAAAATACTTTGGTCTAGCGGTTGGGCCCTAGGCCAGGTAACATGAGCCAAAATGGGCAAAAAACTACTTCACATATGACGTCACTCACATCCGCAACTCCTAACCAAAAATACATTTTTCATCACAGACCAGAAGACTTGCCAAATTTTTTGAGGGTTTGAACAGCTCTTTAGCGCAATCGGCAAAGGAGCTATGGCGTTGGTAAGGCAACCGTAAGCTGCTGGTTTTAAGCCGATTTCCAGGTATGAATATATCGTACACCAGCTCTCAAGGTGTTAAATATGTGCTGTCCCAAAAACTTAGGATCTTCACTTGTTTAAACAGTATGTATATAATTTGAGGAAAGTCAATCTTGAGCTGCCTTGCAACGAGACTTGCTGATATGTCTGGTGACCCCAGGGAGTGACAGTGAGTTGGAGACCTTCTCACCACCAGTGCCTGTCTCTGGCTGTGGTCAAAGGGAATACTTTGGTTTGTGTGCAAGTTTGACTTGATTTTGTTAGCCATCACCAATGTACTAATGAGTATTACTGCCTGCCAATTGCCTTTTTTGCCAATTGCCTTTTTTTCAATGCATAGATATTGCTTTCAAAATGTTTATGCTTTTTGTAACTTTTGTTATCTCCTTGTGCAGTGTTATTTCACTCATTTTAAGCTATCTTGACTACCACATTGCCTATGATGGAGCTACACCATTGCAATATGACTTTATGTTCCACTTCACTTGAACTTCTGAGGTATATTACTTAAGAAAAGACTTTAAAGCTGCTGTACATTATTGAACAGTCAAACATGAAATTGTTTTTTAATCAGCATGTTGATTGTAAAGCACTCCCAAAAGAAGAACATTGACAACAAACAGTATTGTAACTAGAATGCAACATTACTAAGTAACACTTATGAAAAAGGGTCTGCCAAAGACCTGAATCAGGTTTTATGAAAAGGCAATGTCTAAACCAAGACATTTTTATTAAGGTGTCGTAGGGACCCGAGTCAGGTCCTTACAATCAATGAAAATTATCAATCCGCTCCCTAGAACCAAAGAAAATCAGGTCCCCAGAATCAGAGAAATGGGGCCCCTACCAGGTACCTAACATTTTCCTTAAAAAAAACTGGTCTAAACAAGACCTAAATTAAGTTTTATGAAAAGGCAATGTCTACATGACTAAAGACCATGCCTGCTTTTCACTTTGGAAGGTCTGAAAACCCATATCAAGCAAAAACTGCTGAACTCTGCAAAATATGTAACCAATTCTTGTATGTCAGTGCTTCTCAGAGTCTAGAATGGTATGATTGATGGCAATTTAATTTTTTTCTAAACCTCAGCCCTAACATTTAATTCTAAGCCCCAAACCAGAACCATTGCAAAAAAATCTTCAATAAGGGGTCTTTAACTTTGTGCAAGGAAGGCTTGACATTCTGAAAATGATAAAACTCCACTGATTTATAGTATTTCATATTGCTAGAGGTTTAGATGTTAGGATTAGGGCTCAGGTTTAGAAAAATTGGAGGGGCTTGGAGCTTTGTTTGGAGAGGCTAAGCCCACCAAAATCCCCCATAGCAACAGGACTGCCTTAACCCTAAATCCTAATCCAAAAACTTGACCATAAATCTAAATCCATGTCTGGTTTTCAAAGTTTTTAAAAAGGTAGTGTCTATTTTTCCGAAGAGCAGCAAAACCTCTGCTGGATATACTTTGCCTTTCAAACCTGTTCAGAACCGCATCCACTTTTCTCCAGATATAAAGCTGAGCTCCTGACACTAGCAGCATGGTGAATGTAGTCGAGGGTGTGTGTCTACGGCTGTTATATAAGTGCTTGTCAGTTCAGCTCTCACCATTGCTATTTTCGTTTTCCTACAGTACTTTTTTTAACTTTCTATAGCTTTCACGGTTGACGTAATGGCTGTAGGTTTGTCAATGAACCTTAATTTTGTTTAAATTATTTGTCTGCAGCCTGTCACACAACACGTTTGAAATCAAATGCTGAGTTCATCACACTAACAACATCCAGAACGTAGTCAAGAAGTGTCTACACCAGCTGTGCAAGTGGTTGTCAGTTTGGCCCTCACCACTGCTGTTGTAACTTTCATAATATAGGTTACAGCTTTGATGGCACCAGTTTTTCTTCACTTTTTTTTTGAAAAACTTGCCTTCAGGTTAAGGGTTTAGGTTTAAGGCTAAGTTTGGAGGTGAGGTTTGGGGTTTAAGTTTTGGGTTTAAGTTTTGGGTTTAAGATTAGTACATTACTAGCAAACATACTGCAGTCTAGCACACACTTGTGCATTAGTGTCACGTGAAATACAGCAGACAAATATGTTTTGAAAAATGCAAGTCCACTGGTGAACTTATGGCCACAGCCTTTGGTTTAGGTTTTAGGATTTGGGTTTATAGTTTAGCTTCAGGGTTTAGGTTTACAGTTTAGAGTGTTATGCTTTAGGAACACCTGTAAATTCCACAAGATCACTAGGATCACTAAGATAGCCAAGATCACTCAGATTACCAAGATCAGTAAAATCACCATGACCACTAAGACTAATAAGATCGCTAAGAGCACTGTGACTGAGATCACTAAGATTACATACTAAGATCACCAGGATTATTAAGATTGCCAAGATCGCTAACAATACAAAGATTACAAAAAGATTGCCAAGATCAGTAAGATTGCTTACATCAGAGATCAACATTAAATTGTACTGGATCTAAAATAAAATCTTTTTTGGATTAGATTTGCACTGTTGATTTTTTGGAAAAGAGTATAGAATGAGAATCACATTTGACTAAATTCATGGAGATGAATTGCAGCATTTTTGTTGTTAAAAAGCCCCGACTTGTTAACACTTTGACTCAACATGAACTTGTAATTCACATTTAAATTTTTGACTGTTATTAGATTTGCACCAGGATTTAAAATTTTTGGATTTGATATCATGAAATACGATTGTCCGATCAATGACCATGACATGAAAGCAAATCATTGGTTTGATCAACTCTGGATTGAATCCATGTTTGCAGATACTATTGTTTTACAAATTTATGATTTGATGTGATCCTTTTATCTTACTAGTTGCTTCAGCTAACTATGGGGGTATAAGCCTTCATGAATACAGTGTGAATCTAGCTAATCTGAATGAACATCCATGCTGAAAAAAATTACGGCCACGTTGTAACAAAAGTTCATTGCATAAATCACAGTGGTGTTATTTTAAGGCGGATGAGGAATGTAGCCACTAGTATAGGAGGCGGAAGTGCAACCACATCCCAAAAGTTTTGAATTGGTAAAAATCCAGGTAAAATCACCTAAAATCAGTGCAAAATGTAATGAAATTTGGGCAAAATATGTACAAATCTTTGCAAAATTGCTGCATGTGCGTTTATGTTTTAAAACTGCACCCAAAATTAAAGTGAACACGTTTTTCTTGTTTTTGGAGGCCATGTTTTAATTTAGCTATTTTCAGGCAAGTTAGGTGAAATTTGGGCAAAAATGATGCTTGAAGTGCCTTGCGCCCAATGAAATGCAGTTTTTTTAAAGGTTATATTTTTAGATTTTTTTCAGACAAGTTAGCGCAAATTTGGGCAAAAATTCTTTGCACCCCCAAAAATTTGCCTGAGACTCATACACCTATGAATGCGACAGCCACACAAGATTCACTTAGCACAGGGGTGGGCAATTAGCGGCCCGCGGGACACATGTAGCCTGCCACAGCGTTTTCAGTGGCCCACGGAAGCATTCAGGAACAAATTATCACGTCTGAAATTTCCTTGAACTTATCACAGTAAATGTTAGTGTTCAGGCTAACTTGAACCAAGACTTGATTCTATTTCTACTAGAGCAGCATTTCTCAACTTGAGATCGTAAGGTTTGTTTGGGGCATGCAAAGATTTCAATGTAACGATATGTTTAATTTGTCGTGTTTGCTCAAATCGCAAAATCTGGTCGTCGGAATTATCTTGCTTCTCTGAGCTGTTTGTGTGTTGCATATAACGTAATTTAATAGGGGTGCAATTTAATGCATTGGAGTTACCAATTCAAATATCACAAAACGTTGCAAAATATGATTGGCAATCTATGCATCCGAAGTCGAAACTGAAGATCAGATACGTCTTTTCATCATCAGACCACCGTTGTACAGCCCAATCTGTTAGTTTTATCATCCACAATCCTGCACATCTATCGTCAAAATCCAAGGTGAAGTAAACCACAAGTGGTATATTGCTTGTGTCCATTGATGTATTTAGTTGTTCATGTTCTAAAACAGTTGTAGTCTTTGATACCAGCAACTTATTATTGGGAAATTGCAGCCAGCAGTCAGGTAGAAACATATTCTGCTTCCAATAGTACTATGATACTTCCATTTCTATTGTTGCCATGGACAAGAAACACAAGTATTTTGAAGAGTGTTTTAAATTTGGTTTCACCTCCATAGTTGGAAAAAACAGTGAAGCCACAGTGTGTTTTGCGCAGTGTTCTTCTTGGTGCTGATGCTGGTTTGTGAAACCTTCGAAGTCCATACAGCAGTTAGAGCCAAAGCCTTCCAACATGTCACAAATAACTTATTCTAGTTTTAAACCAACTGTTGACTAAGATAGCCTACCAAGAGTTGACTGTTGTGAAGTTGCAGTCTACATTCAGGAAGAAGCGTACTGCAGTGGTATAAAGCCTATCAGTGCTAAATATATGAAGCCTTCGAAATTGATATGGCATTTAGAGACAAAACATCCAAATCACGCCACAAAAAGTTATAGAATTCTTTCGACGTGATGAAGCGAGTTTGAAACATCAGAGACTTATCTTGACGGATGTTTCTACCAAGAAGACAAGCATCGTATGAAGTCGCACTTGAAATTGCCAAGCAAAAAACTCACACCACTGGAAAAAAACGCTTGTGAAACCTGTTTGTTGGAAACAGTGAAACTTCTTCTTGGAAAAACTAACAAGGTCAACATGAGACAAATATCTTTTTTCAGTGATATTGATCAGAGGTTCACTTCAGATCTGATGTTACTTCATGTGATCAGTTGCTTGTTTTCATGACTCGTATTCAATCGGGAAACATTAAGATCCTGTTTTGTGAAGAATTGCAACTATACAAATGCAGATGTTCGGGAGAAGTAAAAATATTTTGCTCCTGCAGAGTTGCAGTAGAAATGCTCTTATGATTGTTACTCGTCTGTTACATGATTGTTACTTGCCTGTTTAAAGAATTCTGCAAAGAATTCTATTTCGACACGCGAGTTTTTCTATTCCGCATGTCTATATGCTGGCTATTTTAAAGGAAACTTTCTAAACCACATTTTTGTGATGAAGTATGAAATAAAGTTATTCTCAGAAATGAAAGCCAGCGAGTTGTTGCTTTACGTTAGGGACAAGATTTGGTTGAGGTAGAAAAAGTCTTGCTTATTTGGCTGAAACTTTTGGAAGGTGTGAAGCTAAAGGTTACAAATCAGTTTCGCGGCGAATCTGCAAGCATTGTACTCGACGTTGCAAAACTGACTTTGTAAAGTAATGCAAGGAACATTGCTATATTTGAGAAATTGTCAATTGCTGAAAAAACTGAAGAACTTGGTAAGAATTTAAAGACATCTATAATTAATAGACCACCTTCAATCTCTTGAAATTGAGTTCCAATCATATTTCTCTGAGCTCAAAAGAGGAGAAGATGCATTTTTACTAAATTCGTTCTCTACCTGTCTGGCTATAGCCAATATTCTTGATGAAGTACAGGACCAATTTTGCGATCTTGGAAATGATTCATCAATATATGGTACTTTTCATTAAATGCCATTTTCTCAGTTCTGGTAAGCTGTGCATGAATTATATTCACATCGGTCTGAACTGGCTTTTCAAATGTTGCTTTTATTGCCATAATAATTGTTTGCGAGAGTGCTTTTTCAGTTCTAGCTCACATCAAAGCGGAGGCACGAAATCAAAGGATAGTCGCATCTGATAAAAGACTGGCACTGCCAAGTACTCAACCACGAATTTCGATGTTGGCCATACCGTAGCAAAGTCAACCGTCACATTGAAAATGTTTGCGAAACTCAATTGCCGTTTGGAATTAAATGTTATTAAATGCATTTTTGTGGCAAAAATGTTGTGGTAGTTTGTTGCATTTTTATATAACAGCATTTTTGTTGTAATCATAATGGTTATACAGCTTTTTTTAAAGGAAAATGTTAGGTACCTAGTATGGACCTGTAGGGACGCAATTTCTTTGATTCCAAGGACCCAATTTTCTCTGATTCTAGGGACTCGATGATAATTTTCTGATTCTAGGGACCAGAATTGGGTCCCTAAAACACCTTAAAAAACCTTGGTTATAACATCATATGTATTGAAAAAAATGTAGGAAGGGGTCACAGGGCGTGTAAAAATACCAAAGGGGTCACAAACCGAAGAAGGTTGAGAAACACTGCATTAGAATAGACGGCACAGTCCTCCTCTAAGTACAACCTTCTCAAAGTGGCCCACGAGCCAAATTAATTGCCCATCCCTGACTTAGCATATACATTGATAAAGTTTAGTTAAGAGATACAAAAAAGAATTCTTTGAAATGCTTTCGCATTTTGATGTTGGATTTTCATTCAAGTTGGATGGATTAGATTCACTCATTTCAATTGCAAATACTGACACCAGGTCTTGTTTTTGAAAAAGTTTTTGACTTCGGCTTTGAATCCGAAACAAAAATGTACAATCCTGCCAGAGTCGATTTCGGCACACCAAATCAATGGCCACTTCTGTCATAAATTGTTATCAGCCATCTGTGGACGATCATTTACCAGCCATACTGAACTGACATAGGAGTTCTTACGAGCATTGTTGCCGCCCATGTTGTGGCTGCATATGGTTGGTGCTGGTAGGCGTACATTACATCAGGTGATGGTTTCATTGGGCACAACTTCTTAAACACTCATCTCCAATGGGTTTCCTGCATATGTTCATTGTCATTGTTATTATTGCCCCCATGGCAGCTGAAGTGGTCAACCTTATGCAGGATAAAATTTTCATTGTGCACATAACTTTGTAAATACTCACCTCCAAAGGGTTTTGTGCATAATATTCCATGTTAGTACATGGTAATATATTTTTAATGCCATTTTCAAATTCGTTGTTGAGCTAAAAATTATACAAAATTTTTCCATACTTTTCAAGATTGTGTAGGAACCTTGCAAAAGTGGCATATGTATTAGCAAAGCCAAAGCAACCATGGTGAGAGGCAAACTGATGACCCCTCATAGTCACACAGAAACAAACACTTCCCACTTGACCTGGTGGACTGACTCAAGACTGTACTATTAAATGTTACAAACTCAGCGGTATGCGTGCCACACAACATGGTTTTGAAACTCAGATATAGTTTTTAATGCTTCGAAAGCAAAAACCGGATACCGTCATTGAGACACTACCTTCTTCATAAAATAAGCTCAGACTGAGAGAAAAACATGGCGATAGTGACATACAGTCACTCATCTCAAAAACCACACTTTAACGTTACACTGTAAAAGATGGTTATCTGTCAGTAGCAGATCTTCATTGCAGATATTAAATCAAAACCAAAGACCTTTTATGAAACTCCACCCTAGAACTAAATACTTCTCTTATTTCATGTACCTAACACGTATTGGAGTAACGTTTGCTATTAATATTACTGTAACCTGTCCTTACCTTTGTCTCTTCAACTTCATTTAATGACACCATGCATCTGGTTGGGAACAACTCACATGCAACCCACCCCACCATGGTCTGTAGGTAAATTTATATTTCTTCACGATTTGTATGTATAAACAGTGTTTTCTGACCTTGTTTCTTGTTTTTGTAATGAAATGATGTGTTAAAATGCATTGCTCTCTGCCTCATAACCCTTGTTGCTGCTCGCTTCCTTCACCACCATGTGCTTGCTTCACCTGCTCATCCGTACATACATGCATCAACTCTTCAGTGAAGAGTGAAGAGTCTTCACCCATTGCTTGCCCACCATCATCTGCGATATGTTGATGTCTGTTATGTTTTTTTATTTTATTTTCGCTGTATTTCTGTTTTTTATTATTTGTGCATGTGCTTCTTTCCAGCACCCCTGCAGAAAAAAAAATCAAAATCAAAGTCAAAGTCAAAAACATAACACATAATAGGTAGGCAAGCAGTGGGGGAAAGTGGAAGTATGTACAGATGAGCAAGTGAACCATCCACATAGGAAAAAGAAGGCAAAACATGGTGACACAAATTGGAGTCACAATAACCAAAATTTTACAGAAACAATGGCACCTCAACAACAGTAAAAAGAATATTTACTCCTAGCCTAGGTCTGATTTCAGCCAACATCAGTCTCAAACCAAGATCATTCCATTCTTGATAACAAGCTCCAAGCCAGTGGCGCCAAAATTTAGGTTTGAATATTAATTAAAATATAAATTAAAATATCGCAACTTTTTTTGGCTAACAATTTTAGCATTGTCAAAATAGGTGATCAGGGGAAGCCAAAAAGAAACAATGACAAATTATTTTATGTTTTATCTTTACCTTTTATTTACTGTGCAATGTGGTATTTTTCCACTGCGGTTAAGTCATCACATAGATATCTGTTAATGATATCTGTGCTGACGGACATCTGTTCTTCTTTGCATTAATTGCATCTACTTCAACCGAAAAGGGTGGAAAACACTTCTGAGCCATTGAATTAAAACAAATAAACAAAAAAATAAAAAATACTAGCCTACAAATAATGTTGCACTGCAGTTAAAAGATTCTATGTACAATACGCCTATTCACTGTCTACAGGAAAGAGACACATTTATGTGAATTCTCAATCTCTGTAACCTATAGGCCTACAGCAGGCCTGCACAACAGACGGACCACAATAGCTTTTCACTTCTTGTGGCCCGTGAGCTTTCTCAACTCAAATTGCCGAAAATGTATTGCATAAGCCTGACTTCGAGTAAAAATGAATTGTCTTTGGTACACGAAAAGCGGAAGTGCTAAACAGCCTTACAATGAAAATCACGGCCAATGAGAACGATACAAACGACATATTGCAAACGTTTCGATAACTCCTGTTAGCACTGTTCTTGACATAAATGGTGTACCACAGGTACAGTAACCAACAAACAAAACAAACATTTGCGTTACGCAGACGGTTCACAATCACATCATGTTTGGCCACGACGAACATAACGCTTCGATGACTTTCCAGTTTCCACCACATCAGCCTTGGAAGGGTAAGTTCATTGGTTTGCTTACTAAAAATTAGAAACTAAAATTATCCACGGCAGTAAGGGTTTTCCAACAAATAAATCGTCCTCTTCTAGCTGTTCAAAGCATCTTTAACAGATCTTAGTTTGCGCTCTAGAGGTAGGTTTACGCTAAACAACGTCGGTTATGGCAGTGATAGCGAGACTCGAGTCAAGATTCTTAAAGGCAAAATATGGTTAAACTTACTGTTTTTAATCAAAGCACATGTATTGAAAACGCGTAGTTTGGCCATTTAAAACAAAACCTTGGTTCATAAACAAGGACGTTTTCTATAGCTGGTTAAGCAGGCAGTGGCGTACGCAGAAAATTTTCATGGGGGGGTTTCAAAATGCCAAAATTTTTCTTTGCACTAAAATCGAAAGTATGACAAGAAAAAATATAAAACAAGCAGCAATACAATACGTAAACGTTGTCAAGCAGTTATAAAC
>JGI24021J15306_10012547_pt1 | contig 10525 bp, 4 predicted proteins | sample Ectturendosymbi1_FD_15306 | JGI IMG/M metagenome (IMG submission 15306) | reverse complement strand
GTCTTTTGAGCCTTTGATCGACTTTCTAGCATTTCTGGTTCAAAAGTTATGATCTAAAATAAACAAATTAATTAATTATCTAATTAGCTAATCAGTCAAATTTTTTTACTAACTTACATCACAACTTTTGAACCCGAAATCCCCGCAGGTCATCCGAAGTATCAAAAGACTCGGATGGCAGCCTAGTTTCTAGTAAAACCTTCAGCGAAATACTACCACCTAACGGTTGGCGCCCAAGGTCAGGCAAAGTGGGCCAAGGTGGCCTAAAAGTCCTACGCTTATGACGTCACTCACAAAAAACCCGCATCCCCGAAGCAGAAAATTTTTTTTCATGTGCAGACTAGAAGACTTGCCGTGTCTTTTGAGACTTTTACCGGGTCTGTAGAGCATACCGGACCGCAGAAACTCCCGCGCAAAGCCACATGCATTTAGGCAGGTTTTTTTCCAAAAATCGCCGAAACCACCCAGGTGCCAAAGTGTTAATAAAAAACAATCACAGCACTTTGCAGAGCTGAAGATGCCTGCTTTGTAGGCACAAATCCTGTGTCTGTTAGCATCCTATAGCTGTGATTGATTCTTGGGTGTTTTATAACCAGGGGTCCGCAAATACTTTTTGGCGCAACCCTAAAAAATAGTTATAAATTCTTGTTGCCCAAACATTTTATATGAGCATGTAATTTTGTCGAAAATACTCTAAATTTTAGGACTACTATTGACGGTAGAAATTTGCTTGCAGCAAAATGGTATGAAACTTAGCACATAAAACAGTATATCGTTGTATTTATGCTGTCTAATAAGAATGGCAAATCTAAAAGGTACATTTAAGTTGTGACGCAAAGTGGTAGGTTTCATGACCCAAATTTGGGTCTCGGCCCACTATCTGCGGACCCCTATTTTATAACAATTCTTCTGATAACGAAAGCTTTTCACATGGTGCAAATGGGTCACCATTTGGTATCATAGAACATTGACAGAACTGAAGATTCACTTTAATGCTGAATCACTCTCAACACAATTAAATAATATTATGCACATTATAATAAAACGCCATGCAGATTACCTTGAACCAACATTTGATAGAAACAGAACTTAGATAAATATGACACCTTCAAATATATTGAAAACCCAAAGTTGAATTCAAACAGTTCAAGCATGACTCACCCTTGTCTTTCTTGTCTGACATGATGATACAAACAACAAAATAGTTACACCTTGAACTTAATAATCCTAATGAAAATATCACTAAAACCTAAATGCACAAAATGCTAAATTTCATTTTATGTATTTAAGAGCCATGCACACACAACACCTGCAAATACACCATATATGAATTTTTCATAATTTTTTTCCAAGCAAAAAGTTCATAGACTTTACTGCTATGAAAGCTTAAACAGTTTTTTTAAGGTGTTTTAGAGAACCGAATCTGGTCCCCAGAATTGAAAATCAGGTTCCTAGAACCAGAGAAAATTATTATCGGATCCCCAGAATCAGAGAAATTAGGTCCCTACCAGTTACCTTACATTTTCCTTTAAAAAAAACTGGTCAACAAACCTAAGTCTTTGCGTTGCTGCATTGATCACCACTCACCAATTGCATTAAACACAATCCAGGTCACATCTTTTTGACTCATGGGTGCATGCTGGGGGTCAGAGTTACTGCCATGACAGACCCCTTGTGCTTTGCTGTAGGCAGTCGACAACAAAGCTGATAAAATATCAAACCCTAACTTTTGAACCAGAAACCCTAGAAAGTTGAGCTGATCAAGGACCCAAACGACTTGGAATTTTGCCTAGTTTCCAGTAAAACTTGAGTGAAACACTTCCCTCTTGCACTTGACGCCCAGGGCCTGATAACCTCGATCACAAAAGCCTAAACCTACTCCGCTTATGATGTCACCCACAAAAACTGAAACCATTTGTTCCTGTAATAGAAAATTCCGCTTAATCAGCCCAATTTTTTAACTTAAAATAGGGTGAAAAAGTGTCACAATTCACACTTTTTTGTATTGTTTTCAACAGTTTCACTTTGTTACACTGCTGACCTACACCTAGTGCTTAATTCAACTGTTTTGTCACAAATTGTTTATTTATGCTGTAATCAGCCCAAAATTGTCTGGTCCCAACAAGGGCTTAATAAGTGAGGACTACTGCAAATGAAAATCATAAATAGTTCTTTAAATTTTCAATTACATTTTATTTACATATAAACAAGTTTTAGTTGCAATTACATAAATAAAATTACATTCAGCTCACGGAAACACCTATGTTAAAGATTACTAAGTACCTCACGGAGCACACATAGGGTATTTCACTACTAACTTGGCAAAAATATAAGTTATATGAATGGCAAGCATTTTACTGATTTTTCTTACATGGTTGATCAACCTCTATGAAATTTTTGAAAGCTATTAAATAAATTACTATTAAACAAGAACCAAATCTCAATCAGTCACACAAAAATGTGTGATTGACTACGATTTCAGCTCAAATACACAATTCAATTAATCCAACACTGGACACAATTGACTATGCAAAATATAGTAACCCTATATTTTAGATAGTGTCTACTTTGTCATCAGCAAAGAAAGCTTTGCTGGGGCTATTCAGCTATTCAAACCATGTCCAGCTTTGTCCACATATAATGCTAAGTTTGTGACACTAGCAGCACGGTGAACCTTGTCGAGTCGTTGGTTTGGCTCTCACTACTGTTGCTTTGCCTTTGCTGGATGACACTTTCAATGGGAGTGCTTTGAAAAACTAGATACAGATTTACACTAGGGCATAGGTTCCCAACCTTTTTTGACACTGGAACCCCTTTCATAAAAATAAAGTGATGTTCGCAGCTCATTTTAAAAAAGCTTAGAAATAAATCTTCATTTTTTAAACTACTACTCGTAATATTTATTAGGCCCATACTGAGAACAACACAGAGTACACAGTTCTACTGTCTAAATGTCCATACCTTACTGCCCATTAGAAACAACCTAGTGACTCTTTCATTGCTGCTTCTCTGAAATTATCTGCCTATACCTTGGCACACAGTTACTCAAGCCACGCGCAAATCATTCGAGCAGCAACTGAAACGCGAATGAAACACCCAACTTCAGAACTGTGAGGCAGCTGGCTTCGAACAATGTTCTTGCACAGCCTAGCTTACTTCTATGTCCAAATTCTGCATTACAAAAAAATTCTGCATATTCAAATCTGCATTACAAAATTTGAAATATAAGCATAAATTGTGTGGGGAGAAAGTTGTCGCATACAAGTTTTTCAGGCAAATTTAAGGAAATAATTGAGAAAAATATACTTTGCAACCCAAAAGAATTCCTGCTCCTATACCTATGGGGCTTTCGTACGCAATTTCTGATAACTTTGCGCGTTTGATCACCAGTTGAGTTCTATAGAATCAAACAACAGTTTCAACATAACTGCGCCATAAACATTTAAACGTCATAATATGCTTGCGATCACATCACCAGCCATCTTCAGCGTGGTAACTGCAGCGTGAAACAGAAATAGCAATACACGCATGTAGCAATCGAAATTGTTAAATTAGCAACATCAGCTGGAATAATTATTCTAGATAATCTTTTCTGAGTAATAGCATTTGCATTCTCTCATAAATCTAGGTTCTTGCATCCAAGAACATACAAACTCTCACCCTCGAAAATCGCATTTTGGACTCCCCCAAAAATCTTGTTTCAGACCCCTTGGGATCTAGGAGGAACCACTGCACTAGGGGTTAGGATTTTTTATTTGGGTTAACACGTTCACTGCTGGTGCATGAATATATTGTACTTGGAAAACTGTCTATGGAAAGAAATTCTTTCTCAGCAAAGAATCAGATACTTTAAGATCTTACTGAGTATATATTTCGCCTACGATGTAGGCATCATCAGCTCTTATTCAAATAGAAAACCTAGTACTTGGAAATCAGGCTAAAATCAAGCATATTTCGGCTGTTTTACCAACCACATAGCTCCTCAGCTGATTTTGCTAAAGAGCAGTTCAAACCCTCAAAAGACTCGGCAAGTCTTCAAGTCGGCAATGAAAAAAATGTTTGGTTTCAGTTTTTTTGCTGGTTTTTAGGCTGAAAGAGCCTGACAACTAAGGTCGTAAGGTTTGAGGCCACATGACAAGGACGATATGCTAATCCAAGTGTTGAGGGTTTGAACAGCTTTCTTGCTCAATCGGCTGGTGAGCTGCGACTTTTAGCCAAAATGACCAAGGTTACCTTTTGTGGGATTTGAATTTATATCCAAATTTTAGTTTGTGAGCCATAATTTTGGCTCCAGATAAGCTAGAAAACCGATCATGGGCTCGAAAGACTCGGATGATAACCTGGTTTCCAAAAAAACATGAGACACAAAATTTGCACAATGTTTTGGTTCCCTGGACCATGAAACTAGGATTTTTGTTGAGAACGTATATATATGTGGCACGGTACCCTGTGCATAATTTCTCCTCACGTATATATACGTGGGCTGGTACCGAGAGTGTTAATTATCTAATTAATCAAATATTTTTATTACTTTAGATCATAACTTTTGAACCAGAAACCCCAGCAGGTCATCCAAAGTATTGAAAGACTTGGATTGTAGCCTAGCTTCCAAAAAAATTCAGGGAAATATTACCATCTAACGGTTTGTGCCCAGGGCCAAGTGAAGTAGGCCAAGGTAGCCAAAAAGTCCTCTACTTATGATGTCACTCACAAAAAATCCGCAACCCCCAACAAAAATTTTTTTTTCATTGTAAGCTATAAGACTTGCTAAGTCTTTTGAGTGTTTTAACAGCTCTCTAGCAATTTTGGCACCAGAGTTACGCTTGGGCATAGCCACGTGCGATTCAGCTGTTTTGGCACAAAACAGGTCGGACGTGAAGGTGTTAAGTATTATTCAAAAGGGAATTCGTTGACCACCTTCTAAAATACACTCGTTTATAAACTATAGCAGTGTTTTTCAACCGGGGTTCTGCGGAACCTCAGAGTTCCGCGAGTGGCTGCCAGGAGTTCTGCCAAAACAGACCATAGTTGCCTGGAACAAAATTAGCAACCACACTTTTATACGGTTGTAGCAATGCCACTGTTTCACAGTGTCCTTGTCACCATGAATCGTATTGAAAACTCTGTTTATCAATTGCTTAGACTTATTGCTCCCTTTGTGTCACAAAACCCTATGCCATAGGGTTCCATGAGCTATGCAGCATTTTCAGGTTCCGTTGCAGCACAAAGGTTGAAAAACACAGATCTATAAGCTGAAATAATTGTTTAGTTTAATCAATGAAATCATCTTATGCAAACAAAATTCAAGCATGTTAGCATTGCAACAAAATTACTATCATTATTCCCAATGTAAATGGAAAATGCTAAAAGAAGCTCATTCTGTTTGTCTTCATGGCTACAATAAATTTGGGCAAAGTGCATGACAATGTTACTATGCAATAATGCACCAAATGCTGAATTCTCTATAAACAAAATTTTGTAGTGCTCATGAAATAATTTAAACTACAGGGGCAAATTTTTAAATGCTTTATGTAAGAGCTCTTCTGTGGTAATCAGCTGGTGCTGTTTCATACTCATCAATATCAAAAAACATATTGATGTGAGATTTTAAATAGTCCAGAACTTCATGCAGCGATAGTAACATGCACTCCAATGATGTACACATTGCATTGCGATTAGATAATAAAATATTTCCACATTTAACAAAAAAACGCACAAAATGAGGAGCACCATAAACTTGGCTGACACATTTATGAGAATATCTCTCTAAAATGTCACCATACTGAGGCCTTTCAAATTTATACAATAATTGTGAACCAAGCATTACATTAAAAGACTCTCTAATAGCATAAACAAGTTCTTTTTCACTATCAACATCTGGTGCATTACAGTCCTTTTTGTCTTCAATGAATCTGGAAAGGATGGAATCTACAGTGAACTTTGCTGGAAGACGACAAATCAACTTTTGTCGTGTTATCAAGTCCCAGTCATCAGCTAACATAAGCTTCAGTTCTTTAGGTATTTTGATATTAGCATCCATTATAGACTGACAACTTTTCACTGACTGAGCAGATGAAGTATGGAGTAAGCGCCTTCTTTTTGAATCGTGAGTAGAAAGCACAGCACAACTTTCCTCTTCATCAAATGTTCTTTTCTTTTCTACTGCATCTTTTTCAGTCTTAACAGTCTTTAAAGATTTACTTTTTTTTGCCTTATCTTTACTTAGGTGCTTTAAACACTCCTTTTGTTTTATCAAATTAGTTTCATTATGCTTTAAAATTCTGGATTCTGTAACCCACTCATCCCAGTGTTTATTCCATCCACTATAATGTACCAGGTAATGTGGCTTGCCGTCACTTTGAACTTCTACCTTCAAACATTTTGCTTCATAAATAATAGGCCCTTGGTAGCAGAGGACACGCTCATTTTCATAAAATTTACACAGTGCAAGACCATTCTTTTGACTCATGTTAGAGGTTTACAACATAGCCTAGGAAGTAAAATAATGGAACATCAAACAAATTAAAAATCATAATAAAGATGTACAAACGGATTTTGAAACAACTAAGTAAAGTATTTACATTACTTATTACTACTTGGATTGGGAATTTCAATAATATCACAGCTGAACTACAAAAAAATCAGCTGAATTCTGAATTGTCAAGCACATAAATAAAGTAGCTTGTAATAAAATGAACTATTCCACTAAAACCAAAATGTTTCTTTCTAGTTGCAAAAGCTTATTAATTATGCATTACTTCATTCCGTTGTTGCGAAGATTTTTCAACTTTCATAAAAATTAAAAAACATGCATTTAAGAGGGGACACAAACAAGTTTCGTAAAATGAATGAAACTTTTTGATTTGGTAGTGAATCAATGACCGTATCTGGTTTTCGCTTTAGAAGGATACAAAAAACATATCTGACTTTGTGCCAGATATAAAGCTGAGTTCATGACCTTAGCAGCACAGTGAACATGGTCAAGTGGGAAGTCCGTTCATGCTATGTGATGAGTCGTCAGTTCAGCTCTCAACGTGGTTGTTTTGGCTTTTACAGCCAAGATGACACTTTTGATGTTATGGCCAGGGCTGTGAGGCCGAAATGCCAGAGTTAGGCATTTTGCCTAGAGCTGGAGGTCAGATAAACATGTTGGGTAGTGGGTACCAGCCTACATATATATATATATATTCCTGCCAAAAATCTGTCATCTGGCCCTGGGTGCTAACCAATTTTTGGAAACTAGGCTATCATCTGAGTCTTTAAAGTCCTTGATTGGCTTCCTGGCATATCTGAGGCTAAAATTATGGCTTAACAAAAATTTAACACACATTGCTTGTAAGCAAAGCAAATATTTTTAGTCAGATATGATTGGTATCTTTAGTCAGATTTGATTGGTTGAAGTAGTCATGTGACAAGTATGATACAAAAAAATTCAAGGGCTAGGATTAAGGTTTTAAGTTAGGGTTTAGACTTCAGTTCACGCAACACAGACAAGAAGCCCCCAACAGCTTGCTACCACTGAAACCATAACAACACTTGTCCATTGGAATAAGCCATAACAGATGTCATAATCAACTCATCTGGTCATGCAACCCAAACTTGTCATATGACTATTTCAAACAATGGTGTTCGGATAAAGTAGGGTTGCTATCTGTTTGGAATTTTGGTGTTAAAATTTGCGTCCGAAAATAATTTTTTTAAATGTTGTAATATCTGGAATTTTAACAGTTTCAGCAGATCTAATCATCTGATCCTCTGAAAAATATGATTGGGATGAAAAAACATGTATCTTTTTATTTTATTGCTTGTAGCCTATGGTGTAACAATTCTGTGATATTTTTCTGCTGTAGCAGTGATGCTGTTTTGTGGGCAATTAGTAGTTGGAAGAACGTACTGAAATTGAAAAATGCTGTATAGCACTTGTTTGTTGTCACAAAAAGTAGCCATTGAGATTGTCAGGTTTTGCCTCTTTAGACTTTTCAGATATGGCAACCTGGCATGGCTACAGTAGCGTTTCCCTGACGGACTGATCAGCCGCAGGTATGACCTGCAGTGGTCGCCGCATTCACCAGACTTGAACCCCCAGATTGTGGCGAAACTGTGGCTCTTCTAACCTTTACATGTGACTCTTTCAGTTTTGCGAAAAATTATGTATTTGTTTTTTATTTCTATTGCAAAATGTAGAAAAATAGTGCAATGGTACTGTTGTAGCTAGCATGCCGTGCAGTAATTACTTTTATAAAATAAGTCGTTGCAAAAAGAATTATTATCTTCCAGAAGCGTATATTGTAAATAAACTTGTGTTTTTAAATTTTTGTGTTGCAGCTCTTTGCAACTTGGTTTTACGAAATGCGGCTCATATAAAGACCAAGTTTGGCCACCCTTGGACTATAACATCATGATGTATCCACAGCCTCTGCCATTTATAAATAATGTAAAACTATTAGAAATGTAAAATGAAACTAATTACTGCTGTCAAAACTTTTTTGAAAACCAAAGTTTTAAGAAGTCACCACGCTGCCACATGGTATAATGGGGAACAGAATTACACTGGTGTTTATGAGATTATGATAATGGCTATATAAATCTGATCATATAGGATTACACCCATGTTCTCTGGAAGAATCTTATTAGAACTTAGGACTTTCCACAATGTCTATAAAGTCTATTCTCTTGGGTAGGTAGATTCAATGCAGTCCAGTCCAGCATGCATCTACTGCAGGGTTGCCAACCTGTCTTCACCAAAAAAAGCCAGACCTTGTCTCAAAAAAGCCAGATAGCAGTTTTAAAGCAAATACACATAAGATAAATTATGCATAACCAAACACAAAATAGACCTCAAAACTTGTCAGAAACATCGGTATTTAATGCAATTCCGAGTGAATTCCACTCATTAGAAGCATTTTCTTTCCCCACAATTAAACTGTCGTGCATTTGCTTTTCATCAATAACATCAATCATTTTTAGGGTAACAGTAATTAGTAAAATCTTTTCAAACAATGTTTTGCGCACCCTGCATAGATAGACTCTTCGGAAGAGATTTGTAATGAATATATGCAGCTTGGACAATGTTTTTCCAGAGCCAAGCCTTTCCGACTGAAAAATAGCCAGAAAAAGTTTGATTTCCAAAAAAAGCCAAGGTGTTCAAAATAATACAAATTTTTAATTTCAAAATCTGGCTTCAAAAAACCCAAATCGGCAACCCTGGTCTGCTGTGCAGTAGTACATCGACGTGCCATGGCGTGCTACGCGAGCTGATCATGACCACTGAAGCCTAAACAAACACAGGGTTTCCATCATCCCGCACTGGGACAAACGATCTTACACATTCAGAAACAAGGAATTTGGCGGCAGTGTACAATCTCAAGTGGATTTTTTACATTTCATGAATCAAACACTGGTCTGAATCTTGTACAAAAATCCGCCAAATTTTCCGCCGAATGATTCGAAAATAGCCAAAAATCCTCCACCCGCCAAACGCAAATTTTTCACGCCAACAAAATCAGAAAATAGTCAATTTTGGCGGAAAAATAGCACATCTGGCAACACTGGTTAAAGATCCCGAGCGGCAGGGAACATTGCAGAGATGATCACGGAGCCGGAGTGCCGGGGTGGACTCCGGCCGGGGTTTGCATTTTGGACTGGAGCAGGAGCCGGAGTGCCGGGGTGGACTCCGGCCGGGGTTTGCATTTTGGGCTGGAGCAGGAGCCGGAGTCAACATTAAGGTCTATGCAGGAGCCAATCAAAAATTTTAAGGGACCTAATTTCGGAAATGATGCTTGTTTTCAAACAGAATGGAATTAACTGAGGCGTGTTTTCTGACCAGTGTCGTAATATAACACAAAAGTGTGACACTGGGTGGGAGTACTGAACATTTCACCAATAATGATGGTTTCAAAGTTATGGCCTATGCAAAATACAGTGTGTAGTAAGTGACAATTCAATTCGGGGATTTGGAATTCATGATGTAACTTAACTAGGAGAATGTTGGGCTAATGATGTGGACAATAATACAAGACACATGACAAAAAATAATGGTTAACAAAACAGATTATAGAGAAGTAAAAGTGTGCCGATATGACCTATACACTGTAGTGTAGGCCTGGCTAGTGACAGGATTTGACGATGATGTTAGAAGTAAGTAATGTGCAGTAGTACAATAATGTTTAAGCCTATTTGCATTGTGCAGATTTCTCGTCTAGCCACAGCTTCCATAGGCCAAGCTATGCTCACATTTTGGGGCCATACTGAACAAAGTTGGGTGTTTGCCGTGATGGTTGCAGCTACCTATATTGTTTTGCATCGCTATAAACCTATTTCAACGCGAAGCATCGAAACGGGACGTTGAAAATAGTCGGTGTGACATGCAGAGGCCTTAATAGGTGAACGGGGGTTCGGGACGTTTTGTTGTCATTCAGAATGAACAGTACTTGCCTTTTCGCCTGCATTTCAAGCTAAAATACTTGGAACACTTTGTATAAAACCTTTTTACAGCGATTTTTTCCTTTCATCGCTATTCCAGCTT
>JGI24021J15306_10012546_pt1 | contig 10525 bp, 4 predicted proteins | sample Ectturendosymbi1_FD_15306 | JGI IMG/M metagenome (IMG submission 15306) | reverse complement strand
CGGAATACACTGCCTTGGGCGTCTTGAGAGACACAATACCTCAATCATTTTAGTGCTGATTTTCATTCCTGCTTGGTCGCACGCAGCAGAAAACCGATCAAATGTGTGCTGAAGACCCTGATGAGAAGATCCACGCATGCAGCACCAATTCACCCGCAAAACGCAAAGGTTCATCCTGCAGTTCCCAACAGTGGCATCCTCGTCGAGACGTCTGTGACTGTCTATCCCAGCGGCTCGCATGTGGCCCAGTCGAAGATTTTGCGAGGCGCACTTTAGGTTTTGTCTGTAGCAAAATTATCCTAAATACTGACAACCAGCCCTTATTTTGATAATCTTGAATTTGATATTTCTGATGCAGGTGGTCTCAGTGCCACTTTCTCACGTCTGTTACCATTGCAGTTTGGATTCGGATGCTTTCAGTATATTAGCTTACGCTAAATTAATTTGCTAAGATCAAAGTAAGCCATTCAATGTTCCGCCCTCATTAATATGTCATTCAATGTGCGGCCCCGGTTAAGATAGTGACATAATTTTTGGCTCAGTAAGCCATTAGTGGGTTGGACACAGCTGGTCTATCCATTCATATAGACCAGGCCTCTGCACATTTTGTGGGAGAGGACCACATAAGCTATTGCACAACAGTTCGAGGGCCGGACATCCGACGTAATGTGATTCTTTCGTAACATGTTACATTCTACTAGATCAGCACATTTCTCGTAAATATATTATTTTTTCATTGTTGGCAAAATGTGTTTTTCGAAGGGATGACATGGCTTCGCAGGTCAGATTTGGCCCGCGGGCCGTAGTTTGCAGAACCCTGATATATGGACTATATATAGAGGAGTGGTGATAGCACACACCATTACCGGAGTCCAACACCAACGCTGAACGGTTGTGATTTAACTCCGTCGACATGGACACAATCTTCTGAGCAGATATACAGTTATTTGGCGGCCAGCAAGAGGCACCCGTCAACACCGTAAGCCCGCAACATCCCCCAAAGCTTTTCACGAGGAACCCGGCCATATACTTTCCCGAGGTCGACGAAGTCTTTGGCATTCTCCCAGGATTTCTCGAAAATTTGCTGGAGAGTGGAAATTTGTTCTGTGGTGCTACGGCCGCGACGAAAACCGCAGTGGGTATCATTCAGCTTTGGTTCCAGTATTTTCGCAGCATCTTGGCATAGACTCGTCTTGAGAGGCTAAGTACAGAGATGTTCTAATAATAGTTGGTTCATTCACTCCTGTCTCCCTTTTTGTGAATGCGGATAATCAATTTGCCAATCTTTCCGTGCCTTTCCAAAACCCCATGCCACTTGACACACCCAAGTCAGCCAAACCATCCGGCGTTCTAAGTTCTCCTAATTCACTATCAAACTTTTCGCAATTAGCTTTAAGCTCGGATTTAGCAGCGGCACCAGAGAGCTTATTGATGCATAGATTTACGGACGCTTTTATCTGTGCAAAGGTAAGATTATCCCGCCTGAAAAACTTTGCTTAGTTCTGTCAGGTGAGGTGGCAATGTTGACAAGACCAAAGCACTATGTTGAGATTTTTTGTTTTCATAAGTCGCAGTGCAACAACGCACATTGCATCATTTTTATTTTCTGACAGCTGCTTCAGTGCGGCCCAAATAGCCAAAATCTCACTCCATGCTCTCACTGTTGCCTCACTCGACAACTACCTTGTTTTGCATGCGCGCTGCAACTGCCGACCTTTTGTCTTCATTGTAAATCTGATGCATTGCCAGGAAAGCCGATCGCAACGTTGAAACAGCAAAGCACTTTCACAGTTGCATTAAAGTACTTTCGCAGTTTCGTACACCATACTGTACGAATCTGCGGCAGGAAATAGCAGGCCGAAGCGAGGCGGTGCTCATGACAACGCACTGATACCATACTTGCAATTTTCGTTTCTACCTTCTGCGCCAGAAAATTGTGTCGGCCTATAATATTGCAGCCGTCTGTTGCAATAGCCACGTGCAGGAAAACATGCTTTCGTCAAATCGCTTTACTTCAATACAAGGCAAAACCCTATCTTAGCTTTCAGAGTGTAGGGCAGTGGTCGATATCGACTCCCAGGGGTCAACTGGACCATCCAAGGGGTCGATAAATAGTCACGGGGTCGAATAGGGTCACGGAATAGCCCCTAAGTTCTAAGCATATTTTCGGATTGTGTATTATTTTATCATGCGTTTCAAGTAAAAAGCACTTCAATTTATTTTGACACACACTTTCCTTGTATTAGTAACTGTTGGGCTAGGCCACGGGGTCTACAGGAAATTGTACACTGTAATTGGGGGTCAACGCGCAGAAACGTTTGAGAACCACTGATTTAGGGTGTCATTGCAAAATTTTAGGGTGTAATTTTGACACCCAAAAACGGCTTAAAAAACACTGGTATTATGCCAAAATTTCAGGATCAGGGGTTCCATGTGACATTGAGGTAGAGCTGAGAGTTTGCTTTTCACTGACGGGACCAGCAGTGCACAGTACATTGGACACATTATCGTGGTTTAGTGTAGTACTTACTTGTTGTGATCGTGGAACTCGGCATTATAGTTTTACTTTGGGTCTTTGTTGGGCCAAGTGAAGACAGTTTTTTGCAGCGAAGAAAAAGGCCTTATTAAATTGATCAATTAACACTAAATATGCATCATCATTGGTCAACCTTACTCTAAAGTTCCGATGCACTGAAATTTTATTTTAAGTTTATTTTGCCATAATCTTGCGAATGTGATACCAATCGTACACCTTATTTTTTCCTAGTTCTGAAAATAAACGAAATCTATCCGAACTAAATTAATTATGTAAAGAGGCTACGTCTCTGACCATGGGCGTCGGAAGGATTTTTTCCAGGGAGACACTAAGGGATTTTTTCAGGGGGGGGGGCAAAAGTAGTGAAATTTGTTTTTCCCACTCAAAACTAAGAAAACAACCTTTTTTGCTAAAACTTTCAAAATCCAGGAGGGTTCCCACGCCCATGTCTCTGACGTATATACAAACAATAGGTTTATTACAGCTGAAATTCTTGCAAAAACTAGACTTGGAGTCTTTTTACTGTTTGACTCAAAAGTTCTTAGGGATGCTTTATATGCATATCTTTGTGCTTTGAGCCGTTAGTGATCAAACAAGGCTTACCGATAATTCAATGTTAGTCAACAATGACTTGCTTACGGGCAGCGAGATAGGCTATCGTTGTCTCCGATCTTGAGTCGCGCATTGTGGTTTCCGTCAGGGTTGTCCGATTTGCCATTTTTGAAGTGCGCTGGCCATGAAAAAGCCTTTAGCCAGTTTACAAAATTTGGATATTTTTTAAGAGTTGCATCACAAGACTGCTGTATCTCCGTTGTGTGACTGATAATGTTGTAGTAGAAGCATTTCGCATTGTTAGTTAGATGTTGCTGTTGGAAGTTACTCATCACTGTTACAGTAACACCGCAGTATTTCGACATGTTATTGCTTTGAAGTGTGTAGTAACTGTATAGCCCTTGCAGCCAGTACAATTTGTACAGGCCTAGTACAAGTGTTTCAGTCAGACCTGACATATGACTCAGTGTTTGCTATTAAGTATTCTACTCTTTTGCTCGTATGTGTGGTCTTAATGATGGTTTTCAGCATGTGACTATGATTATTAACTGCAGTATTTCATCTCCTGTTCGTATATTTGAAGCAGAAGTTCAAAAGAATATTGTTAGAGTGAGAAGTTGATTCCATACTGTGGAACTGAGTAAATTCCATATCAGTTTCAGTAATTCCATACTTCATACTATTTATAACAAATGGGTCAAGTTAGAAAGCATTTATCTACAATAGTGTTAATATGAGTCTGAAACAAACAAATAAATAAAATATTTTAGGGTCAAAGCTTGCTTCCCTGGCAAGTCTTTTTCGGCCACAAAATATCCCACCACCCAAACATTTTAGGTCGCCTACGCGTGTCGCGTAATATTCTGTATTTTTGTCCATAACGTTCTCCAAAACAGCCATTTTGGTCATAATCTATGGAAAATACCTGGCAACCCTGACTTCTGTAGTCTAGTGCAGTCTGGGTGTAGAGCTAAGACGACGTTTCAGCAAAAGTTTTTTATTTTTGACTCACTGCTTTTTATATTGGATGTTAGTTTAACATCCTTTTTGACATGAGCACACGTGGGGAACTTTTTAGCGTGAAGTGCGTGAGTCTTTCCCGTAATGGACGCTTGTCTGCCACAAACAGAGGTGATTACAGAGCCGGAGTGGACTCCGGCCGGAGTCTAGAATTTTTGCCTGAGCCGGATCAGGTCCCGGAGTCGGAATTATGATAAAACACCGGACCTCGAGCTGGAGTGAATTTTTCAGTTTTTACAGGAGCCGGATAATGCTTTTGTTAAATTAAAATTTTCTCTGACAGGCTAATTTTTAGAATGATGTCATGGTTCTTTTCTCTTGGTTAAATTAGATATCATTTCAGTGCACAGGAGCTGCCAGGATGAAGAAAAATTTCCCTCCTGCATGTCGATTCCTTATAACTAGATTGATTACATAGATCAAGAGCTCAGTCTTGGAAAAATCGACTGTTCACGTTACACCAAACTTCTCATAGACGCTTGAATGTGCAGTCCACACAGACGAATTCTACTCCTCAGATTTTTCGACTGTCAAAGCAAGCACTCACTCAACTCAGCACACCGGCATACATTCCATAACCTTGCAAAGCGCGCAAACTATTCAAATGCAGTGTATCACTACATTAATAGAGACACTCATTGTTACAAAACCGCTTCCTTTCGTGGATACGTCCGTGGGAATCCCATTGAATCCAGAAAAGGCTCCTGGCAGTCGCTGTTGCCAACAAGCTGCACTCAATCTCGTGACAGAGCAACGTTGATACACCTCAAGCTTGCTTTCTATGTCACGGGATGTAGATGCTGAAAGAAGTGTCGAGCAGCAAACACTTTGCAGTTACCGCGTGCCGGATAACAAAACTCTTGCTCTCGATTTTCTGCCTGCAACAGTGCTGTCTGACGTCAAACAAACCCGATGTTAGTTCATATAAGAACATTATCAAACATCACGTTTTCTGTTGTCGCAGCACCAGGAAATCGCCAAACGCCAGGTGACGTCTTTTACGATCAACATCCTATCCTTTTCTGTTCGTCCGATTGTTTGCTTTGTCTCATCGCGCATGAAAAGAAACGTTTCTTCCGGACGACTCGTCAAAATATTAGATTTGTTCAAAAAATCGATCTTGAGTGAAAACTACAAAGATAGAATTAGAATATCGTAAACAATGGAAATACCGTTCGGTATTGACAGACGCAAATAAATAATAAGTAAATCTTTCTTACGAATAAACAAGCCTGTTGGTTTATGGACTGTGCGCAAAAGAAGTCACCGAGGGCGTTCACAATCGGTTGAAAAAATTACTGAAGGCAGTCGGCAGTGCACTCACGGCCTACACCCACCAGAAAGCAAATTCGATGCAAAAACCCACTTGATCGATACACATTTTGCAGAATATTATCGCTTCGAAAATGTTTAAAAATTGTTCGATTTTTTTTTTTCAAAGCGCTCTCCAGCCTCGTCGACTTCGAGTAAGCTTTGTAGATCCCAACAGCATGTGCTAACAAATCTACATATTTAAAAACCGATAATTCCTTCCACTACTGAGACGAAATAAATGGTAGAAATGTCATTTGATCTAGATTCTAGACCAAAAAGCACTCCATAGTCGATCCTGTATCGTAGTAGGCGGCTGGCAAACTGAGATCAACTTGAAATTTAGTAAAATATGAAGCAAGACCACACAGTTGCAAAGATATGATTCGCTTTTGTACAACTCTATTCTCGCAGAACCCGTTGTCACACTATCTCCATTAGATTACACTTTCGCCAAGGTAATAAGGTGCGTTTGTGCGTAGCTGCAGTATGAGCAGCACAACATTTCAGTCCAACGTTTGAAAAAACTTGGCATCAGCTATACATACAAACCAAATCGTTCGGAACGTGTTGAAAACATGAAACGTATCGTCATTCACAATTCAAAGCTTGTGTTGCTTGCTGTGAAAGCGTTTGTTCAGTAAATTTGAAGTTTTCTTACAGGGCCTGGACGTAATCCAGTGCTGTAGGATAAACATTTGTTACCCTGTTGCATTGCTTTTCGGCACGTAGCCTATCTTACTGTACAATGAAAAAAATATTTTTGACACCCATATCGTTGAGATACAGTTAAATACTATTTACTTTACTAAAATCACAACAAGAAGGTTTTTAATTAAATCAAAACCTTGCTTTGGTTGCAATCAACAAATTTTTATTATTATTTAAATCAACGTAAAAATGTTAGTGCAGATTGCTAACCACAAATTTATGCCATGGTGCACAGTGTGAAACCAGAAGTTTTTCTTGCACAACTCTGGTATATTGCAAATAACGATTGAACATAATTTGCGAAGATTCTCATTTGTTTCACCGAAATATCAGACACTTAACAAAAGCAAATTCTCTCATTTTTGTGTGTGTTCGAAATTATATTACATCTCTGATGAGCTTTCTCGTTTACAAATAGTAATATTTCTAATTTCGTTACAGAAGTAAGTTAAGTTCTTTGAACAGATAAAATATATGACATCATTTACATAATAACATTCAAACTTTTTTGCTGGGCTTAAATGCTGCTGTCAACTGGCTGGAAAGTATATGTTTGACCAGGACAATTTTATCTTGACGCATTTCTTCTCAAACACTCTCGTTCTTACACTCCTCGTGTTCACGCTGGAAATTTTATGACCATCTTGTTTTCTCGTTCTGGTTATCAGGTAGTGCCTCACGATTAAATTTGCTACGCCCTTTACTTCGGTCCATCGGTGTATTAGATGAATTATGCACCTCAAAAATACTACTTTTGTTATAAGTTCTAAGGTTTTATTCACTAGTTTTGAGAGTCACATGCTTAGCGGACTAAAAACTTTGTAAATATTACGCTGTTGCCCCATGAGGCAACACATGCTCCCTTTCACCTATAATGTAGAGAACATTCACGGTAATTTTAAGCTTTGCAGTATTTTCGCTCAATTCTTCAAATCATCAGACTTGATTCATTCCAACTAATGTTTTTGAAGAAAACTAAAACGAAGAATATATATTGAATATGTACAATATAAAAGAATATAAAATAAATTGTTTCACGATCCCCCCACACGTTTCCGCGACCACCAGGTGGTCACTGCCTATAAAGACAAAGAACCTTTACCCGTAAAACGTGCTTCAAGCAATCTGGTAACACAATACGTTGTGCGTGCTGTGAAGCAGACGTTTTGATATTTGTAGGAAAAACCTGGAAAAATCTTGATGGCACTTGCAGTCAAAGCAGATTTTCCGTAAAAACACTACGTAAAATTCAGTTACGCTGCCACAGAAAGCAGCTATTACAAGCCAAGAAGCCGTTTACCATTCAGAAAAATAACAGTCACTTGTTGAAAAAAAGGTTTGAAATCTAAAACTTTCAAGACGTATATTTTGAAATAAATTTTTCATAAGAGTTAATTTTTGTGTGAATTTAAGTGGTACGGTTGGTTGAGCACGCGTCACCAAATCTGTATAAGGCTGGATTCGATTCCCGGCCGGGTCATATCGAAGACTTGAAAAATGGGACTTGCCGCCTGTCCAGTCTCGTGCTCAGCGTTGATGGATGGGTGTAAGGGATTAGTTCACACGCGGTGCTGCCATTGACTCACCACCACCAGTGCAACATTCACTGCGAAAGTAACTACGTGGCCAACGGCGCAAGCAAGCGAAGATGAGCGCCGCAAAGCAGGCAACTCGTGTCACTCCAAAATACGTACAAAGCAAGTGCGACGAAACTGGATTGAGCTTTTCTCGTCTTAAACCGACAAAGAAAATTCTCCCATACCCCTCTTCGTATTTTGTACACGTATGAAAACTTTTGCAACAGCAGTGAAATAATTTTTACAATCCCATCATTTGTTTTGTCCATTGCAGTTTGCACAGTTTCACACGTAATTAAACCAAAAATTTTTTGGATGAGTTACAGCCTCCTTGAAATTTAACAAAATAAGGTTTACAAAAAACTTAAGGTTTTGGTTACAATCGAAAGTACTGTATTTGTAACTGAAGTTTTTGATCTTACTGTTTTGAAACAACAAATCAACACATCAAATGTAGGATTTGACCATTGCCTGGAGTAAAAGGTGCATTATTAACAAGACCATCTCCAACCGGGAAATTTTGATTGTTTCTGCTTCTTACAGCTGTGTGCATAAGATGGTACACGATTGATCGACTTGGGATACCTTGTGCAGTGAGTCTGTTTGTTGAAAAAATTAAAAATCTTTTGCATGATTCTACCTTTATTTACGTTAAAATGAAGTTATGATATGTTTCAGCATAAAGGTTGGCACTTATCGAAAAAAAAACAAAGCCACTCACAAGACGATCCACACTGTCTTAGTAATGTGAAGAACAATGTCAAAAGTCTGACTGAGAAGCCTCACCTACCAGTCATATTCAGGCTTGCGTAGGAAAAACACCTGAACCAAAAACTTTAGTTACGCTCTTGTGAAAGCATTACTTCGCAAATTAAAAGCAGCCAATGACAAGAAATTCATTTATTGATATGCCACGTAAAGCAACAGCAGCCTTTTTTTTCATTTTGATTTTGCAACACGTAGCAAATCATAGGCCACACAACCCTACAGAGGCAACTTGCGATGTGTAGCTTTGTGCAAAACCGAGTGTTACGCCGCAACAAATTGCGAGAAAGAGTTTTCACAACATCGGCAAATATTGTCTAACTCATATACGTACCGCAAAGCTTTTCTATTGGAATGTTTTCCGTATAATTTCAAACGTTCCTGAAACCACTGGCAGAAAAGTCTCAGCATTCATTACTTCAGAAACAAGTGATTACAAAAGACGCACATCTTCAACCAATACCGCAATTTAATAACAATTTCACCCTCTCCTGCGCTTTCGGCTTACCGTTGGTAGCGGTATTACCTACTACCTAGCCTACCTAAAAATATTTTCCATGACAACTGAGCTATGCTTTATGCTTATACACCGTTTGCACCCTACATTGTAGTTTGAAAGATGTGGCATGAATAAATAGTGAAGAGCCTTATCTCATGAATATGAAACAAGATACTGTACAAGATTAACCATCTCAACATCATTCTTATCGTCTTTTCCAAGATGACTGATTAAAACCCATATTTCAACATTTTGTAAAGATCCTCAAGGTACGGTACACCACAGAAAACCTCCATAAATTCAGTTGTGCTGTAGCACAACTACAAAGATCTTTCGCCACGATTTGATGGCGGGAACATATTTATCTTTTGGTTATCTAACTGCCTTCCCAAAAGAGATAGAAAAAAGAGGTTACCTAAATGTAACTTCCGAGGAAGACCTACAACTCCTCTCTTTAATTTTTCGGGCCGTTCGTGCTGCCTGACTTGTTCATTTGGAGCTATCACAAATTTTCACTTTTACCTCGGTGTTATGTTCACTAACAAGTGGCCTTTATTACGTCCGTCACGTGCCACGCGAAGCATCATTCAATCGTGGAACATACTGCCCCAATGAAACACAATAAAAAGCAGTGATAACTATTTGACAGTTTTCAGAAGAAACAAAAGCGATGGAAATTTTGACCTGCAGAAGCAATTTTTCTATGCGACAGAAATGCATTTGAAACGTTTGCAGTTACGATCACGTCCTGTCGGTCTGCAATAAATTATGGATGGACGTCTTTCACAGAAGCAACATTTCATTTTTTGTGAGAGCGATTCAGCCTCATTCCAATCAATCACATTACTGTACATCCAGCTCCTACTTCGTCAGTGTAACTTGTTTTTCAAACAGATTTACTTTCCATTTAAAAAAAATCCATTTGAAAATTTTACACCGCTGACTATGCTCATCGTAATAAACTGCAAAACACGCTCCAATTTTTTCAATCAAAAATGAAACTTCACTGGCATGTAAGCTATGAAATAAAGAAGACATAAGGATAGTTACTTTGACTTTCCGGCAGTTTTGCAGTAATTCTGCCCGTTAAATAATGCCCAGAAGCAAGCAAGTTATTTTTTCATTCGATTTATATCCTAAGGTATAGTAACTTCAAGTTTAAAAGCTAAACTTGTTGAGTGAAAGCTGGAAATAGGTAGACTTAAAACAATGACATTTTCAGCGTGCAGAAAGCGATTCAAATTTTACCAGTGTTTCCAAACGTAATTCACTTTTTCAGCTTTTTGAGCAAGTTAAATTTTTTCCTTAGTGGATTACCCTTTCTTAAATTCAATTGTACAGTATATGGGTTCGTTATGTTCAATTCTGATTTTATTTTTGTGTAAATGAGCTGTCGATTTTATGTTCATAGTATTTGGCTGGTAGCGATTGGTGGCAGGCCGAAGTCAAAGTTTAACTTCTTGCCGAGGCAGTCTTCTTCTTCTTCTTTAGAGCCAGTTGTTCTAACCACTGCTTGGCCGCACTAGATCTCGGGGCAGATGTTGAGCAGCCATT
>JGI24021J15306_10012544_pt1 | contig 10525 bp, 5 predicted proteins | sample Ectturendosymbi1_FD_15306 | JGI IMG/M metagenome (IMG submission 15306) | reverse complement strand
AGAGATATATAAGCTGCTCTGTGACCCAAGGATCTTCGTACCCCTTGATGTTCAATCTCGTACCCCTTGGGGGTACAAGTACCCCCGGTTGGGAACCCCTGGGGTACACGGTCAGAGAAAGGTTCGAAACCCTGCGCTAGCCAACTTTGGGTCTTGACCTAGTGGTCAAGCGCGATAATGCAAGGCAAAGTGATCCGTAGCTGATTTGTTTCAATATGAATAGCAACAAAAACACAAAAAATTGCACATTTATCCCAGAAAACTTGAGTTGTGCTTGTCAGAATCCAACCGTGTAGTTCCTAGCCTTTCAATGAAGGTGAAACAGAAGCAGACAAAAAGCAACAAGCAAAACAACTACCGTAAATCCCACAAGGTCGCAGTTTCATAACAACTGGATGTGCAATACTTACAAAAACTATGCTACTTTGTTCCTAAAGAAGTTCACCAACTTTTTTATAATACAATTACTGAATGCCCGTGGAATTAAACTTCAGAAAATTTCCTGCCAACCGGTTATGTTGTACGCTGGGACATACGCTAACATGGCATATCAGCAAAATCCAATGCGAAATTAATGGAAGTTCGTTATTTGAAAGCAAGCTGATTGCAGACGACCGCGCTACACCAAGAAAACACAAAATCATTACTCAAAATATAACGTGATGTAGGTACAAATAACTTACACCAAACGTGGTCGGCCTGCACGTGATATAGGGCTAATGCCTTCCATTTTAAGTCAAGCAGATATCTCAAACATGCCTTCCAGCAGTCTCCACTGAAGACCAAGCCTATAAAATTACCTTCCAGCATCGGCTGCAAATGAAGAAAGAGCCACCGCAACAGGGAAAACAACTACCAATTCACACATTTCTGTGAACAAGACCGAAATTTCTAAAAACTAAGAGGACGGTCGACGTCTCCAGAACCACTCACTATTGTAATCATCCACATTGCGCTGATAATAGATTCACGGCTTACATTACATGCAGCGCTTTTAAATAGTTATTTTTTGACCAACCTAAGAGAAAATGTAGTCGTTCAGAAGGCTATTTTCGACAAAGTAGTATCTTTTACACTGCGGACAGCAGAAGAGGAGCAGTGCGATGGTACTTGGTGAATAATTTAAACGAACGTCTCAGTCCAATGCCACTTACTGCCTTGCAGAAAATGGCCGGTGTGTCGTAGGTTGATTTCGTGGAAAAAAAGATTGCAACTGCAGCTTTAACAAGCTGAGCTATTGCTTTAAATGTAATTTAATTGTAAAGTGCTAAACAAATACACGTTCAACGACTGCTTGAGAGAACGTTGACAGATACGGAAACAACTGCTCATCCACTCATGTAATTTCTCGCACTTTTATTCCGATGCTGTAGAAAACAGCGGCACACATAAACCTGAGATAGTTGTCGAAGCACACCGATTTGTTTTCACTGCGCTGGTTCATGAAATTTAGATTCAGGCTTTGAAACCTGTTGTTTACTTAAAATATCCCTAGAACGATAAAATGCACGTTTACCGCGTTTACAATATAATAATATATTAGTCGAAGCTATAGTGTCTATCGAAAGAAATCCTTTCACAGCTAACAATCAGACACTACAATCGTATCAGAGTATATATTTCGCCTATTGCGTACGTATCATCAGTTCTGCGAAGTGCATGCTGTATAAAATAGAATTATATAAAACCCATAAAGCTACCCACTTAGGATAAGCTTAGCAAACCAATTATAGTTGAAGCTTAGCAAACAAATTTTAGCATTCGATTTTGCATCCTTTATTATTAACTTGAGCTACTTCGGTAAGCAAGCATCACGATCCGGAAACGTAAATTCAGCCTAGGTGCATCTCACTGCTAGCCACGCGCTTTCGTCGAGCATCGTGATCGAGAATGTGTCCGGATTGTTTCCTACGTGGTGCTGATAAAAGCTCCCCGAGGGGGCAACAATGTATGTGCAGGAAACGGTCAGGGTAAAAGTGCAGCATGTGTTGGTCAATTTGACGGCAAGTAACTCACGCTGTCAGCACTGAACATAGCGAGGAAACCTGTTTCGCGTCATGAGTCTATTTGATTTTGACGTTCGTTTGGCAACGATTGTGCGAATAGTAGTCGACTTGTTGACGAGTAGGAGCAGCACAAAGGAAAGAGTTTCTTCAAAAGACAACAGGAGAAAACTGTTTTTCGTACCAGTTGAGTGCCTAAAGACACCTATCAGAAGGATGAAAAACTTAATATGGACTTTGGTCGACAGAAATTATTGCGCTCGACACTTCTGAGCATCGTAAGCACGTGATGCACTTCGCTCGCCGAACGGTTGACTCGGTTTGCTTGCACAGTGCGACCTTTGCACTGGGACAAGGTATCCTTTGAACCCCAGTAAAAGAAAAATTACATTACGTTGGTAGAATATAAGCGTCAGCAATCCAAATTTAACAATTAACCAGTTTTTCAGCGAAAATGCGACCGCGCCAACAACTTGCCGTTTCAACGAAAATGCACATTGCCCTGCGTAAAATTAGTTAAGTATTTGGTGTTCAACACCTTAAGCATGTGGAGAAGGGCTTCAATCCTATATTAGTGCAAATCACCATTGGTAGAGGAACCTTTTTCAAAGTGGGGGAGGCAAAAGTGCACGTCAAAAAAAACTATGGAAAACTTTTTTCATTAAGGAATTTACTTTAACAATGGACCCAATACTAACTGTGTTGCTTAAACCTTTAAGCAAAATTCGAAATGTAAAAGTGGGAAGCCTAGGCCCATGCAGCCCGCCCGGTTCCTCCACCCCTGCAAACCACACGATGATAGCAGAATTCGGTATAACGAGTAATTAAGCTGCGCTTTGTAAAGCCACACACAAGGTTTGTTTTTGAAAAACTACGGTAACCAAAAGGGAGCTGATGAACAATACGCCGCACGCAAGTCACGCTACTGTGGCAGCTCGGAACGTTGTGGCAGATGTTTTAGCTCTAAGTTGCGTTTTTAAAAATGTTTTGTAACAAACAATTTGATTCTGGATGTCTGCTGGTGGTACAAGTTGGTAAGATTTGTTCGCACCAGCAGATAAAAGTTGACGTAACTATTAAGCTCTGTAGCGCAAATTAAAGCCTACAAGGCCTAAGCCCAAAATCTGGCGGTCGAAATGCGACTAAATTTCACTTATTGTTGCCCGTTATTGTTCTTACCTTAGTGTTTTGTCACGTTAATACGTACGTCGGGTGTGCATGACCCGGTTTTCCAAAATAAAAAATACACTTTCCTTCAACTGCAGTTTATCACAAAAACTACATTGAGAGTATAAGTCTCACTCAGAAATTTGAGCACTTACAAAGTTACTTTGCTCTAATATCATACGATTTTTGATGAAAAGTAAGTAGACCAAATATAGCGAAGGTGTCAGGCATGCCTAAAATTCAATTGCTCATAAAACAAAACTATGGGCTTAAACAACTTCTCCTTTTGCATACTGCTCATAGTAGCATGCCCTGAGTGAGTTTCAGCTTTTTACAGGCTCTGCCCCCATAAACCATATAGTGGGTTTATGCGAACCCCACCATCTCACACTAACACTTCCGTCGGGTCAGCGTGACCCGAATTCGTGACGAACTCGCTTCCTCGCAAAATCTGGAAGAGCGTGGATTACCGCAATCGCACCTATTACTAGTCACACAAAAAAATAAAGCTACTGAAGAGTTGAAAGCGCGCCGACTTCTGCTTACGTAGTTTCACGTGAATGACCTCATTTGACCCGGGTCTGCCTGACCCACGCAAGTATTCCAGGGTTGAGACCTTTGTGCTCATTCACCGAAAGCAGTAAAAGCACCTACGCTTCATTTCCACTCCAAACACATAATCAAAGGGGCGCGTACGCGAAGAGCAACTTAATCTCAATAAACTTAACGTATTGATTAATTGCCCGCAGATAACAGATACCTTCTTGTTTCGTATTCGCGTCATCCATTGCGGGGCCTGTGCTTGACAGACTTTTAAATGGGCAGATCTGCAAGTTGTGCAGACTCGTGAGCATTTTTCAGATTTTTTTTTTGCGTAGAAATCAAAATGAAAGACAGACGAATGAAAGGAGGGTTACTATCGATTCGAAACCTCTTGATCATCTCGGTATTTTCTTTAAAAACTTAAAATAAATGCCAGTTATCGGATATTTTGCAACTGATACCCATTCGCTCATGTCAGAACTCTGTTTGGTTTGCTGAGTTTTTGAGAAAATTGACAAATTATACGAAAGTCTTTGACCAACAGTAAAAAAAACGGTTTCCAGTAAAAATTTTACCGTCTTGATTATTGCAGATTTCTAAACATATACCAACACTTGTAACACTAGGAGGCCGGTGCGGTCATTTTTGACCGTTTTTCAACTTAGCGTTACGTATTTTCGTTTTTGTTGCTATTTGCTTTGTCATAGTCCTTGACTTTTCCTAACGTATAAAGTTTTAGTAACAATTGGAATTTTTTTATTACAGCTTTTGGAAACGGAGTATTTCACACATCTACCTAGAAGCCCTGAGCGGTCAAAAATGACCTGCGCGTGTTCAGGAGATTGTTTCTGCAGTAGTTTCTTTCGTAACTATCAACGCAACAATGGAGTAACAATTGATTGATTTTCTTCTGAGAACCAGGAGCTAGACTTCTATTTAAAAACTGTGCTGAGTTCTAACAGAATGTTTCGTTAATAATTTATTTTTCTGTGTTGGCTATTTTTTCACCTTGCAAAAACACGCAAATATGATTGACTGGCTTGTTTCAATGCAACATTTTGATGTAAATTGAAGGAAAACGTTCATAAACGGTTTTACAAACGAAAGATGGAAAATGACCGCACTCGTCCTTGCAGGCAGAGAAAATTTTCAGGGCTTCTAGCGTTAAACAACCATATGGGTAGAGGTGCGTTTTCGAGCAAACCGACGCGGATTTATCTGACGCCGGTTTTCCTGGCGTTAGGTCGTCTACCAAACCTGAAAAAATTTGGGGGACTCTCGTTGCAAGTATCACGACGTTGAGTAAAAAAGCTATAAAGATTATGGCAGAAAAATGCGTGCATCAACTTCCTCAGATCACGGGCTCATTTTCTCAAAAGTCAACAAGTAGACGCAGAGAAATGGTGCAGCGACAACGCTCCGTTTGCACACTCATTAAACTTCACCTCTGCAGGGTTCCTGTGCAATTATGACTGCAAATTTCCAAACTTTTTCAAGATCTTTTCCAGACTTAACCTTTCCGAATGACATACCCAGTAACCCCGGTCGAATTCAGGCACTATAATTGTTAACACGATGAAAGTCAAATTTATCAGTCTCATCAAATATATCACAATGAATTATCAGAAAGCACGTCAAAAGATCACGTTTGACAAAATATTTCCTTTTTCCATACTAACAGACAAAAAAAATTTTCCATACTTCTAGGCTGGAAAATGACCAAATTTTTCCATACTTTTCAAGGCTCCGTACTCCGTAGAAACCATGCTTCTGTGTTGCACAGTTCACGTGTTTTGTTGGAATAAGTGCGATTTTTCAAGAGTGCCGCGGAATCAAAACTACATTTTCCAATAAAAACAACATAAATTTTTTTAAACTATTCCAGTCGAAACTGTCTTTATTTAAACTTTTCAGCAAGTTTAACATAATTCCCCTAGATCAGTAAACCCAGAAAAATCGAAAAAGTGTCCTGAGCTCCATTGTAAGGATTCATTTGAAATAGTTCAAATTCATAATTAAAACTTTTCATGCAGGTCAAGGATATAGTAAACGTATGAACGTGACAACTGACATTTGTGCTACAGAACAAACATCATTCCATGCAGATTAAACAATTGTGTCAGGTGTTTACTCATCAGTCACATGGTCGATTGTCAACGAAAATTGAGACACGGCGGACCCACCGCGTTTGACCAATGCCCACAGAACAAACAGAGTAAAAAATCGGACCTAGCGATTTTGGCAAACATTGTCAGCAACAACGCCGTTGAACAAATAACTTTTTCATTCACAAGTGAATTCGGGCTGGGGCTTTCAAAGGCGGAAATAAACAACAATTTTTGACGACCGACATAAGTTTCAAAGTTGTAAAGCACCTGACTAAAAACCGCTGCAGGCCAGTTCACTAGTCTATCGCTGGTATTTCTGCAAAAACAAGCTCAGTGATTGTGAAAATAAATGCCATCATTCTAAAATATAGATTATATCCTGGTAGACCTGAGGTATTGTGTCGGAGTTTGATTAGCAACAAACGAGATGTGTGAGCTGTCACAAAACAGCAGACGGCGATCTTGTGGAACCAAGGCCATTGAGCAAAACCGGAAGCGATTCCTGAAGCCATGCGACAGTGGGTAGCACGCTCTTTGCCTGATTGAGACGCTGTGTTGCTCAGAAGCTCACATGAAGGTTCAGCACTTAAGCGCATCGCATACGCTGGATGTTCAATAAGTGTAAGTAATACTGTAAGTTGCGGATGCGGTCTACATAAAAGATGCCTATGCCGTCTCCCATACTTCATCATTAGCTCATATCACCATCCACACATCTCCATATACACCAATAAAGATTACATCAGACGGCATAAACATTCTCTATAGCTTTTTCAGTTCAATTTAGCATCCACAATTATGTTTTATCGTTACGTTACTCTGCGAGTAAATGCGTCTCAGAGCAAGTTCAACGTGATGTAACGCAATGATCGACTATTATTCCATTGCTTCCGTGGTAGCCGGTTTGAGATTAACGCAAAAACGCAAAGTAACACTTACGTCACGCCAAGAGTGTTCAACAGAGATTTGTGCACTTTCGACATCTTCCGCTTTAATTTTTTTCGTCTTGAAGCTCGCGCAGAGCTGCCAGGCTTAAACGCATTGTGCTCCACAGGCGAGCGTTGCTGGTCGCTGTGATCTGAGTGTTGACCAAACGATCGTACCTTCCCAGTTCGATACAGCGTTATAAAAGATCCGCAAACGCTGCACGGCCATACCAGGCCTTCTGCTGTCTGGGGTGTTCGTACCGCTTTACTCGTTGACAGTGGCGCATAATCAGCAAGTTCTTCAACAGACAGTGAGTAACTGATGACCAACCGAGAATCGAAGGACAGTTGATGGCACTTGATGCATAAAATGCGCGGAAGATTCCGATCCTTGGCGGTACAAGTCCGGTTCCCTGAAGCTAAATTTACTAGGCAGTTACCCGCGGGCTGGAAAAGCATCGCGTCGTCCACAGCAACATCCAGACTCGTCGCGTGCGGGGCCATTGTTACTGGGGTTGTTTTGGCGGAAGAAGGCCTGTAATGGCGGTTATTGTGCTGCAAGCAGGAATGAGTCAAATCGAGGTCTAAGCTTCTGTGGCGCAGGTGAACTTTTCCCGATGTTAAGTCCGAAGGAACGCTGCTTGTCTCGATTTTGTCGATCACCATGAGGCAGAGATCGTCAGTGCTGTTAACGATTTAGAATCACTAACTGCGTCAACAACGCTACTGCCTTGATTTGAAAACAGCATTTGGTTACTATCTTGTTGAAAACAAACCCTACTACCAAGAACTTACCGTTATAACTAATGATCTGCACGTCACCGATCAAGCAATCGTAAATTTCCCTGTGTTAGTACTTACACTCCGACAGAAAGCTTGTAGTTATAGCCCTGAACCAGCCCTTTCTGTCAAAATCGAAGACTAGCACCTGAATTGATCCGCTTCAAAGATGCCTAACTCACACAGGGCAAACACTTTGTCTCGACTGAAATCTAATCCATCCACAAAAAAATGCACACCTCGCCTGTCCTCAACCAACGCAAATAGGTCAGTCAAGCTCTTTGGTGTCGAAAGTGAATAAAAGCTGGCGCAGCAGTGATTGTTGAGAACGACCTGAACGAAAAGGGATAACATGCCGTAGGCCCGACGCAAGCTTACCAGAAATGCCACTTTTCTCCTCATAGTGGCTGAACGTCGCTGGCGCCGGTTCAGATGCTTGGNTATAACGAGGACAGCGTTGACTCCCGTGCCCGCCTCACAGTTACAGATACAATACAATCACATTTCCAAATCTCGTGATCCGCTCTGACAATTGATCGCGTGACTTCATGCTACAACGCCTCATTGTACCTCTTGGAATGCGCCAATGAATGACTTGCCAAGCGGTAACTGGTAGCCGAAAAAACTTTCCGCGATCAAAACCGCTCCACATAGTTATTAAATCAAAACCGTTTCACACAGATATTAAACAGGGGTAGCAAAACTGCGGCCCGCATCAGAATTTTCGTTACCCAAGGGAGAACATAACATCGTGTTAACACCAAACTCCATACAAAGCAGACACTCAGATAGAAGTCACGACAAGTCTTTCTCGCTCCTCACAATTTTCTCTTAGTTTCCTTAACATAAACGTAGCGTTTTCAAAAGAACTTTTTATATTTTGCGGCTCGCAAGTGATAGTAAATCGGTTCCCAAAAATTGTAGAAGTCCGACCCAAGCCACGTTCCGACATTTTGTTTTGTGCTTAGTACACAGATCATTATTTTCATACCCGCTTTTCCATGGAATGGATCGCGGAGCCAACAGTCCTACGATGACTCGAAATACCTCACGATCAACAGTAATCTCAGATAGTTCCACTCAGCGTTTTTAAGGTCTTTTGAGGGACCGAAACAGTCTCTCAAATCTTTCCAACGATCCTCAAAATACAGTAGAACCTCACGGCATTAACCACCAAGCAAATACAAAACCTCGCTTTGTGACTATTTCAGTGTTCAGATGAAATAGCTGCGGTCTCTCAAAATGTTTTTAACGGTCACCAAGGTCAAACTATTAAAAAACATGGTTCTGCTGGCTACACACCAAGACGGAACCAAAAAANGTCGGAGATGTAGTCGTAGCCAGCAGGACTCGCCTCGCCAATCTTTCCCGGTACACAGTTCGTCCTTTTTTAGTATTTTGCTGAAACAACATTTACTCACGTCCAGTCGCATAACAGCCCAAGTTAGTGGCGCAATTACGTAGAAAAAGAGACCTAGGAATAATCCGGAAAGAAACGAGTTGGCGACGAAGTGCTTTTCTGCACGAATTCATCAAATTGCACTTGTGCATCAAAAAAGCTTTCCAGCAGATATTTGTTAAATACAAACGAGGGTTAAGAGACAATCCTACGATCCTAAACAGATGGTCTACCGTCGTAGCACAAAGTAGGATTTCTGAACAACTAAGGAGCTAAAGCAGAAGTGTAAAAGCACCGCGTGCGTACAGAGCTTGCAGTTCGAAAAATTTCTGTGGCTTCTTCGCAAAAGTAAGACTCTAGTTCTACTTACAGATGAAGTGCACATTACGCAGATATGTTGCAACACAAACGATTGATTTCATAGGACAGGCCGGTTTTTTTCGCTGAAACATTTCAGTCATTTTTGGCTGAGACATTTTGGTCACTGAAACATTTCGGTGATTTGTCTCACAATTGTATGAAAACTCGCCATAACAGTGTTTTTTAGCCTGTATTTTCAAGCATTCTGACCGAAATGAGTTAATTTTTTTCGGTCATTTCGAAAACGTTTCGGTCTATGACCGAAAAAAATCCCGGAGAAAACGTATGATTCTGCGAAGGGCTAATAAAAAATATCCATAACCAACACTTTTCATGCATTAATATTCCTTCACTTATGCCAACATTTTCACTAGCGTGCAAACCATATGCTGGGACGAACGTGTTTAAACGTTTGAGAAGGCTTTTCAATTATATGAAAGATGTTGATTTTCAAGCGGTATTGGGACTAGCATGGTTNTTAGACCATTGAGCATTCTTAACCTGATTGCACACAGCTTANANAGGTTGCAGTTTTTTTAGTACTGCTATTACCCATGCTCTTGCTCGTACAATAATTGACAAAAAGAATTAACTTAATTTACATGATCACAGACTTTCACTTCGAAAGCTAACTTTTGATTACAGTACAATTTCACGAGAAAAGGGGGTATAAAAACGTGTACATCTTGCACTTTCGTGATAGTAATGGCAATTGCGAACGGTTCCTAACCAGAAAAAAGACTACCATCACAAATTTGCAGTAAACAGTTGATACTGACGCAGTTTTATAGTCGGAGGAGATTGCGGGGAAATCCATCCGCCTACCCTTTTCAAAGCAATAACAGCGTTTTCTGGTGACTAGAGACACTTGAAAATGAGAGCGTTTGCTGTCATTTTCTGTACATTTACCAGTAGCTGCACATCTGACCTTCGTTTTGACATACTTCTTTTTTTGGCAACAATACCCCTACACTCCTACAGCATTCAATCTTTAAATGCAACTGAAACACAGGGACGCCGGAGAGCAGGGGAATTGCCAGGGTTGTCCATGGGACATATTTATCTGTCCCATTCCCATAGTAATTTATGCCTGTTCCATCTCATCCCATCCCATGGGACGTTTCCCATGGACGAGCCTAGGGTTGTCCATGGGACATATTTATCTGTCCCATTCCCATAGTAATTTATGCCTGTTCCATCTCATCCCATCCCATGGGACGTTTCCCATGGACGAGCCTA
>JGI24021J15306_10012542_pt1 | contig 10527 bp, 9 predicted proteins | sample Ectturendosymbi1_FD_15306 | JGI IMG/M metagenome (IMG submission 15306) | reverse complement strand
TTGAAGCACGACCCCAATTGAGGATTGAGTAATTAAGGTAGGGATGGATTAATGAGTTATAGACAACTTTAAGTACAGGTAGTGTTGTATAATGTTTCAGTTGGGATAGAATTCCACAAGCTCTTGATAGTTGAGTTTGTACTCTTTGTACATGAGGTTTCCAGCTTAACTTATTGTCAAGAAGGACACCTAGGTATTTTAGGTTATCTTCAGCGGAAATGTTGTGGTTGTTTATGATAACTTTAAATGAAGCGGGATTGTGTTTTCGAGAAGTTAATGGCATAAATTTAGTCTTATTGTAGTTAAGAGAAAGCTTGTTGGCTCTCAGCCAGTGTTCAGTTTTACATAGTTCAAGTTAACAGTTGTCTGAAGAATATTAAAAGAGGAATTTGGGAGAGAAATGTTTAATTGAAAAAAATGCCATGGGTTTGCTTTTTCGAATCAATTGCGTTTGGAAATGATCGATGAGTTGTTAAAAAATGCACGTGTGCTCCAAGAACGTCATTTACCATCCTGATTGCTATAGTCTGGTGGCAGGGACTGATAAGCGTGCAATACCGTCCGTACAAATTTTTTTGCTGTTTCCATACCTCCGAGGTGTGCTCTTTAAGAATCTGAATGTTGCCACTTTGCCATCCATGGGCAATCCCCCCGATATGCAAATTAAGGCCGTCATTACGAAAAATCATTCTTTCGTCAATATCTCAGTCACTGTGCATGATATCACAATAATTTTGGTCTCTATCCCCATGTTTTGAAGGATAAAGATTATGATTAAGCCATTTCAGTCAAGATTACGCCTTTATTTTTTGCTGAATACGCATTTTGAGACGATCATTACTGAAAATCACGTTTTCGTCCATATCTCAATTAACCTACTGCACATTCTATCATAGTAATCATTAAGTCTATACGTGTTTGATGAGTAAATAATCAGATTAAAACACTGAACTCTTGACAACAGCGGTACTGTCTGCAAAATATCGAAGGACCGCCAGTATTTTACGATCAGCACTGGCGGCCCGGCAAAAACGACTCTTCAAATGACTTTCAACGGGGATTCCCCAAAGCCATAGATGAAATTTTGAGAAAAATTCTGATGCAATAAAATGTTCTCAGCAAATGAAAATATTCTTATCATTGAAAGTGAGAATGAGTTATCTAACGTCTTTTAGAAGTTATTGTTAGCAAGACGAAAAAGCTTCTACATACATATAAGCTTGATTGAATCGTTTTTTAGCCGAAAATGAGATAATTCTCATTTTCAGAGCATAATAAACATTTATCAGGGAATAAATCAATTTTAGTCCCCTCCTGCTCCACCTCCTGTTATAGCTTATAAGCTAGCAAGACATTTGAACTACTGTAAAAAATGTTCAGCAGAGTATAAAGTGTAGGCCTACTATATACAGTAATACAAAAATACATTGAAAAAATCCCGTCTCAAGTGTATAACAGCCGAAAGTTTGTTGGTGGTGGATCTCGGTTGTCATGTTTATTGCTTGTTTTTTCTCCGAGTCTGACATCTGGATAGAGACAACTTCATGTGTTACGGTAATGGCCCTAACAAAATCAAAGGCATAACCCTGAAGCCCAAAACCCGATGGGCATACAGTATGTACATCTGCAGCATGATCGTTCAAGGTATCGCGAACATGTCCGATCACAGCAGAGATAGGGATGTGACGAGTCATAAAGAAGAGAAGCCATCACACATCACTTCAGGCGCAAAAGATAGCAATAAGCTACGAAAACGTCTGACTTGCATAGCTCCACTGGATCCATATAGTCATTCCCCTGATTTAGTCAGTGTTGTTACTGGTCTGATTTTACCTGAGATGGTGAATGTACACGATGCAGTGGACACTGGGGATGGACAACTTGTGTCATTTGAAAAGAGCTGGCCTGATGAATTTACTCTTTTATCCAAGCTGTTATTGACCATGGCAGTGAAGAGAATGGTAGCAAACTTTGGGAACAACAATAATGTGCATGACACGAATCTCATCTACTCCCGAGTACTATAGGGTTGTATCAATCCAGAGACACTGTTATGAAAACTGTTCTTAATCATGAACGTTCACCTATGCCCACCTCCATGTTTGACAATGGAGACAAAATTAGAATCGTAACTACAAAATCCATGTTGAAGACGAAGATGAAGGTGACTGTGCCCCAGCGTTTGGTAAAAAAATCAGAAGTATGAATACTGGATGGCTGTGTTATCCTTTGGCTGAATCAACGAGCTGAGGAAGATTTCATCAACGGGTTAACGAGGAACATGATGAAAAGGGGATAGTAAGCCAGAACACTCGTCCAATGATTGCGCCTCATCTGAATATTACAATGCGAGTAGAGGTCGTTTTTGAAAGTTTGTTGATGGTGCTCCACGCCTTGCGGCGGGAGTGTGAGAAGTCGATTGAGTAGACAGCTTCCTCCCATCACTCCTTCTTATCATCGAGTCGTGAAAGTATAAGGACGAGGTGGCTCTGTCAGAGTCAGTCCCCACTGGGGCTCGGAAGAATGAGCGATAGAGGGTCTCACCCTCTTTTTCCCAACATGACACATAATTCTTGTCACGGCTAAGGGGAATACCTTGTTTAGCAGCAGATAGTGGACACATGGTATGACTTCACTATGTTTGTTGTGTATGGAGGTGGCAATCTCTCAACGGATTTTCTTGCAAGAAAGCAAAAACGCTTCTAATCATCCTTGTGAACGTTTCATCGGATCGCTGGTGACAGGAACTTTGAGCTTCAGTGGCATTATAAGGGAGAGTTTTTGTCGTGACTGCGGAACTGCCCTAGAACACGTATGTCAGGCAGTCGATTGTCCCGGCCGACACGCGCGAAGGCCAGATCAGGATGGTGTCGAGGTTCCATCAATGAGAGGAGAAACAGGTTATTCCCTATGCGTCATGCGGCAGCGCAAGGTTGTTGGCTGCTGCTAAGGAGGCCGGACTCTCACTGTCAGGAGATACGGTGCTGTAGCCCCAGTCGACATGTTGGCAATTGAAGTCACCAACATACAGACTGGGCTGTGGGAACGTCGGAATGGCTGTTGGTGTGAGTCACGGGAGTGGAGCTTTGTAGACGTTAATGATCTTATATCCTGCTGCGTCTATGCACGACCACCCAGTCTCTGATTGCTCTGGAGACTGTTCGACCAGAGACCATTCCAACTGGTCGTGGACAAATATGGCAAGGCCCTACTTCCTGCTCAGGACTGATACAGCTAGTGCAAAGTTGGGAATCATTAGCTTGTCAAACGTTTGGTGACATTGAACATGTCCGAGGACAGTGAAGTCTGGTCGAGAAGGATGGATAGAAAAAAGTGACAAACACTCCAGAGGTTAAGTCACTATCACTTTCTAAAGAGGCATTCGTGAAGAACGCAAATTCAGACTGCCATTTGGAAATCAACTCTCAACTCAGAACCTCCAACACTGGATCCCGTTGAATCCAGATAAGAACGAGATGATATACTGCAACCAAATGTTAGTGTTTCTCCACCGGAGGTTCTTGAAATTGTGAGGTGTGGCTGTTGTAGGCCTGCACCCTGTTCAACAGCAATATGTGGATGCTATACATCTTAGTTACCTTTTATGAACGTTTTATGGATGTTACAGGGAAGCACACTGCCAGAATTGGCGAATCCAACAAGGTTGATGACAAGGACAAGGTCGTTAAAAGTAACGTTTTCGCAGACTAAGTCAAATCAGTTATGTCAACATGCATCAGCATAACAAGTGATGCTTTGTGAATAGAACATCACTTTCGTTGATTTTTGCTGAAATGGTTTGATCTGATTCTTTACTCTTAAAGCGTGTATAGATACCAAGAGCATTATGATTCAATTTACAGTTACCATATTTATTTGATTGTACACCGCAGCTTATAAAGTTATTTTTTATCATTTCATGCAGCTTATAATCGAGGGAAGCTTGCAATAAAGGGTGACTTACATTTTTTATTTCTTCTTTTCTTGGGTATGTTTTTTCGACCAACTCTTTTTTTGCATTCTATTCTCTTCAGCATCACATGCACATCCGTCACAGGAGGAACTATGTTTAACAGAAGGCAGTTGTAGTGGTGTGTAAGCATCATTACCAGGGTTTCCAATGAAACGCGGAACGTGCTAGTACACGAAATTATCACAGGTAATCTACGTTCAAGTGCGGCTTACATTAATTTTTTAACACCATTTCATGCGGCTTATGATCAAGGGCGGCTAACAACTGAACAAATACGGTTCTGAGATATGGACAAGATTTTTCGCATTGACGGTCTAAATGTGCGTATTCAGCAAAAAATAAAGGTGGGATCTTTACTGGAATTGATTAATCTTATTCTTTATCCTTCACAACATGGGGATAGATACCAAAATCATTTTGATATCATGCATAGTGACTTAGATATTGACGAAAGAAGAATTTGCCGTAATGGCGGCCTTAATTTGCACATTGGGGGGATTGCTCAAGGATGACAGGGTGCCATCATTCAGATTCTTAAAGAGCACACCTCGGAGGTATGGAAACAGCAAAAAACTTTGCACGGACGGTATTGCAAGGTTCTCCAAAAATCTGGGGTTTGGCAACCGGACTATTATTACCTACACACTGCGGAAAAAAGATACACTTGAGCAGGTAAAAGTTGACGTGCTAGATGGACAGTGGTAAGAAATATTTTGCTATCTGGTTTTATCTAAGGTATTTTGGTTCATTTCTTTCAGAATTTCTTTTGGTTCAAGGCAGAGTTACAATCCACACAATAGCTTTTACATAGACATCGGAAGTGAGTTTTTACTTTAGATAGCTGCCATGTGACACAAAACTATAAACAGCGTTTTTGTACCATTAATCTGCTACTGTCCAGAGGTCTTCAAGACTGAAAAGTGGCATTTCCACAAAATTAGTAAAACGAAGTATTGCTATTATGCTGATTAAAAAGTTGTTACTCAAAGAGTATCTTTTTGATATCGAAGTACAAACAATTTTTTCCCTGCTAGATTAATATTTCTTATCGTAAAGAAGTGGTTCATTTAAGAATAATTTCAATGCTTACTTCCCTTGAGACATTTTTCCACAAGCTTAATATTGTTCCTAAGGGATTTCTTGCTATTAGCTCTCTGGTTTTGTCAAAGTTACTTCGGTGATATTAAAGAATTCTTTCGTTCAACGTGGAGCTACATTCAATAGAACATTTTTTTTTTAAACTAAAAACTTTTTACAAAAACATCGGAGTTGGAATTTAAGTTTAGAAAGCTGCCATGTGATACAAAGTCTTAAACAGTGTGTTGAAATCATCAATCCATTACCAAAGTTTTTGAGAATTACAAACAAAATTATACAGTTTTAATGATAATTGTCAGATTAACATTCGCTGACCTTTTCAAGCAATTCCCAGGATTGTCGATGTGGCACTTTTTTGTTTCCTATCCCATTCCATGACAACATGTGGCTGTCCCATTCCATGGGATTTCCACGAAACTAATAAAACAAAGTACGTTGTATCATGTGCCGTGGCTGAAGCACCCCAACCACAATTAAAATCAGTAGTTTCAATCAAGCAATAAGAATTTTTTAAAATGAAGCAAAAAATCATATACAGTTTCAAAGGTTTGTTTGATTTCTATGACACGTTTTAAGTAGAATTATTTCAAGGTTTTCACTTAATGGCAGACCACAGAAATTGCGCATTGCTACACAAATTAAAAGCAATTGAAGTTTTATCAATCATAGCTTCTACAGTAGAACTCATTTAATTCGTCAATTCACTTAATTCGTCACTTTTTTGTCGGTCCCAGCAGAATCCCTATCTTTTCGCCTAATTCGCCATTGTCAATTCGTCACCTCTTTCTATCCCTGAAAAGCGTTATGTTCGTATAGTTCGTCATTTGCAGTTTCGCTTTAGATGTCTGAGCAGCTGGTACGTGTAGGGATTCAAACAAATTAAGGATCTTTACCTGAGAATTGCTGTGCCTCGAAATTTGTTCATCGGATTTATACACAAGGTGCAAAGCGCGACTGGAATCCAGAGGTGGCCAGAGTCACTTTCAGACTCAGACTCTGACTCTGCTCCTGTTCCAAAATTTTTGAATCCGGGTCTGGCTGTTCTTTAAATTTGAGAATCCGACTCCTGTTCAGACTCCAGCTACAATCATCGATCCAACTGTAGTTTACCCATGTTTTTACCTAAGACATGACCGCACAGACCCTTGCTGGTGCCGAAATGGAAAAGTGACTCCGGGTCCGGCTTTCAAATTTTTGACTCCGGGTCCGGAAGAAAAGCGCAGAATCCTGCCGGAGTCGACTCCGGTAATCTGGATCTGGTCGCACCTCTGCTGGACTCCCCATTGAGAGAATGTGGAAAAGCCTATTAAAGATTTGAAAGGTGCTTGATTAAATGGAGGAGTCCAGATAGAGCAGAGGAATTAATTGTTTTATTGAACCATAACATCATAAACTTGTATTTTACTGCAAATAAGAGCACTATGTATGTATACGAGCACTATGTATGTATATGATAAAGTATACAAGTTTCTATGATAGAGTTTTCACCTGTTTGGATAATTTGTCGCTTCGTTTAATTCGTCAATTTCTTCTAATCCCCTTGAGGTGACGAATTAGGTTAATTCTACTGTATTATGTCACAGATTCAATGTGAACGAATTACCAAAATGACATGTGGACTGATATCACTAATCCTTGTAGACTCAGAAGTCAGATCTGTCTGAATGGCACAAATTTAGAAGTGTAGACTAGCGTAATATTGAAGTTTCATCTAAATTCCATCAAACTTGTATACTGTTGACTGTATAGACATAGAAGTTATAAAACTTTTTTTAGGCATTGCAATAGACATAGTATAGGTTTTTATCGTTTTATGCATGTAACTCAAACTTTTGCAAAACTAGTGATAGCTGCTTTACAATAATTGATTTTAGCACTAAACTTTGCACCAAAAATGCTGGCAAGCTTGTGTTTGCAAGCTTCTTGTCATGCCATGAATATCAATTAATTTGCTGATGTGGTGGTTTGAGTACAGTCAGACCTCGTTAACCGGACTACTTTGTTTCATCAAATAATGTCGGTTTAGGGAGGGTCATTCCATGTCAGGTGATCCAGCAAAATGAGGATTTTTCATCTGACCCTCACCAAAATTCACGAAATTGTATAAGGGGAAAGATCTCAGGCTTGTGAGCTCAACAAAGTTGGAATTTTTGAAATCGGACCTGTTTTTCTGAAATTATGAGCATTTGAAATTTGATGTCACTCCTTAATCTCTGCATATTTTCATTCAATATTTTGCAGTAAAGTGGAAGGCTCCATGGTGAACAAAACAACACAGAATGTTTTTCACTGGTGACATTTGAACGCTGGTTAATTGTTGTTATAAGGCAACATGTTTTTCATGTGCATGCAAACATTTCAAGTATGCTCAATACCCTCAACAAAATTTTTTAAGATTAAAAACATGTTGAAAAAGGCAGAAAAAAGGGTCAATTTTTAATATTGCTAATTTTTTTCATTTAAACAATTCTAACATAAATTTGCATATATTATTTTCATGGTCAGGAAAATTACCATTACATTGTGAATTCTAACAGGTAATCTGATTTACAATATACTTAGTAGTCACTTGTTCTTTTTTTCTCATTTGTAATTACTGATTATAGTCTTTTTGTTTGGTTAATTTTCTTTATAATTCCATTCAATTTAAAAGCCTGAATTGCATGATTCAGAGATCGTGCTTAATTTGATACAAACATAAATCTTATTNCCATACACATTGCCAGTTGTTTTTCCTTCAAATTCACCCATACATTATTGTCTGATGCATACTTCAGATGGCATTATTTTTGTTTTNTCAAATAATCAGTTATGTACCGTAGTCAAGAATAACCTTTGGTGCTGACACCTTGTTAAAACTTCGAGACCGTAACTCGAGATTTCAAAATTTGTGCATTGTATCTGAAATTTTTCAAAAAATTATTACCACCACTTTGAAGTTGAATTATCTGTTTTGGTTGTTTCTTACTTACTAATACAACAGAGAAAAACTCTTTGAATTACAGAAGTTTTACAAAGGCATATCCTTGCAATATTGACAGTTTCAAGACTGTAACCTTTGAGAGCAAGATGAGACCTGAAACCTTCAAGACCGAGACTGAGACTCGCAAAAAAGGTCTCAAGACCAAGTCTCAAAAGACTTCATCACTGCAAATAATCCAACAAATTTGTCGAATCAAAAAAGTTGTTAAATTTATTGACTTACAAAAATTGCTGTCTTTTTATGGTGCGACAATTTTTCTTGGTTGTCCTTATGCTTGACATGCATGGTACAAGCAATTCAACAGCAATGAAATTCTTCCCAACATCAACCTCATGTAGTATACAAGGTAAATGAGCAGTGAACTATTTATTTTGTGTCCACAGACATTAGCAGCATTAATAGACCTAATTTCCTCAAATCCCCTCATTATCTTTGTTATTGATCTTGGAGAGACATGGTAGTAGTGAGGGACTGAGTTGGCCATGATTTTCAATAGTGCAATCAAAGTAGCTCCATTAGTATCTGCCAAAAATCATCGTTTTGTGGCCAAAAGTGAAGAAATTCCATTAGGATGCATAAATTGTATTGAAGCATACTTGTTTCTGGTCAACATCTTGAACTATGGTAGTGTAGTATGTATTGTTATAAACAACTGCAACAATTTCTTTCTAACGTGTGGGTTTGAGTATATAATTCGTTGAAGTTTGAACTATAAAAGAAGAAGTGCAAACAGGACTATTCCCTTCATTTTGTTTTGTGTTGGACAAATTGAATGAAAGTGGTGGACGTTTCGTGTACCCTTGACAGCATAAGATTGGTAAAATGAAGCTGCATCGCCTCTTGCAAGAGTTGCAAATGGTTTGACTTGAAAAACTAACATAATACTTTGAAATTTAATGTCACAGATTGACCACACAAGTACCCTTGCTTAATCTTTCCCTGGTTAATCTCTTAATTTTTTGAGGGCATGATCTTGTTTATTGCCATTGGCAGTTATGATTTTATATAACAGTTCATTTTTAGCATTTTGGGGAGAATCTGATAGATCGGACACCATATCAGAAAAAAAAATTGATTAAACAAAACTCATAAAAATACAGTTTTGATCCGTTTATAATGAATGGTATTACCATGATCAAACTTCTGAAAACTGTTTTATCTTCAACATACCATCAAAAACATTTATCATGTCAAACAAATGAATAACAGTTGAGACTATAAATTTTTATTGCAGCTTTCTCTAGTGCATATATTAAGTATGAATCAAACTCCCCCTAGTTACTTAAAATGATATAAAGCATATCAAATAGGCATATAAGCAAAGGTTTCCTGAAACCAAAAAAATCTACTCTACAGCTTTCAAATAAAACAAGAATCAACATCATACCAGTTGGCCTTTTTGAGTTATAAGCACTTGAAATGTGGTCATGCATGAGCGCACACAAAAACTGTGCCTAACTTGACCTTAATTTGCATAAGTTCAAAGGTCATAAGGAAAGTGCCAAAGATTGATTTTTAATAAACACACCTTTTGACACATTCTCACATATTTCCAGCTAAAAATAGTCACAGATAAAAAAGATACAAGAGTTTTTATGCCAGAGCTCTGAATTCACATAAAATATGTACAAAACTTAAATGGGAACACTGCAAATTTCAACCAGACATAACTTTGTGAATACTGGTCCGATTTAAAAAATTTTAAATGTTTTGAAATCAGAATGATGAGATCTCTTTGTTTATGAAATTTCATGGATTTTTCTCTCGGTCAGATATACATCTCTGGATCGCCTGACATGGAATGACTATCCAGATAATCAGAATCAAAAGTATAAAGAGCGAAATTCCTTTCAGTGCAAACGTCAATAATGTAAACAAAGGTGCCTAAAAGATTGACTTTCACACTTCCATTGTGATTGAATACACATCTACGTAACACTTGATGTGATCCTGTTTGACGCTTTTTTTTCTATTGATTTGATATATCCGTTTCTAAATTTCCATGTCTGAATCGGACAGAGCAACCGCTGGCACCTGTACTGGATATGTTCGGCATTGGGTTGGTCATCAAGGACCCTTCTCTGGGCATGGCAGCAGAAATGCTGCTGAAGACGTACGACCCAACATACTCCAGCTGAACACAGGGGCTTACTGCAGACAAGATCTCTGTCATTGAGCAGCTAGCCTATAAGAACAAGGCTTTCATCACCGTCCTACAGGAGACCCACTGCACAACTGCAGATAAGCTAGTGATTCCGACTTTACACCAGCTGCCACATTTGTCCACGAGCGGTTGGAATGGTCACTGGTCGATCAGTCTCCAGAACAATCAGAGACTGAGTGGTTGTGCGTAGATGTTGCAGGATACAAGATCGCCAACGTCTACAAAGCTCCACGCTTGCGACTCACTCCAACCGCCATTCCTACGTTCCCACACCCCAGCCTGTACGTTGGCGGCTTCAATTGCCTGCAC
>JGI24021J15306_10012541_pt1 | contig 10529 bp, 6 predicted proteins | sample Ectturendosymbi1_FD_15306 | JGI IMG/M metagenome (IMG submission 15306) | reverse complement strand
TGCATGCAAAGATTGCGTGTGGCCTATAATTTTGGATGCAGAGCTCTATACAACCTGCCCTGGAGAGCGAGTGTTAGTAGTCATGACTCATCACGTTCAATGTAACATTCCTACATTTGAAGCATTATTAAGGAAAAATAGTTACTTGTTTCTCGAAAGATGCAGAAGGTCTAATAAAGTATGGTTGCCTGCTTTGACACAGTCAGATTGTTTATATTCATCCTTATTCTTTGAACACTACAACCGCATCTTACTTTGTGCTGGAACACTGCAGTGTGTGTTCGTTTGAGGGTGTGCATGTCACAATGCATTCGTACTTTATCTGGCCTTGACCAGTTTAGGAATTAGCATCCCATTCTGCTGTAGTGCTGTCCTGAGGCTCGGCCTCCAGCGCCGTTACAAAACGTTCTGTTAAGTAAGTTTCTGTAGCCCGGTGTCAAGTGAAATTTCTGACCTATTATTGTTTGTCAGTTATTTTCTTCTCAGAGTAAAGGAATAAAGTTTAGCGATTACTTTTTGATGTGTGTTGTGTAAATTAAAACTTTTTGGTAGATGTCAGATACCCACAACAAGCTACACTACGGGAATAAGTAAAACCAGTGAAAAATATTGGACCTAATCTTAGACTTTAATTCTTTTTCTTTTTCTAACTATAACATAAACCCTAACCCGACACACTTACCTAAACACCAAATCCTAAGCCTAATCATCAATTTTCTCAGCGTATTTCATATGCACGATGTTTCTCTGCGCATGCGTATATGGCGTGAAGTCAGAAATTTCGCTTGACACCGGTGATTCAGCCTCCAACGCTGTTATAAAACGATCTGTTTTTATTAACCAGCGTTGTGCAGAATGTGTGCTTTTGTATACTATGGACTTCGTGTCTGCGGGCAAAAATACATTATTATTATATGTGACCGTTTGCGAAAAAGTTGTACCACGGTTGAATACGCACGATGACGTCATCGAATAAAATTTCATGAAAATTGCCCCCCCCCTAAATGAAGAGCTGGTTGCGCCCCTGCTTTGCCGTATGCTATGGAACCCCACATTGATAAAGATTTAAAAGACGATTGTACACTTATAGTAACAAAAAGAAATATTTCGCTGTTAGTTTCTCTGCAGACCAGCAGTTACTACAGAAAATAAAATAACACACTGAAACACAATTGTAGAAAATTCTCGACTCGGTTTTCTTGCTTTTCTTCCACAATCTTCTTAAAGCGTGGCTCCATACTGTTCAATGCAATCCTCAAGCATAAATTCACACTTTTCAAGCAACTTGTATTTATATTTTATAGTTAAAGGAGAAATAAGCTGCTTCGCACAAATAAGTAGGTCTAGGAAATTTACAAAGAAGTTTTAATGCCTCCATCGCAATTTATTTTTCGAATTTGCACAAAAAAATTCAAAACCTTCCTTTCCATTTGCTTCGAAGATTTTCTCCAAATTAATATCATTACAGATATCCATGAGTTGTTGTTGCTGCAAACAGAAAATCAAAGGCATTCCACCTACCAGTAAACGGCTATTCTCAGATTCCTCTTCAGGAAAATGCCGGTTGAAATTTTCCCTCCATAGCTTCAAATATTCCAACATTAATTTTTTATTTCAGTTGTACCGTCAACTTCCGAACCATCACCAGAAATTCGTTCAAAAACAGGAAAGAGGAACAATCGTTTCTCGAAACCTAAGTGGCCCAGCAGCCAGCCTACCGTTTGAAGGCATGAATTTGCCAACTTGAGAAAATATATCTGACTCGCTCCTTTGAAGACTGATGTTGAGCGGCACAACATATTGAAAAGTGAAGCCAGATACACCAATTTTGAAAATGAACACCTGTGGAAATTGTACTGCCAATTTTCACGACCTTTCGCCCAACTTTTCTTAGTGTTTTTTAACTTTCTGAATATTATAAAAACGAGTTTTTAAAATTTTGATTACTGGAACACGTCTTCATTGAAACCGTTTAGTTTTTTCTGACTACTACCGAGATTTTAAGACGAAAACCAGGACAGAATAGGCGGCTGTAATTCACAATTTTCATTTCACAGAAGTTAACGTGGTTCGTTTTTTGGCCCAGTAACAATAATCAGGTACACTACACAGTATATTGCTTTAAAAGATTTCTCGAAAATTTGTTGGAAAGTGAAAAGTTGTTCTGTGCTGCTATACCCAGAACGCAAACAGCACTGGGTGGCTGGGCCTATCATCTAGCTTTGGTTCATATATTGTGCGGCATCTTTTTCCAAGGCACTTGGCATAAACTTTTCCAGGAATATTAGGAAGGAAATGTTCCGGTGATTGGTTTGTGTACAGGGATGAACAACCCAGTTTACCAATACTTCGGTGTCCTTGCAGATCGCTAGGCCGCTTGACACACACGAGTTAGCTGGAGAATTCGTTCTCATTTGAAGGCTTTAAATATCGTTTACATTGATTAATTCTATTGCCATTGTGTTTTCATTTATTCTAATTTCCACTGACAATTGGTTACTTTTTGGCATGATGGGTTTTTGTACTGTTTCTGTTTATTAGCTGAGTTATGTAAAACAATAAGTCAATCTATTTCCGGTTGGACTTTATCACAACCTGCAGCGTTTTAATGTCTTGACAGCAGGGGAGACCTCAATCACAGTCATGGTATTTTACCCAAAAAAATTCACCTCTTGTGTCTGATTGTATGAGAGTAACTAGATTCACACGATCTTTGAAATAGTGCCTCCACCTTCCAGGGATGTCTTCCTCAACTCTGAGTTGGAAGTCGCTTTGGTCATTGATGGATTTAGCACTGTTTGATCTTTTGCCGCCGAGTCGCCAGATAATCTGTTAAAACACTTTCCTGGCTTGTCAGCAATTGGAATCTAGTTTGTGTCCGAAATTATCCCAAGATTATATTTAAGACTTTTGATTGATTTGTTGTTTCATATGACTCAGCTAATAAACAGGAACAACACAAAGAGCCATCGCGCAATAAGGAAATCAATTGTCGGTGAACATTAGAATAAATGAAAACACAATGGCATAATAACTGATCAATGTAAACAAAGAGAGTCACAGGTGAAGGACCATGGCACATCTCTGTGCTGATGCAATCTTGGGTTTTATCTTTGATTTATTTCAGCAAATTGAATAAGCACCCCGCCAAAGGGGATATCTGCGTCATCCGGGTAATTGCTGATGAGCACTGATTATGCCCTTTCAAGCTCTTCGGGAGTAGTTGTAAGACTCCGAGCGCTTTTTGTGCAGAAGCACTCTGGGCTGTACCTATTTGCTTTTCATGGATGCGTAGCAGGCCGGCCCCATGTGGGTCTCAACTTCTGTATGGCTAATGCTTGTCGCGAATTTTTCGAACGGATCTTTCTGTCGATAACCCCAATGCGCTCTTGTTAACTCGCGCGAAAACCGATATGCGATGGAGTTGTCGTTTTATGCTAATAATTGCCGAAGTTATACCGACTGGCAGCCGGGCGCTCCATTTGCGCAGCAACGTTTGCAGCTGTCACTGCATGGCATTTCTGCTGGACCATTTCTGTAGAAGCCTTGCACTGCAATTTCATTGCCTTATATCCAAAGTACACACCAACTACAAAACTCAAGGCCATGCAAAGAGGTAGACCCCTGACAGTTGATTGGGGTGAGAATAAACGTATTTCTGGAAATACTGATCACGTAAGGACTTTCGGAATAAGGGTGCTTACGCTATTGGCGTGACTTTGGGCAGACTGTGCAAAAGAGGGGTGGATAAGTTTCAGATCAAGATTCCAAAAATGTTGCCGTACTGCTAATAAATCTTTTGAGAGCTAGCAACCACGCCCTATCTCCAGTTAAAAGTTTATACCAGGGATCACCAGCATGGTGCCGGCGGGCACCAGGTTGCCCACGGGCTTGTTCTGACAATAGCATAAACATGATCAGTAGGGCAACCAAAAGTCAAAAATTTTCTGCCGTTTTCGAAGATTATGAAACGACCACAAACCAAATTTTACGCTCATACCATGAGGGAATCCCAAGCTCTTAAGTCCAAAAAGTCGAAATTTATGGTTGGGTCAAACTTTTATTGATGCACAGTTTTTTCTCTTTATCGATGTTTTATTGAAACTACAACAGATATTGATATGCTTTTGCAAGTTTAGTTGCAATTTTGTAGGCTAATGATAATGGGTATGCTAGTTGCTGCGATTTCCGACGCAATAGTGTTGTTTTGCCCACTACCAGACGATTGAATACTATGTAGCATAGACGTGGTAAGGCAGGGATCTCAAACTCAAATTGCTCAGTGGGCCACATGAGAACCTGTAAGGTAACCCGAGGGCCGCACTACGACGCTGGCGCAACAATAGCGGTACATGAACTTACTAGAAACAGCTTTTTCATCTTATTTCCTGCGAAAGGTATCCTGAATTATAGACTGATCATTTCTAGCCGTCTCTACGTTCCTATTCATCAGTTCTAGCCGTCTGAGTAACTTGTTCTCTCGCTGACTGAACACTTTTAAACGCCGGTAAATAAACTAAATAACGTAAATGTTTTTCACTTCATTCATTTTCATGCCCGCTTTTCCTCTAGGGAGGTTCGCTGGGGCAGCAACCCTAGAAGGACGTGGAACACCTCACGTTCAACAGCAAGTTAAGGTAGTTCTGCTGGCTCCACACCAAGACGGTACCAAGGAAGGTCGGAGGTGCAGTCACTCCGCCTAGGCCTTGAACGACCTCTGGGCCGCTTTCCCGTGGGTTTAGCCAGCAGGACACGCCTCGCCAGTCTTGCGTGGGGCATTCTGGATACATGGTCGAAATAACGTAGCTGTGATTTCTCATTTCGGACAAGTGGTTCGGCATTCAGGGTTCTGCGAATTTCACAGCTGCGCAGTTTTGTCGCGAAGTGTCACACTAAGGGCGCAACGAGAGGCAAGGGGGAACAATGCCCCGGGCACCGAGTCACTGGGGGGCGCCGAAAAGTCCAACTATGTCTCAAGTTTTTTCTTCAATACAGTACATTTACTGCCAAAACACCTTAGGTTCGAAAATGGGGGTGCCAAACTTGTTTCTTGCCCCGGGCGCCATCTAATCTTGGTACGCTGCTTCTGACGTGGACTCTTCGCAAAAATCCAGTTTCTGACGCTAGCACCGGAGTTAATATTCTTTCGGTCATTACCCAAGATTCATGACCATAGATAAGGATCGGAACAAAGACCGATTTAAAAACTTAAAATTAGCAGCTTTGCGGTGTTTGAAAGCTCCCGTTTCGTGACCACAGAGCGATAGCTTTACCAATCCGTGTATCAATCTCCTCGCTCCACCTTCCGTCAAGTGGGGTACTACTCCTAGGTCCATGAACTTCTCCACTTGCTGCAGTGTATTGCCGCTCACTTGCAGCATACACTGCCTTGGGTTTGTAGAGCGACATTACTCAGTATTTTTAGTGCTGATTTTCATTGCTCCTCGGTTACACGCAGCAGAAAACCGATCGAGTGCATGCTTAAGACTCTGTTGAGGAGCTAGCAGCACCAAATTGTCTGCAAAAAGTAAACGGTTGATCCTGCAGCTCCCAACTGCGACACCCTCGTAGACTCGGCTGTGAGTGTCTATCCAATTCATGTAGACTGCGAAGAGGCGTGGTGACAACAAACACTCTTGTCGGAGTCCAACATCAATGGTGATGATTTAAATTTTCCGACACGGACGCAAACGTCTGTGCAGAGATGCAGTGACTTGACAGCCAGTACCAGGCGGCTGTCAACACAGTACTCGCGCAACTTCCCCCAAAGCTTTTCACAAGGAACCCGGTCGTATGCTTTCTCGAGGTAGACAAAGCATATGTGACTTCTTTAGCATCTCCAGCTTTCTCAAATTTGCTGGAGAGTGAATGTTTTGTCTGTGTTGCTGGTCTGTAGCGCTACGACCGGGAGCTAAACCGCACTGGGTATCATTCAGCTCTGGTTCAATTATATCGCGACATGTTTTTTTCAGGCACTTGGCAACGTAAATGTTAATTATTAGAAAATTCCCAAACAGCATCGCGGGCCGCACAAAATGTCCTCGCGGGTCACATGTGGCCCGCGCGTTTGAGGCCCCTGTGGTAAGGCAAGAAACGTGTTCTTACATTACGTGGTTTATGAAAGCTCCACCCATTGTGCATATAGTCAGTCCCGTCGCCACGGGGGGACTTTGGTGGGCTCAGCTCCCCAAATTGAAACACTCTAAGTGGAGTTTTGGTTAATATTATAATGTCAAGCCCCCCGCAGAAGTGCAAAGCCCCACTATTGAAAACTTTCTGGCGACGGTTCTGTATATAGTGTTTCAACTTCATGATCTTCTCAGATTTCACTCTACTTTAGTTAGAAATGTACTTATCAATATAGCATCCTCAAAGTCAGAAAAACAATTTTCTTTTAATTTTGAAGTATAAAGTACATGAATATGTTTCTCAGTTAACCTCAACACTTAAGGCTGAATTATTCTGCAGTTGCAAACGCAGAAAATTTATAGGTCAAATTAAGGTGAAAATTTTTAAATTACAAAGTCAAAAATTGGTTGCACTAATGATCAGTGTCTTTCACATTGATGAATATCTTTAATTTCTATTAAATGTAACATATTTGAAAACCAATTTAGCAAATTTTATTTCGGAAGTGTGTGCATCAAACTGGTTACCCTTCGCATGAATTTGTACCAAGAAGTAGCTCTCAGTTTCAAAAAGGTTGATGACCCCTGGTTTATACGGTGTTACGTTTGTTGTGATTAGATCCGAAAGAAGCACTGTGGAATTCGTGACAATAGACACTCAAAATGTTTCGAATAACTATGAAAAGCGTCCACCATATTGGACGGGTCCCTTGTCTGCAAATTAAACGGTAAAACATCACTTTGAAATGCCTTAAGCATAATGTTACCTAACTCGGCTATGAACGACATTCATCCTAGCATACGTTTTAAAGCTGAACGCGAAAACACATTTCTAGCAGCAGATCAACAACAAAAAATGAAACTTTATCTGGCATTTGTACAACGGCGAATAACGATAGATCTGAAAAAAATACATTAAAGCGCTGAAAAAAACGCACAGATTTCCATTTGACCAGAGAAGCAATGCCACCAAAGTTCAGCTTTGGCTTGTTGGCAGATCCTCGGCGAAACGTTTACCCTCATCCATGAGGGTCCACAAGCTATCGACAACACTTGCAGGTGAGGTGCGCTGTAAGTCATAATCGAAATGTTTTGTCCCTTTAACCGACGATTTCACTGATCCTTTCAAATGATCTCCGTCGTCGCTTTTCTCAACAGTCCATTTCATATTGGTGATATTCTGCACCAGCTGCTTCAAGAACTTCTCTCTAGGATTATGTACCAGTAACTGCTGAGCCATAGCGATGGAGTCCAACTCTGCCTGGCGCGTTTCGGCCGAAACTTGTGCTTGGCAGGTTTGCACAGACTGCACTTGGTTTTCCAGAACTTTATTCTGGGCGACGAGCGCGTCGACTTCTTGTTCCAAAGTGTCCTTGTCGCGTTTCGTTTCGCATTCCATTTTCCAGCGCGATTCTAGTTCATCGTTCGCTGCTTGCTGCGTGTCTTTCAGTGATTTCCACACAGTTTGATGCTTTTCCCATGCACCCTTCAGTTCTTCTGCTGATTCGTTCTAGGATAGTAATTTCGTACCAGTGACATAAGCGAAAAGAGCACAAGAACTATGATTACTCGCACAAGCATGCATTGTGACAGCACAAACACACATGATCACGGGGTATAGTGTGGCGCTAAATTGTCTACGAAGTTAAAGAACTACATGAGAAAAAGGAAACTTTTCATTGGAACCACGTTTCATTGTGCAGATGCAATCGCGCTAAGAGACCATTTTTTATAACTTTTTTTTGCACTTTGCACGCACAGAAGGACAAGGAGATCTCCGCTTCATCAAAGTATTGGAGAAGTCCTATTAAAGATCGATAGAGCATTACACGGTGCAGCTGTTACATGAAATTTAGTTTAGTCAGTGACTTAGGTTGTGGGAAGTTTGAAAAGACAGCACTCAGAAAATGTTTTTATAGGTGCTAATGTCTTAATCAGCTGAAGTGCTGGGCCCAGGGGCGCATCTAGGGGATCTGTTTGGCTGTCACGACAGACCCCTTTGCACTGCCGGTACTCAGCATTAAAGCCGATAAAATATTAAATGCTGTCACTGCAGGTTTCAAATGCGGGTGTTTTGGAACAGGCAACGGCCTACATGTCCCTTCTAACGTTGTATAGTACTACTGTATTACGAAACAACAACCTCCCTGCTTTGTCCAAATGACGCCTGCGCAATGACATGAAACAATCCACGTTTTTGAACATTCGAAATTGAATTGCGTCGAACGCACGTGTTTCTGAATTTCCTCCTCTGCCAGTGCCGACTCTAATGCTGTCAGAATCTCATACACTGCCACGCACGAGCTGTTTTGTAATATTTCGCTTCATGGCAAGAGGACAGTCTCCAATCACGGTCGTTTCGTTTTGCAGTTTCGGGCTAATTTTATCTTCTGTTTACACCTAGGTTATGACAAAATTAAGTAAGTTTAGGCTTTCCTCTGCGTCACGCTAAGTAACGTGGGATCGTTTGCACTGAAACTATATTTTATTTTAATAAGCAACTTCTCATATTGAAAGGCGCGACAGCTAGCCTCAAAAATTGTGTCCGCATTATCTGAACAAAATATCAGTCAAGCGTCGTATTTCGAAAATAGCCTTTTTAGAATTAAGCAGTTGACGATGTTGTTTGCTGCCCAAGAAGTCCTATATTGATTTCGAGTAATTCACTTTAACATTGCGATGCAAAGTAATCAGAGCAATTGCAATTCAATCGTTCTTCTCTGCAGTGATTTTGCAAGTATATTTATAACACCGCCATCTTGATAGACAGTGCGCTCCACAGACGCAGTTGTGCAGTTGATTGTCAGCTTCGATTTTATAAGTGTATGTACGTTTGGATAAACAGCTCTCATTGCTGTACGATTGACATTTTCAGAATGTTCGACAAGCTAAGTATCTTTTCAGCACCACGTTCGTAGGAACAAACAGCGATTGTGATGTAATAAATGCGCTGTGCCCGAAACCAGTGATAACTTGGAATTTTTTTCTTGTGTGTTTTGACAATGAGATCAATACCACTTACAAATGCAGTCAGGCCTGTTTGTCCGAACTCCGATCAACCGGAATCCCCGCTATTCGAACAAGTTGCTAGGAACAGATTTCTCCCAATGCATTTCACCCCTTTAATCCGGAAACCTCGCTGTCTGACACCTACTCGGCAATTTAGGAACTGATGTGCCATATCAATAGANAAAAACGCTAAACCGGATTACACCAGCTGTTACTTAGTTGTTTATTGAATCACAATGGAAGGGTGAAAACCAATTTTCTACGCATAATGAATGTAACAGTGGCAGACCCTGCAGGACGCAGTTATAGGTCTCCTGTACAGTTTTTTTTGCGTTTAAATCTCATTCTGAATGCATACTTGCTCATGTGTACGGATCTGCTACTAAACAAAAACAACTATGACAGTTTCATTTTGTCATGTTTCACATGCAATCTACATATTTGCTTAAGTTGACAGTTCGTCTGAGACTACTCTATAGTTTGCATCTGTTTCCTCTTTGAACGTTCGCTTAGGCCAGACCCGTAGCCTAGGTCTAAAGGTTTGGGGGACACAAAACATTTTTAAGGGGTCAAGACTTCTGTTTTTATTATATTTTTTAATAAAAACTTTTCTTGGCAGAACAAACTTTGGAGGAGCTTAAACAAATTTAGGGGGATTGACCCCGAATGCCACCGTGGCTACAGGCCTGGTTCCGATTTTCCGGATACCTCGCTAATCCGACATTATTTGACGAAACTAAGTAGTTCGGATAAACGAGGTCTGACTGTAGTTACCGTTATTTTCGGGACCATAAAGCGCACCGGATTACAAGGCACATTAAATGAAACAAAACTTAGGTAAGTCAAACTGTATTCAAGTCTTTCCCAATAGCTCCTGAGTGCCGGAGTCGCCCGGGTGCCTGAGTCGCCACTGGGAGTTTTAATCTGTCGTTACATACGAGGGAGTCACACATGTCTAATACACTAGACCTGAATAGAATAAAATAAAAGTTGTACGCGTGTTTGATTCGGCGTGCGCCAATGTAGTCAGGAGTCTCGCCGAGTTATACTATCTGTGGTATGTGGTAGTTACTCTCGTGTGCTGCTCATTGCAATTGTTGTTGGTTTATTGCGTCTGTTTACAAAAAATCATAACTAGCAAATAAATAAATGGTACCGTTTACCACATAAAACTGATTCTAGATGAGAAAGCACAACCAGGTTCATACATTAGGCGCATCGCATTATAAGGCACACTTTTCATTTTTGAGAAAATTAAAGGATTTTAAGTGCGCCTTATGGTCCGAAAAATACGGTAGTTGCCCTGATTTGTTTGCAGGCAATCATTTGCTTACTGCGCACGCAAAAACCTGTGAGCGAATGTTACGTCATATGGAGCGGTTTATGGGGACA
>JGI24021J15306_10012540_pt1 | contig 10529 bp, 8 predicted proteins | sample Ectturendosymbi1_FD_15306 | JGI IMG/M metagenome (IMG submission 15306) | reverse complement strand
GGCACTCCGGATCCATGGCTGCCTCTGGTATGCGTATGTCCACTGATATCTGGAGCCTTTGACTGCGACACAGCATGCGCGTCAGAATAACTGCGACGCACGATTGTGGGGTCGGCAACCATCGGTCCGCACAGATATACTTTATTGTCCAAAACAAAAAAATCGTAAATGTTTTGAAGTTTTTAAATAAATAACTTGAGGAGCACGTGGCAAGCATAAATAGGTTGCAGTTCTTCATGACGTAACCATCGGGAAACTTGTAACCGAAATTCATATGCAATTAAAACTCGTTACTTCCTTTTTGATGTATTTATCTGCTTCGCCTCGAAGGAAATAATGCCTCCCGTTAACCGGCCTTCAGTGCACAACAGGTTGTCGACCCCAAAACACAGCGCGACTAGGGAACTTTTAAAAAATCTATGTCCAACCCGCGGCCCACATGCGACCCAGTAAATTTTTCATTGTTGTGTATGTACAGTACAATGACAGCCTGTCTTTGTTTTCATTGCCTTAAATTCGACATTTTCGATGCAATGGTCTTTCGTGACTACTTGAGTGGCTATCATGTACTACGCACTGGTAGATTTCCACGTCTCCACTGGCACCTCACAAAACTGATTTCTAGTTTTCTGATTTCTGCAAAAACTGGTTTTTAGTTTTCTAATTTCTATTCATGTGTTCCTCTGCGCTAAACTAATTTTTCACTAAACCCTCGTTCCACTCTCACTAAACTTCCTATGGCATTACAGTTTGTGAGTGATTAAGAGCAGCCTAGCATACAGTTGTTATCATTTCAGTTAACATTCGAAGGCTTTCAAATAACATTAAACTAAACTTTGGCTTGCTAAAATGAAAGTACGTCATTCAGTGTGTGGCTTTCACAAAGATATTGACAGAATTTTTGGCACAGTGAGGCATTTCGGTTGGACATGGCTGTTCTAAGACATGTGATAAACACAGCCGTTATGATGCATGCAGCAGTGCATAATCGGGGCGTTGTGTACTGTCGCTGCATGGCAGGTAACTTGACCAATAGCAAACAATGCACTAGCTTAAAAATCAGCAGTTTTTTTTTCGATATTACATCATACCTCCTCTGCAGTAGCCACAGGTTGAGTTGTAACTCCGACCGTGTAAATATTTCCATTTGCATCTTCATGAATTCGAATATTTGATTTGCCCTAGACAAAAATTAGAGAAAACATTTCTCACAACATTTTTCATAGGTCCAAAAAAAAACTTATTTCTTTTTGTGAGTGAAGCTGAACCATTTTTGTAGTAATTGTGCTAAATCTAAAATTAAGCAGCTGGTGCTAAATTGCCATACAAAAAAATCTGAAATTAAAAATTGAAAAAAATCACTTCTGTTGTTAAGGTTTACAGAAACATGGCAAAAAACAAGGCCTAAGACTGGTCACCAAATCAACTGTCAAAAATGCCCTCTGAGATAAAAAATCACTATAGCAACAAAACTCCAGTTGAAAATAATTTGTTTCATGCCCAACCTAAAGTTACTTAAAGATAGTCTGTTTCATGCCTTTTGCATGCCAACTGTGGAACAAATGCAGTCTAATATTTGTTCCATAATTGTATCCACATTGCTTATAACATCGTCTATTGAATTTTGCATTGACAATCACCAGGTATGTAAGTGTTCGCCAACACCAAGTTCACATTTCCTCAAGACATATGATGTTTTGAATAGGAAGAAATTGAATACTTTTGTTCAACATGTGCATCCACACCTAACTTTTAACTTTTTTATCCATTCACCTTAATTGTCTGAATACTTTTTACTATCCAACATTTTACTCCCATTACGCAATACTTCTGTATGACAATGACTAAATGCAATGGTTGCTAGTGCACTGTTTCAGTGTCAGTCCCCTTCATTATTGCCAGCACATACCAACACCTACCCTGTGCTGTGGTGCGTGTAAATATTTTAGTATTCTTGTGTTCTTTTAACTTACAATATGGAACATGGGTCTGAGCTAAAGATGGAAATATAGTAAGAAGTGAGTTATATTAGAAAGCAAAAATTCTACACCACCATAAAATACAGAGCAACAAGTAAACACTGCAATGCTGTCAGTTTTTTTCCAGGTACCATAAGTTGACTATAGTCATGGTTTCACAACTGGATGCCAAACCTTGCTTTTAGAAACAAATAATATTGCTTCCAAGACAAAACCATTATGTCCACAGGTTAAATTACTACAGTGATATACTTTCAGTGTGATCAACTTACCGATACCTACTTTAAATGCCACAAAACTTGACAGAAATCCTGTATCACACTAAAATGACGGTTCAGCAGATTGTATATCATGAATTCTAACAGAAATGTTTTCAAATTGGGGTTCATGGGTCATTAGATAAACTAAAACTACTGGGGTGGCAAAACAAGGGCACTGACAATACATTCAAATGCAAAATTTAAACATGTAAGAGGTCGTTGTTTCTTACAATGAATCTGATCTGAATTCCATTTCAGTGCTTGACACAAGGCTGTAGCAGTAAATCTGATACTATACATTTTTTTGAGTCTGGTTATTGATTACAGGGTTTGAAAAGAGTCCTGAGCTTCATTAATAAAAGGTTCACAACAAACCAACCTTACAAGAAACCTTGCTCGTACAAAATCTTTGTAATTTTCACTATAGAATCTGATTTGCAATCATGCAAACACTTCAATAAACATTAGATTAAATTTTAAACAATACACTGCTTCTAGTCCAAATCACATCAACTACTGATATTTATTCAAATGTTAGCTGACCTTGATTGTAAGCCGCACGAAATGGTGTCAAAAAATTAATGTAAGCCACCCTTGATTGTAAGCAGCACTTGAACATAGGTTACCTCAGTCTGAGATGCTTTCACATGCTAGGACGTTTCACATTTAATTAGTAAGCCTGATAATGATGCTTACACCACTACAACTGCCTTCTGTTCATCACAATCACTCCTGAGACAGTGTGCGCATGATGCTACATAGAATAGAGGGCAAAAAGAGAATTTGGTCGACAAAATGTAGCCAATGAAAGACATCTACCCCTTTTGATAAGGTAAAAAAATGTACACCTCTCTTGATTGTAAGCTGTACGAAATGATGAAAAAAAAACATTATAAGCCATGGCTTACAGTCAAATAAATGCTGTATAGACCATTCCACAGTGTAGTCCAACGTATTTAAATTTGCACTGACTGCAAAATTCTGTTGCCATCTACATTTGGTAAATATATCACCTACATAACATTTGTCAATATTTGTTATTCCACTGAATACAAAAAGCAACAAATATTTCTTTAACTTGGTTAAAATAAGTTAGTGATTTATATGTCAATTAAGTGCACTTTGTGAAGAGGCTGGCACTTTTTTACAAACTGCTAGTTGATCATTTTTTAATTTGACAGAATTTAAGACACCATCATAAAAAGTTGGTGCAACGATGGGACATGCTATTGTGGTTGTAACCTGTATTCAATTTACAGAAATCATTTCGACATTCTGGGTCCTTTTTTGCGACCACTCACTTTAAACAACATTTATTGAAATGCAAGTTTAATCAAAGCAGACAACTGCAGTTAATGTTTGAAACAACTACATGGACCAAACACTACAGAAGTAATTTTTGCAGAAATTGCATTTGATAAATACAGTATATAAAAAATCACAAGTTACCTTGTTAGCACTTCTGGTAGTGTCAAATAAATCAATAATTTCTTCATTGTACAGTTCCACAAACTGAGCACTAACTTGGAACTCTGGGGGAGGGTATCCACTATTCAAGGCAGATTGTTTTCTACAATAACATACACATAAGGTCACTTCTATGATGCACCACCACCTTGCCAAGTTTTAAATGTTAATTTGGAAGTTCTGAGCAGAGATGGACTGATATTTGGGTTTTACCAATATATCTGTATCAGTCAAAATGGCCAATAAAATCGGCCTCAGTGGGTGTTGATAAAGCACTGTCATATTCCTCACACATGCAGACAACTTGTGCAAGAAAGCACAATGAACCAAGTCAGCTATCTTGCCGCAACCCTAGCAGGTGCATTTTCATAAACAAGCAGACAAGATGAACTATGGAGCATGCGTCAGCCGTCACAGCTGAAACAAAAGCATCATTATTGATCAGATTAATTAAAATCATAAAAATATGGAAATTTGAAAAATTTTAGCCCATAAATCCCAATATTTTAAGTTTCTGAAGAAAAGGTAAGACATAGAATACATTTTATTTTTTATGATGAAGCAGAAAACAAGATTTAAAAATTTTGGAAATATTGGTTATCGGTATTGGCTATCGGTCCATGAATGGCCGATATATCGGTATCAGCCCCAAAAAAGCCATATCGGTCAATCTCTAGTTCTGAGCTATGACAAATTCCACAATACTTCATTTTCTGTCAATGTAATTAGATATTCTGGTATCACTAATTCACTCAAGATAAATAGTCTCTAAAATACAGTAATGTAGAATTTCATTCAACAAGCACAAATCTACCAGACAAACCCAATCTAGGCTTTCAGCATACCTTCTTGTAATTTCGGCAAAAAGATGATCCATAGCTCTAGGTATTACTCCAAGCTCTTCAGGTGATGTCGTCACATCAAATCCAGTACCCATAGTGTATGTTTTACCAGAACCAGTCTGAAACACAACAGCACTAACTTGAGAAGAGGGAAAAAAACATTTAATTTTAAACTGCTTGTCAACAGGGTATATGGCTAGGTAATTGACACATCACACAGCCCAAAAATTTAAGTGACACCAACTGGTCCAACAATACTGTCAAACAGACATACAAAACAGAGAAAAATGGAAAAATTACAAATGCAATCATTAGTTGCAAACAGATCTGGTTCAAACATTTAATGCAATAAAATGTACATGGATTATTTACAGACAAAAAAGAGACAATTAAACCTGTTTGGTAAAACAAACTCATATAGCATAATCATGTATACACAAATATGTGAACACAGAAATACACATGGGTTAAAAGATTTACATGTTCTATGTCAAGAATGAGCTTGTGAGGCCTGCATGTGAAACACACCATCATAGAACTTCTGCATGTTTTGAATACACACAGCTTTGTAGCTTTTACACGTTAGTGTTATTTTCTGAAGGTATTTCACATGTTCACTGCTGGCGTACAAATATATCGTACTTGGAAATCAGCCTAAAATCAAGTATATTTCATGTGTCTTGGCAACGGCATAGCTCCTCAGCCTCTAGAGAGCTGTTCAAACTATCAAAAGACTTGGCAAGTTTTCGAGTCTCCAATGAAAAGTTCTCATTTGAAACTAGGCTCGAGTCCGATGCTTTTGAGCCTTTGATCAACTTTCTAGCATTTCTGGTTCAAAAGTGTTATGATCTAAAATAAACAAATTAATTAATGATATAATTAGTCAAAATATTCTAATTACTTTAGATCATAACTTTTGATCCCAAAACCCCAGCAAGTCATCCAAAATATCAAAAGACTCAGATTGTAGCCTAGTTTCCAATAAAAACTTCAGCGAAATACTACCATCTAACGTTTAGGCCCAGGGCCAGGTGAAGTGGGCCAAGGTGACCTACATATCCTGCACTTATGACATCACTCACAAAAAATCCGCAACCCCCAACCAAAAAATTTTTTTCGAGTGCAAACTAGACGATTTGCCGCGTCTTTTGATCCTTTGAACAGCTCTCTACCACTTTCAGGGCCCGAGTTACACACGTGCAAAGCCACGTGCGATCCAGTTGTTTTGTAGCAAAAATCTCCGAATCCTACCGAACATCAAAGTGTTAATCCCAAAATAAAGTATCAAAAGACTCGGATTTTAGCCTAGTTTCCAATAAAAACTTTAGCAAAATACTACCATCTAGCGTTTGGGGCCTAGTGCAGTGGTGGCGAACCTTTCATAAACCGGCCACCCTAAACTCATTTATGTATTCCAAAGTGCCAACACAGCAATTCAACATGAATGGGCCAACTGAGGTTTTGGGTTAGAAAAAGCAATTCATGCATTAACATCTTTTGTCTTAAAAGAAATGCACAATAACAAAGCTTCCAATGACACAAACAAATTTTTATTGAAAGGTAAGAGTTTCAATTTGGCATGCATTTGAACAATGAATGTGATTTTTGCTGTTGCATGCTTGCTGACAATTTGTCTAACCTTGGTTCATATTTTGTATGTTTGAGAGCAACACATGCAGCACTCAGGTCATCTGTTAGCCTGTTTCTGATGTCAGATATGATATAATTCATAGCTGAAAACAGCTGCTCACAAGTATATGATGATCCAAACAAAGGAAGGAAAGCAATCCCGAGTGCTTTCATTGACTTAAAATGATTTGGCAGAGAATTCCAAATTTTAAGAATTTCATTTTAAGAACTAAGTGTGCTGTCATTTGTCATCCCTTCAATTTACAAAGTATTTCACGCAGGTCGTAGAATTTGTTTTTCCACATAGTGTTTTCTTGAAATTCCAAGAGCTCCATTTCTAGATTTTCTAAATCTAACCAATATAAGCAGGAAAGATCAAGTTCTTGAAATTTGGCTTGATCTGGAAAAGTAAGAAAACGCAGGGTTGTCTCCATTTTGCAAAATTGTAAGAATCTTTTGCTAATCTTTTGCTTGCATGCAAAAAATCTTTTGCTTGCATGATGATTTGTATCAGTGCTTTCATCCAAGCACATGGAGTAACAGGCTGTCTTTTGTAAGTCAGTAGTGAGCTGCACACTAACATCACTTGTCATACACTGGACTCAATCTTTCACAGTATTTCTGCTGAGTGGCATCTCAGAAATTTGTTGATTTTATCCTTGTTTGATAAATCATGAAAAAGGGAATTACTTCCAGACAACACCACTGTTTTGATAATATCCCCATCAGAGAAGGGCTTACCATGTTTTGCTAGACACAGCGAAATTTGAAATGGCATTTATCACATAATTTGTTCTAGAAAGATAGTCGCAAAAACTAACAGAGTGGGAATGATATTTCCTCAATTGCACTTGCAGAAACTCTTTTTTCTCAGTTTCACCAAGTTTGGCAACACTCTTGTGGTTGGTGTTAAAGTGTCGTCTGACACTTGATGTGCGGCACACAACACTTTCAGTACATATAATACAAAATGCTTTCCCATTGCGCTCAATTACTCCAAATGATTCTGTCAAGGCTTCTTGGAATGATCTTCCGCTATCTTTTTTTGCTTTTTTTGCTACACTCATTTTTTGATGTTCGAAATTTAGAATCTACAAAAATACAAAATTAAAAAAAATGAAGCACCCAGTTTAAAGCTATCCTTACGCAAAAATTGCTAATACTTAAAAGAGATATTCCCTGAATCAACAGTCTACTGCATGATTCTCAAAAATTTGCCTAATCCCCTCTCAAGTCACCAAGTTAGATGCCACCACCGCATCCTGTGACAAGGAATTCTACAGTTATAATTATATGCTGGAAAATTGTGCTCACTGTGTACATGCTGGACAGTCTGTAGCAAACTGGAGATTGTACGCATAATAATCACATATATTTTACGATAGTTTTGTTTAATCAGCAGATCTAAAGCGATAAATTCTTACCTGTCTACTTTACAGTTTCACTCATCAGAAACAAAGAACTCAAATGTTAATATTCCCTCCAATGCTACTGTTTGTGAACTTCATCTTGTCGTTTATTGTGATGTGATAATGCGAAAATGTTGTGCACAGTTTAGCTAGCAGTAATGTAATGTTACCAAACGGGATAATTTCTGAAGTTACATGCTGGGTAATTGGGTTTTCCTGATTGAGCATTGGGAGAGTAACTAGTCCTCCGCGCTCTAGTAGTGTCTTCTCAGGGACTGTCCTGACCTTGGGAATAACTTGGACACACGTTCCTCTACCTTTCTGGTAACAAACTCTGCACTGAAGTGACAGTGCGTGTGCCAACAGAGACGGCTTGCAGTGCCACCTTTGGCACACGTGCCATAGGTTTACCACCACTGGCCTAGGGCAAGATGAATTGAGCCAAAAAGGCCAAAAACTACTCCACTTATGATGCTACTCACAAAAAATCCAAAACCAAAAAATTTTTTTTCATTACAGACTCGAAGACTTGCAGAGTGTTTTGAGCGTTTGAACGACTCTCTAATGCAGTGGTTCCCAACCTTTTTAGGCTTGCGGCACCCTACAAAACACAAATATAATTTCCAGCACCTAGTGGCGAACCCATAGCAATTTGGATTGAGTTTTGGCGATATTTTGAAAATATCTTTTCAATGATATAATAAAAAACGTATTAGCTCGCAGCACCCCTGGGTATTGCAAATGGCACCCCAGGGTGCCGCGGCACCCCGGTTGGGAACCACTGCTCTAGTGCTTTTGGTGACAGAGTTATGCCCCTGCAAACACATGTGCAAAAAGCTGGATTTTAGGGTGAAACCAACCGGCAGCTAAGGTGTAAGATACCCCAAAAATTACAAGTTGCTTCTCAAATTAAAATTCAGAAACTTGATTATCACTTGCATAGAGTAATGATGACCAGAACACACTTTACCTGTCCATAGGCGAGCACTGTGGCATTGTATCCTTCAAAGCATCCATCAACTAATGATTTTATGCACTTGTCATAGATAGCACATTGTTCAGTAGGAGTGTCAAACACATTATCATATGTAAATGCCTTATCTTGCAATGTGACCTGCAAATTAATAATGAAGACTATCTGAGCATTTTCTTATTTAAAGTTGTTGGAAATGCTTTCATGAAAAACCCAACTCAAGCATTGCATCAACATCTTCGACACCAGTGTACGATATATTCACACTTCAAAATCACACACTGAGCCAATATTTTCACACTGCTTTGCAACTCCAAAGCTCACCAGGCAATTGAGCTAGAAAGCTGTCCAAACCCACAAAAGATGCAGCAAGTCTTCTAGATTGCATTGAAAAAAATAGGAAGTTTTGGCTTTCCAAATTTTTGTGGATGACATCATGAGTTCAGTAGGTTTTCGGCCATTTTCACTCAGGCTATCTGGCCCTGTGCACCAACCACTAGATGGAAATTTTTGACTCATGTTTTCATTAGAAACTAGGGTATGGCTTTCTAATGTTTGTGGTTCAAAGGTTATGGCCTAAAAACAACAAGTTAATTAATTAATCCCCTGCTTTATTAATTAAATAATTACCAATTTTTTATTGCAATCAAAGGCTAAAAAGACTCAGATTACAGCCTAGTAGGGTAGTTCCAGTTGAAACTGAGTCAAAAAATTACATCTAGCGGTTGGTGCCCAGGGCCAAGCAACCTGAGCCAAAATGACCTAAAACCTACCCTACTTACGATGTCAACAACAACGACCCAAAACTTACCGATTTTTTTCAATGCAATAGAATACTTGCCACCAGAGATAGACCGATATATCGGCCTAGCCGAGACCAATATTTGGGTTTTGCTGATATATCGGTATCGGCCAAAACTCAGTAGGTGTTGGCAAAACTCTGTTATATTCCTCATCCTCACGCATCCAGACAACTTGCTCAAGAAGGTACAACAAAGCAAGTCAAGAATGTTATCCTGCAGCAGCATTACCAGGTGCGTTTTCATAAACAAGCAGACAAGATGAACCATGGAGGATATGTCAGCCGTCGCAGCCAAAACAAAAGTATCATCATTAATTCGATTAATTAAGAATCATAGCAAAATATTGAAATTGCTACAATTTGAAAATTTTAATGCACAAATCTTGATTTTTGAAGGTTTTGAAAAAAAGGTAAGCAAAGAATATATTATATTTTTTTAATGAAGCAGAAAACAACATTTAAAAATTTTGAAAATATCAGTTTATCGGTATTGGCTATCAGTTCATGAATGGCCAGTATATCAGTATCAGCATTAGCCCAAAAAACGCCATATCGGTCGATCTTTACATGCCACATCTTTTGAGGGTTTGAACAGCTCTCTAGCTCGACCATCTGGCAAGTTATGAGTTGCAAAGTGATGGTAAAAAAGTGGCTCACGCTGGTCTTAAAAGTAAAACCAAGCCAGTACCAAAGGTGTTAAATGGAAACACAACAAACCTGTGGCTCGCCTGGGGTGACATATGTACAAATTCGACATCCTTCAATTTTCTCTCTTGCAAGTTGGGGACGAATTCTGCAAAATTTCACATTGCAAAAATTATTATCAATGAAAGCAATGAAACTGATTCAAAAGCAATTGCTAAACATTAAAAATTACCTTACTGCAACACGAACACTACTCAGGTCATCTTCAGCCATCTTCATGAGATTCAACTACTAAACAGCATCTCACAACATTTTACTGAGTCTTAACGTAAGCACTGTAAACAAATGTAAGAAAATGAGCTCCTTTCCAATAAGTTGAATCCTTTGGTGCATTGCATATGGCATTTCACCAAGGCTACTAGGTTCCTGCCTACGAGACAAATTACAGTGGACAATATATACGGTAAGATTTATAAAAAAAAAAAATAGAATGATTGATAGGCAAATCTTAACAACACCACAA
>JGI24021J15306_10012539_pt1 | contig 10530 bp, 6 predicted proteins | sample Ectturendosymbi1_FD_15306 | JGI IMG/M metagenome (IMG submission 15306) | reverse complement strand
AATAATGTGTGGTTGTAATTTGAAATAAATAGCTTTTTAATCAAAGTCACAATTGAAATTTTCATGGGTACACATCTTTTTGGGTCACCCTGTATATGATTAAAGGTTGAAAAATTCAGCAATGTCCTGATCTGTATATACCGCATGTTGTTAAAATTCAGAAAGCATTTTGCTTGCAACGCATTCACCAGCTGACCACTTGCACTTCAGCAGCTTGTACAGCATGTAAGTTGAAACTGCAAGAAGTGCAAGCGAAACCCACCGTCATTTTTTTGCAAAACTAAGAAATTAATTAACTCATATCTATTTCATCAAACACAAGAATTGTGAGTGACATGATGCCGTGGGGTCAGGAGGAAAAATTCTAAATGCTATGTTTCGTGGAAGACGTTGCAATTTGTTTGCTTGAAAATTATGAACGAACAGCAAGTTAGTCATCATCAAGTGTAAGGCAGCATTTCACATCATGCGAATCCAGCAAAGCATTTTTTTGATTGTGAGCAGTCATTCCTCCAGTTACCGTTCCACTGTTGCAAAAATTTTCTTCACGGCTGCTCTGCCGAAGGGAACAAAGATGTCTCAGCTCTGCGTTCGTTGATCACAAACCATTTTCTAATGTTAGTATAGTGGATACATAGTGCTTTAATATTTTGTGCATTCCTACTGCGTAATTCCCTAATCGGCACCGCAACCAACCAAGAACTCCACATCGCTTCCCACGCCCAGTCCCTGCATTAGGAAGATGCAGCTGATTTTCTGATAAGATAATATGTCGCCAACTTTCCAGTACTAGACACACAGCGATGGGTAACGGCCGTGTTTGGTTTCAAGAACGCGTTCCTCACTTATATTCAAGGCACTTACAGTATGTCTAAGCAGGAACGCCTCACATAGGCTATGCCTTCGCAGTTTCATGAGTAAATTGCTTTGCAGGAGTAGTATTTGTTCGTTTATACTCGTACAGTGTAGGAGGAATGGCGCATGCCTTATTTCCAAATGCAAGCGAAACGGCCTGGAGAGCAGTCACATCTTCTACGTCGACGGTCAGCATCACAAAAGAGTTACCGCACTCTGAAAATCTAGATATTTTTACTCAAGTGGTTGTGCCAGCAATCTATATCGTCCTAGCTTTCGTTGGTGTTCTTGGAAATGGATTTGTTCTGACTGTGCTTTTGCTTCTACTCAAGGTAAGCTCTGTGTGAAGAACTATTAGAAAATTGAATATTGGCAATAAACTGTAAATTTAATAGCTCCTCATCACGTGAATGAAACTAAGAAGTCCGAGATGGCTTTATTCTTTTATCACAGCTCAACTGCATGTGATTTTTCCTCTAAGCAAAAACAGCGCCTGTTCACAGTCAAAGTAATGTTTTACTTTGTCATTAATAATCTATGATCATACTGGAGTGCAGTACCGCATCTAAAATGCTTTGCGCACACTCTTAGTCATCTGCATTGTCCAGGGGGCATGCATGTGTCAAAAAAAGAAAGCCGTACTTTAGGCGTAAGAAAATTGTTGGCACCCATTTTACAAATCTTGTTGTTCTGGCAGTCATATTTCTTGTGCTGAGGATAGTGGAAACAAAAAATTGATGTTTTTAGAGAAGGTCTCTTTCAAGAGTGATTTACCGAATGTGTGCGACACCTAATTGCATTGCATCTCGTCCTCACCGCACTTTTCGTGCTTTTCAACGACTCAGTTTGTGTTTAAGTGACGTAAACATTTTCGCGTCTTATGTTCAGTTCAATTTGAAAACATCTTCGTCATCGTACAACGCCATCTCCCAGCTTTTTTCAAATCAGTACAATTTCTTTATTTTTATCGTCGCATCAATACAAACAACATTATAAAAAAGACAGATATGATGTGATTTGCACAAAGCAATGATACAGAATACAGCATTAACGTATGTCAACCAGGTACAGGAAGACCATCTTCTAAAAAAATCACTTTCTGGGCTGATTACCGAAACAAAACAGCTGCATGGCTTTCGTGGGAAACGAGAAATGATCGCAAAAGTTCTCCAATCGAGATTTTCTGTTCCTGCGTATCTGAAGGCTCTCTGGCCATTTGAACTACTGTAATAGTGGTCGAAGTTGCTTTCAATTTGGAACAAAAATTAAACAGAAGAGAAACCACATTTACGTTAATCAACGTCTTGTTGCAAACAACAACTTTGTATGCGAGCCTCTCTGAAAAATTTAAGCTGCACAAGTCACTATAAAGTCCCATCCGAGAACAGATCCCGTTACTTTGTTTGGATTTCTTTCTTTTATGTAAATTTTAAAATTATAGTATAGTTGATGTTTGCGCTTCAGCTTTGAATTGTATTGCTGCAAGGGCTATACAGGCATATTTTTTTCTCATAAGCTTGTGCTGAGCATTTTTTATTAAAACTTAGTTTGAAAGCATTTTAGGAGTTTTCTCAGCGAACATGTATTTGGTACATTTGCGCTAGCAGACAAGGAAGTTTCAGAAAATTGCATGCTGCATTTACCACCTATGAAATATTGCTTTTGGTCTTTTTATTGTTGCGTCGATGAAAAGTATAGAATAAAAATGATGAACAACTAGCAACAGACATGGATCTGTTTTGGGTCCTTTGTTGTTTCTAATCTATGTAAATGATATATGACCTTTCAAGCATCTATTGCTCTTCTTGAAGATTACACTACTTTGTTTTATTCAGCTACGTAGCATGTTCACTTGCACAGCGCATTATATAGCCCATGATCTCCGCACGTTACACGACTGGTGTCAGGTTTGGAATGCCACTTTCAACCCCAAAGGTGCCGTTATGACCATCTAATCACAGGAACCACCAACCCTCTATTATTTACTAATGCCAAACGTTTGGGCTTGAAGTCCCACCACAGTCTCTCTTGGCATACTCACATTTTACACTAACATCAGAAAACGATGACCAAAATTAACCGTATTCGTTTATTCGTTAATTCTTTGCCTTGCCACACTCTCCTATGATTTATAAAACAAACACATTGCAGGTTTTTGATGACAGGAGTATCATCTATAGCTCTCTGATGATAACAAACGATTTCAATTCTCCGCCGCTATAATAATATTAGGATGTTTTAAAACTACAGTACATCCTCTACCAATGTGCTAACTGATCTAAGACTCACAAGCTTAAATCTACACAGAGAAACATCTTTTTTCTATTATTTCTCCAAATTAAATTTTTTATATTGTGTCCTGTCCCATTTCATCCAATTTTTCCAGATCGTTCAAAAAACTCGTTCCTTATGCTTCACACCACAACTAAAATTTTTAAGATTCCACTTTTTAAAAAATCCTTGGCCTTTGACTTTTTTCCGCAGCGCTTCTAGTTCGTGGAACTCTCTCCCACTCGCAATCAAATTTTCCGCCAGCCACCCCGTTTTCATGAATCGCTTAAATTCCCATATCTCTGATCATAAAACAGTACTCATCACTTGTTAGGAATCAATCCTCATCTGATATTATCTACACGTTGTACGCTTCGTCCACAACACGTTGAATATCACCAAAAATAATTATCGTGTTATTGTAAGCGGCGATATAGAGATTGAACTACACCTTTTCTTTCACTGCAGCCCACGTGCAGCATTTTGTAATAATGTTCGTGAAATTCTCGACAAATGCGGACTTGCTGGATGCTTTGAGCGTTTGGGCCACGTCGATTTGATGCGTTTGTTTATATTTGGTTTACCTGATGCATCGATCCCAATTCAGTCGCTATTTTTAGCGCTGTTGACGACTTTCTGGAATCCTGTAATGGATTCTCATTATACCCGTTATGACCTGCTATGAATCCATGCTTCTTCTTTAATGCTTGCTCTTAGTTTTGTTGTTTGTTTGTTTCTTTGAAAGCTTGGCGTGACATAACAAAATTCCACCATTTCAGGCTACCGCCTGTTGCAAAATTGTCGTTAAATATGAACGAATAAATAAACCGACAAGGGTCAATTCCAACAACAGTGTCACGATTCTTAAAAGAGTGTTCGACTATGAAAATGTCTCTGTGCCCTGTGACAATGCCAAAAAAGTTTTGCCAAGTGCGTGTTTTCAAGTACTTTTGGCCATACAGTAAAAAACAAACTGGTTTTAAGTTTGGTTGAAGATTTAAGAGATGTAACTAATTAACGTGACTTAACTGCACCACTTGAAAAAATATGTGAAAATATCAGTTCCTGAAAATATATGTGAAANTATCAGTTCTTGTTAAATGAAAAACTTGTCTTTACGATGTCCAGCACACTGCTTCATATTACCNTGTTTTTCTGAAACGATTTGCATGAGCAGCATGCAAGGGTTTCGGAGCAGAAAATCAATAATCTATGAGCACCTTGTCACCGTATTTGATGGAAAATACTAAATTCTGTGCTGACCTTGTCAAGACCGTGAACTTGTTCTAGCACTGAATGGTAGAGGAACAAAGTACTCCCAAGACAGTAACAAGAATGATCACAAAACAGTCATTATGACAACAACAATGCCACCAATCTCAAAAACAGATGAACACTGATAGCCGCATCTCCAAGATTGCAGTAAATAGAAAATGTTTACTTGAAATGAAACACTCAGAACGAGAGATACACAACTTATTACGAAAAAATAACCGCTAGAAATTTTGAATAATAATGCTTTTTCTACTGATACGTTTTCAGCATGGTTGACGTTTCTTTACAAAAGAAGTTACAATACTGTTTTGCCAAAGACTTTATACTGTAATATATACGAGCGGGTAACTGACCAAACAGGGTCTTAGGCTTTTCGCTTAGACAAGATCTTTGAGAAGATCGGGTCGCTTGCTCAAATTGCGTCAGCAGAATTATTGTTGGCAAAAACACTGCGCTAAAATTCATGAAAGGTCGTTGTTTATCTACTGGGTCGTTATCAGATACCGGATGCTGTGCTTCTGCCAGCTCGTCAGCAGCCACTACATTTCCCTGGTTACGAGCACCAGCAGATGACAAGATAGAAACAAATCCTATCAAGTGACATTGTCGTAATGAGGTTAGGTTCTGTTTTGACGAGATACGATGAGGAACGTAATGCATGCTTTGACTCGGTCTCTCTCGTCAGTAGATAGGAGATTATGTGAAATAATTAATATAATGCAAAGGGAAGCTAATTTGAGGCAAGATTTTTATTTGCGGCAGTGTCATACTGCGTGCATACTATACGAAGCTAATGAGCGGGAAGTAAGTTCTGGGACGAAGTTTCTTTTAGGTTGATCCTCATTTTGAAAATTATTTTTAACCAAACTTTGCTACAAAGTGGCGTCTGAAGTAAGTGACTCTGCATTTTCCAAGAGTGAGAAAAATTTTCCAAGAGAAAATTTACAATACAATTAGTTTCGTGTAGCAAAACGCATTGCAGTATTCCGAACAACCAAATACATCAAGGCCTCCCAACGTGTCTGTGCTTCACACCCCGTGACTACATGGCAAAGTTTTTCCAGGCTATGAAAAGTCTCAGTGGCTTAAACAGAAACAGTTCAGGACAAAAAACGGTTCGCTAATTTTTTCCGCAGTTACAAGTGTTATTTTGCACTGGCATTCCAGTGCCAGCTTGTTTTTTTTTAATACATGGAATCGGTATAGATTACACACGATGACACGGTTGACTTCGAGTCAGCCACGCGCTGCAAACCTGGAAAAATTTTATATTTTTTGCTGTAACTTGTGAAAGTCACCTTTGCAGATATTTGTAGAGTGTGCAAACTTCAACAGAATAGCTTTGTTTGCAGCGCAAAGTTGCCTTTCTCAAGGTATTTCGCGTTGTNGCACACACAAACGAAAAATTAATTTCTTCTTGCGTAAACACTGATCTCTATTTTCGTTTNATGTGTGCTTTACCCTCAGCCATCNCAGTCAAGAGAGAATTGAAAGGTATTTGGGAGTTATCAAGAAACTTACACGATAGATGAAACGGCGAATGGTAGCTAGACTAAAAAATTNATCTCGATGAAGTTCTGGAAATGCTTGCCAATATATGTGTACAATGCATAGCTTCTGTGAAGTTTACTAACATAGCAGTATTGCGAATATACTTTCCAGTGTTCTTTTAGTAACTTCGGCGTTTGCCTCAACTTCAAGTCTCATGGATTTTTTAATCAGTGACCATGCGTCCCGTAAGGTGCTAATTAATCCGTACAGTTTTTTGATGCAACACACTTTCACTATCCAAAAAAACAGTAAATATCCTACTCCTCTGATCAATTACTAAGAGTATTTCTTTGATTAGCAATTCACTCTGGCACGTTATCTGTGGCAATTGCTTTGTATGTAATTCAGTATGCTGCAGTCAAACTAACAATATTTATAGAGCGCTGGAGTTTTATTTATCATGTTGGTGTTTTTGCATATAGAAGAAAACCGTAACGGATGTCTACATTACGAATTTGACGATTGCCGATCTTGTGCTTATGATCACCTTGCCCTTTCTGGCTGCAGATCTTATTCTTCAAGAATGGGTATTTGGTGAAATAATGTGTAAGGTTAGTGATTTCACTACGTTTCTAAGTACAGGCAGCAACATGTATGAGACAAATTTCATGAACAATTTTGATGTTTGCGGTTTTTGTAACTGCAAAAAACAAAAATTTTAGCAATTTTGACATGTCCTAACACATTTACGCAGGTCACAAGCGGGTTGACTTATGTCAGCATGTATTCGTCAATCTTCTTCGTCACTGCCATGGGTCTTGACAGATGGTTTGCAGTTGTTAAAGTGAGTGATTCATTGGCTAACTGTATTGCTTTGCCGAAAAAGGAAAATTACATCTAGGCTCAATTATTAACAAACTATTTTTCAGTTTGAAAAGTCGTTTGTAAAACAGTTGGATAGAGTGTGATATTCAAGATACGTCAAAAAGTGCGGTGCTGGAAAAACGTTCGGTGTGTAACTGTTGACATTGTTTTTTTTTCTATAGCGATGGAGATGCCGAGGTAGAATCGCGAAATCTATACTTAGTACTGATATTTCCTGTTACCATATCCATGTACCATATTTCCCCTTATAAAGTAGGTTTTTCTCACATATATCAATGTAGTCAAAGTCTTCTTAGGGTTGAAATATTTCAAAGCTTTCAGGAAATCTCTCTTGGCTTGACGAAGTTGGCTCATATGTTTGCATATCTAGAAAATACTTTTGCTAGCAATGAAAAGTTCTGCACATATTTATGCAACGTCTACAGTTGCTTGGTGCGTTGTATTTGAGATGCAGACTATATTTCCTAAGCAAAACAAAGTATTGCTCTTTCAAAAAGACGCAGAACCATCTAGTATCTGTAGTTTATAACCAATGTCTCTCTGAGTTTCAATAAAAGTTGCAACTGATGTGAATAGCAAGTCTGTTAATCGCTTCGTTTTGAAGGACGAAGTTGAGTAACATGCAGGCCATATCCTTCGTAATGCAAAGTTATGTGAAAAGCTTCTTTCTGAGATTAGTGCTAATGTGCACAAAATGAAGTTTCATATCGTTAGCTGGGCACATTCAAATAGTACCGCATGCTGAAATAAAAAAATATTTGAAAGTTGACGCAAGGAGAGCTCAGAATTGGACAAAAGCATGACTGCGGTCTGGCAAAACAAATAAAATCTGCAGTTTGAATGAAAGATTATTAGACATGCTCCGAAACCCGTTTTGGGACGGTTTAGCCTCGAATCACTATGTAGAGCACCAGTTAAACCTGTTTTTGTCTAATTTTTCAATTGAACTTTTGTTTTTTCTATTCGGTGTTCTGCACAGGGCGCATGAACGATTTTACGTGTCTTCTCTCTCGCAGGCAATTAAACATCGTTCAATCAGAACTGTTGAGAATGCTTGGAAAATCAGCTCTATACCATGGTGTTTGGGTTCCATGTTCATGATTTTGCCGCTGATGTTTCGCACTACTGTCAAAAGGCAAGGAAGGTACATTCAATAAATATCTTTGTTGGTGAAACAAGTAATTTTCGAGTGCAATTTCGCTAAACAAGATTATTTTATAGATCTTGTGTGTCAAAAAGGACCCTTTTCACGTTCTTGAGCGAAGAGCTGAATCTGGATCTTTCTTAATCTTGTTTTTATATGCATTGACCAGTACCTTCACATTTCACAACTGCGTGAAAAGATTACAAAAGTTTAGGTCTATCTCCGAAAATGAATTAATTACAATTTCCTTGGAGCAACACGCAGATGAACATAACACAAAATTACAGAATTTAATCTGTTTTGTGCAGATCTCTGTAAATGCTCTCCTCAAAAAAGTGTAAACATTATTTGTTTGCGATTGTTATATCCAGCTTATATACAGGCGATTGTGATATACAGTTTATGCTCATTATTGTTCCTTTTAACAGATGACGTATATTTTGTTTCTAGAATGAAATGCATGTGGAACTTCCCAATAAAAAGAAGTTACGAGTTGAACGTTTTGTACAACGTGCTCCGCACAGTATTTGGCTTTGTCATACCCCTGGCGATCATCATGCTATGCTACATCGATCTGATACGTTTTATGCGAAAAAGAAGAGGAGTGAATGGCCGGAAATCAGTAACAAAGAGTAAAGAATTCTGACTGTTGGTATCTAAAACTTTTATCCACGTCTTTGAGGCCAAAAGCAGCTCAAATACNTGTCCTGAAGGACTTTTTCGNCATCCATGCTGTCAACAAACATTAGCCTCTCACTCGGTTTCGAACAAAAAAGTCAATCAACTCTTGNAAATTTGCGCAATTTTATTTATTCAGCGGAACGATACATGCTGCGTAGTGCGTTAAGTCAGCAGGGAATAACAGTTGTCGTGGAAGACTGATTTTTGNCTGGTACACTTGTCTTGTTCATGCATTGTGTTATCGCACACAAAATGCACTTTCTCTAAACCAGGGGTNNCCAACTTGGGGTACACGGGGGTACATTTGCCTATATGAAGGGGTCATTCAACATTTAAGGTTATTAATAGAAAGGAAAATTTGTTTATATATTATTTGTTTCCAAATATTTATACATTTGACAGTAAATATTGTATTCCAAAATCATTATATGTTTATTGTTAAATAGATCTATGATTAAGCATGATAAAATATCCGGGAAAGCCGCTCTGTAGAAAAAAATTTTAGGGGTACATGTTTGTCTGTCAAAATACTGAAGGGGTACATGGTCAGAGAAAGGTTGGGAACTCCTGCTCTAAACACACGCGATTTCTAGGAGTTGGAATAGGTAACAACTGTTCGAAAGTGTCGTTCCGAAATTGCTAAGGAAAAGATGTGCTTTGAAAAACGGAGAAGTTGTTAATCTCCAATTTCGACCGGATAATTTGTACAGTTGTTTAAGCAAGCGCCACGAAACCTGTTAAGCTGAGTTCGATTCTCGGTCGGGTCACACCGATATCTTGAAAAACGGTACTTGCGGTCTGTTACAGCCTCGTGCGTGGCGTTAATGGGTGGTTGCAAGGAAACTGTTTGCGTGCGGTACTGCCACTGACCATCACTGCAGTACTACGAAAATAGCCGCTTGGCCCCGGTGCAAGCAAACGGAGATGGGTACCGCAGACCATTGTATGAAAGGCGCACAAAAACGGGTATAAATGAAACTGAACTGAATCTTCAATTTCGAAAAGACATTCATGCCAAAGGAGCGCAAGAAAATGGCGCTCAATGGACGAGTCTCAGATCTGCTTAATGTTTATTTTCTGCGCCCTTTGCTATCCCTGCCTTAACTTAAAAAGTAATCAGTCAATCAAATGCCGTTCCTGGCAGTTGTGAATCACGTGAACGACCAAATCTTCTGACTGCAATCTTTCTTTTCAAACAGCGAAAACAACGGTGGTCGCTGTAACATCGTTTTCGATCGCATTTTAGACACAGTGTAATTGCTGCTGGCCATGCATGCTTTTCAATGAGTTCTTGGAGCTGAATATTTTTTTCCATTTTATTAAGCGAACATTAAAGAAAATTTATACCCCAAAGGAGTCAAACAGTTTCCAGTTGATTTTTCGACAAAAATACAAAATCGTTGAAAATTGAAGAAATGCGGACATTAGTGTTTGTTGGCAACGTCTTTGCCCACCAAAGGCAAGAATACACCAAATCAAATCTGAATCAAGGCTTGGTAAATTGAAATAAAGTCAACGATGCTCATCATCTCAAACGACGCGGACCAACACATTCACAAAGCATTGTGCAGTTGTCGCATTGCACTTCTATTTGTCAAGTGCTTGTATTGTTTCTTCTGGCACAAAATAAGCCCTTACCCGGGTTTGTGCCTTTACCTTTAGACTGTAGTAAATCTGAAGCCCCTAGATTTGTAGAAGCAGTTTTCGTAGAGCAGGGGTCACCAACCTTTTTGAAACTGCGAGCTACTTTTTGTGTACCGATTAATGCAAAGGGCTATTAGTTTGATACAAACTTATGAAATAAAAATTTTGCTCAATTTACCTTCAGCTGTTTTAGTATTGATATTCGTTAATGTGAAGACATTGATCATTTTAGAACAGGCCCGCGGGCGACTTACATGGTCCTTGCGGGCGACTTGGTGCCCGCG
>JGI24021J15306_10012531_pt1 | contig 10533 bp, 8 predicted proteins | sample Ectturendosymbi1_FD_15306 | JGI IMG/M metagenome (IMG submission 15306) | reverse complement strand
TAAATGTTAAAAATGCCAATAATTCTGAATTATCCCATTCTTCCACACCAGGGGCCTATACTATAAATGCAAGGAGCAGACCCAATCAAACTGTTGGTGACTTGATCTTTTCCAGGTCGTGCGGTCAAAGGAAAACCACAAAAATAGTTTGATAAATGATTATGCACGTTTAATTGATTTTGTGAGCAGAACCTTAAGACTCTTCTATTTCAATTTGCTTGATTTAGCTGATTTTTGATGCATGGCTAGTTTCCGATTTCGTTTTTGTTGTTGTGGCAACGATGTGCATTACAAGGTTTTGTTCCAAAGGGGGGGCACTAGCGGATTAATCAAATGTTTCTCTAGGGTGGAGTCAAAAGCGGTAAAATCTGTTTTTTCCCACTCGAAACTAAGAAAACAAGCTTTTTTGCTAATATTTTCAAAGATTTGGCGGGACTGCCTCCCTTCCTACGCCCATGGTGGCAACCCTGAATGTGCACCATCGGTCTACGGAGTCTAAAATTTTTGACTGCGACTCCGCTCCGACTCCGAAACAATTTTAAATTTGAAAAAATGACTCCGGCTCCACTCCTATTTTCGAAATTCATTAAGACTCCGGCCGGACTCCACCACAGGTTTGTGCTAAGCCTCACACCTTTGCTTGCAATCTGTGCATCATTTCATGCTTCATCATTGACTTGCAGTTCAGGCGGATTGATCATAACAGCTCACACAAGTCCGTATCTGTTCTATTCCGTCAGTAGTTGCACATATGACAGCTACATGATAAAAAATGAACGTTTTCTTGCGTACTTTATGCGCATTCTCAATTCTTATGTAGTTTAAGCGAGTTTCAAACTGTCAACCCTGTGTTTCCGCCACCTTAGCTGCAACCTTCTTTGCTCGACTGCTATTCAATGAAACACCCTGATGTCTCTGCACTTGTGAAATGCCTTGTCGTAGCATTGGGTGTGTTTTACACTCCTGTTTTAACGCATTGCCAGATATTTTTGCATTTATGAACTGCCCTGTCTTCGCATTGAGTGCTGTGTTTTCATTTTTGCTCCGATCTCCTAACTTGGAGCGCAGATAATTAGTTGTTCGTTGCAGTGACACAATGTACAACAAGTAAGGGCAGCGCGTGTAGAAAAATATGTATGTTGTGTCACCCAATTTCGCCCAAAGTGTGACATCACAAACCGCGTATATCCGGCAATAATAACCACCACTCGCCCCTGCTCAAAACTAGAATTTGGTAGGGGACATGCAATCAAGCAGTCGCCCCGAGCATCACCAGACCTCTGCACGCCACACTGCCGGATACGGATGTCCGAAAATTGGTTTCAAGATGGAACCGGATACGGATACCGTTATTCAATCTGGAACGCTTTAACTTTGAGAATTGAGGCTGTGAAAACAATTTTTGGTCACATTTGACATCTTGGAGAAATTTGCACTTTGCATCTTATCAGTTTTTTGTTCCATGCCTCCGAGTCATCGGAGTGGGGGATACGAATATCATGCTTTAAAAACAGGATAGGATTGGGTAGTAAAAATACAATATCCGATCAGCTCTGGCATCTATTAGCTTGGTCATAATGGTACAATTCAATCTTTGTAACCGAGATTTTGTTACGAATAACAAATTCTCAATAGAGCGAGTTTCCAGGCCAGTCTAACTCATTTAATTTGTGTTTCGTCAAAACCGTCGTCAAATTTTAGATGAAAGATAATTACATCACGTATTTTTATAAATTACATCACGTATTTTTTCAATTACATCACGTATTTATATAAATGCGTTATACCCTCAATTGGCATAAACGAACCTACTTCAGAAAAGGTGAAATATCCCCATAAAATTTTACTTTGTGGGTGCTTTACTGTCTCACTTAGTAGGCTGGACTTTGCTGCTCAGTGCTCAACCTTCCTGATGCTGACCTATCTGCTGTGCTTTCCTTGATCAAACATGACTTTCATCTGACAACAGCATTTTTTCCAGTCTTCTGCAGGCCAATATTTATGATTTTTGCCATTTCTAATCTTTTGTTTTTACTTTTTGAGTAAGAAGTTGCATTAAAGCGGTTGCTCAGTTTTCTGCCAACCACAAGTAGGTGGCGTCGCACTATACTTGAGCTTTCGTGAACTTCAACATGCATCAAATTCTTATGTGAATTTAACCTCGTCTCCTTTTCATGCCTTTTGCAGTTCGGAATGGCTGTTTGGGTGTAGTTTGAGTGTTCTTAAAGCGTTACAATCCGACGCCGCTTCCTAAGTGTGATATCTTTCAATAATCGGAAAAAACAGCGTAAAACCTGCACAGAAAAATGCACAAAACGTTACTACATGTAATGTGAAGCAGTTAATAGTGTGGAAGTATGCTATAAATAGCGATGAAAAATGCGATAAACCGAGTGGTGAGCTAACAAATCAGTGGGAACTAAAACGGGAAACAAAATGACAGACTCAACGAAGTCAAGTAAAGGATAAATTTCGCTCATGTCTCCTACGCAGCAACATGAATAGCAAAAAGAACAGCGTTTTATCTGTATTCTGATTACTATACAACCAAGCTATACTATACAAGTTTCGACGACCGTCTTAAAAGCTAGGGGCCCGGTATCGGTGTTCGTGCCCCTTGATAAAGTTTCTATCTGAGGCCCTGTGTAAAACCATAACGACAAAAGATTTGATGATATTACATGTCGTAAAGAACAAGTTGACAGACTTGGTTTGGACAGAATTGGTGATAATTGTGTTTTTGGTAGAGAGGACACACTGGGAAAAAGGGGTTTGGTTTTGTGAGTAGTTTGAGTATTTGGTCGGTTCGTAACGACACTTAAGCATACTTAAAGACACGTTTTTATCTTTATGTTTTTTTACTCAAATGTCGAAACGTTATACCACAACTTTGTTGTGTGCATTTCAACAACTGTTTTCAATTTGCAGAATTCAAGATGCATAATAGTCGAGAGCAATCTTCCTTCCAGCTTTTTTGGAACTGCGAGGAAAGCAATCCGTTTTTGGAACGGTGATACCAAAGCTTTCAATTCATGTTGGATTTTGGATTTAGATCCGCAACAGCGCTGTGGTAAAAAAAGTCGCTTAACTAGAGGTTTGTACTAGGGGGTTCTTAGCTCAAAGGGGCCCGCTGGATATTGTAAGAGATCACTGGCCAACACTTATGGTGAAACCGGATATGGATGCATAAATTAAAACCCCAAGTAACGGGAAAATACACCGAAAAACGCAAGAAAGCAAAAACCTACTGAAAAATAAAAGAATAGTCCAACCTAAATATAAGCTAAGTCGGAGCACCGTTTTTGCAATTAGCTAGTCAGGGGGCGATCCGCTCTCTTTTCCCGTTAATTACACTATTGGTAGAAAGTGTTCACGGGGCATCGCTTGCTGTTAATGGCTAAACTGGTCATTTTTTAGAGAACACAGATTCAAGAACCGCTTGCCTTGGGAGCAATAGTTCCCTGAACCCAGGATATTTGCTGATCTTGGACGTACCACGAAAAATATCTAGCGCCGGCTCTGCGTGTTGGAAAATTGATGTGCGTGGAAATTACGTACCATGTAAAATTTAGAAACAAGCGTTTTTTTGTTTTGAATATGCTTTTACACGAGGAACAGAATTCACGTTCACATCCTTCAACCTGGATGTACGCAAGTTATTTTTTCAAGAGATATTGAATCATGCGGCAACAGAAAATTTGTGAAAGACGCAATAACTTACAGGAAAAGAAAGCTATTCCTTGCCAAAAATGCCCTTGCAGAAAATAAAATATTTTATGTTTAGTTTACTTGTTTATATGGCGTTTTTGTGGTGCCGCTTTTTAACCACGGTGGTCTTGTACCGCCAAAACTGAGTTTGTCTAGTGCCTGCGGTATCATTTGATTCAATTCGTTTATGTGTTCTGGTTCTGTTCCCTGCAGCTTGTCTACATACCGCGCGCTTATCAGAAGGCTTTCAGTACCAATTTACAAGGTCTTGGCTAAGGCCAAACCTATAGTCGAACTCCAGACCTACCAGCAACGAGGTGAACGCACTTATGTTATGTTTAATTAAACCACAAGTATCTACAGCAGCGCTTTTCAAACTTTTTTCGTCATGGCACACTAATAACTTCTGGATTTGGCCGCGGCACCTATTTCATGATGGGGAAAACATACTGTTACATGGACCAAAAATTTTATAAGCTTTTCGTCAAGGCATGAAACTTTCGTGGCACGCTTCAGTCTCTTTCGAGGCACACTAATGTGCCGCGGCACACAGTTTGGGACACCCTGATCTACAGCAACCAAGCCAAGACAATTGAACCAAAAAATACAAAAACGCTGATTGTCAAAAGCATTTCATTTCTTATTCTAGTTCCGATCTGGCTTTTTGCCGATTCTTCTATTGTTCGACCATCTCTGTTTTTATGGGGAAAGGGGACGTGAGGAACTTCTAAATCCAGAAATCTGCATAGGGGTTCCCAACCTTCTGAAACGTTGAAAACAAGCAGTTTTTCCTTCGGTGCCTCCTGTAAAGATGGGTATGTTTGTCTCCATTTTGATTTGTTTGTTTCAATGAAACAAGCATCGATTCATTTTTGCTATGTTTACGCTTCGTATATTTTGAAACTATGTAAATCAGAAAAAGAACATTGACGTCATTACTAATGCAATACTTTATTGCACAGTTTTTTAATTTTAACTTCGAAGTATTTTATTCGTTCAAACAGAAAATTTCTAATTGCCCTACTACCGAAAAAACATGTCGGTATCAAACAGTCTTGTTACTATTGCATTATTGAAGTTTCGTCTGCAACTGTTGAGAAAAATATAGACAATCACTGCATGATGCTGATAAAAAATTGCGCATATTTTCGCCATAGCGCTAGTGAAATTTAGAAACGCACTTAAAGGAAACAAAATAAGAAACATTCAGCACAATACGACAATCTGAATTACTTGCCTTTTGAACGTATGAATTATGTGCCTTATAGATTGTTTTCAGCACATTTGGGCTGAGAATTTTTATCTGTGCAAAAGGCCAAGCGGGCATGTCGGCCATGAGTTTCACTGAAAAACAAACGAGAACAAAATGACATATTGGAACACTAAAGCACTTCTCCAACACGTTTTCAGTATCGCTAAAATTAATATCTGATTTCTAATCAGCGGTTGTTTGCCACATTTTTGACAGACATATTCGTCATGAGTTTCACTCCTTACATAAGTAGCCAAGTGACTTACCTTATCCTCCCAGTCAAACGTGTAGCAGGCAATGTTTTGCGGGTGCAAAGGATCCTTTTGCCTAAATTTCCACGAGAAACGATTATGCGACGTACGTTCTCCTTACAAATTTTCTGTAGTTGTTGGTACATTATATTTTCTTCGGTAATGTTATCAGATATATGAAAATTTACAATTTGGTTCTTGAAACTTGGTTCTGAATACCCCCACTGAAAACAAGTTGCTAGGCTGTGCAACAACACTGTCAGAAGCCCCCTCGTTCAGTTCTCTGGTCATCTCCCTCACAGTTCTGAATTTGACGTTCTATTCAAATATCAAATGTTGGTACCAGCAAGAATCCTAACACCTCGAGGTGAGGACGTATACTCAACATTCAAGAAACTGTACGGAAAAATGTGTTCATCCAATTCCAAATATTGTGCTTTTGTTAACAATAAAGACACAACAATAAAGACACAACACTTGTTAACAATAAAGACACAGCTCTTCTGCACATGTCTGGCATGGACTCTCCTAATATAAAGTATGCGACCGGCAGAAGACTTGATTGCCAGCAGTGCATAATCAATGAACACGTAAATTGTATGACTTTTTGCCCAAACTGATAAGTGAGTCATTTACTGATCAAGTCTCGTACATACTGATATACGAAGTTCTACAAAGAGTTTGTTGATTTATACATGTTCAATGTGTCGTCTATGACATAACAAACTTTCATTAAACACTCAATAAAAGAAAATACAATTTCATTTTTTGAAAAATGTCTGAGCTATTTCGCCAAAAAGTTTCAGATTTTGCCCAAATGTTCCACGAATCAAAACCTTTGAGAGTGCGCCCCCCCCTCAGCAAACCCTGCTCGTCACCACTGCTCTTAGTTCCTTTTGGACAGGTTTCCGGTAATTAAACTCAACACTTGTTAACAAATTCTAAAAAAGTGCAAATCATTCAAATGACATAAATGTAAACAGCAACTTTGTTTGGAAGGCGCCCATACAGTTTCAAACTTTTACTTGAATAATGATAATTCTGTTTATATTTGGTTTCAGAGAAATGCCACAAGTGATAAATGCATATGTCTTTTTAATGTATATACATACTGCTGTTTCGAAAAAAATGATATCGCTGCCATCCATATAAGGTAAAGTTGCAAGTAAACCAAAACCCAAAAGAAGTGCTCAAACGACCAAGATGCTTCTTCAGACTCTCGTACCATTCGTCTTCATCTCTGGTCGTCAAAATTATCTGTTTGTTCATCAATAAAATTTGCATCATAACTCTATTTTCGACGGAATAAAAATAAAATCTATGGAGTTATCCATTTCTTTTCTAAGTCCTCAAATTTTCAATGGAGAAGTGTTTGAGTTGTTTATCTTGACAGTTTGCGATTGCTGCCTTTGCTGAACTACTTCGTATTTAAAAGGCAAACGCTTTTTTTTCTTGCCGTTGAAACAGGGATCAACTTCCCGAATTGTAATTACAAATGAGTGGGAATTGGGACATACATTACAGGTTGTGAAAACAGTGTGTAAAACAATGCACGATGTTGTGATATAAATTCACTCCATTCACATGAAAAAACAAATGCTACTCATAGTGCAGGATCTGTTAGGTTCACCTTTGAATCAGGAAAAGCTTTGTGCAAGTCTTCCCAAAAGTAAAAGCAAGGTGAGTCAGTAACTGCATCAATATCTTTCAGTTTCTCTGCTAGTTGATGTATATCTCCTTTTCCACTGAACATGCTGATCCATTCCTTGTAAAGATAATGTGCATTTTCAAGGTAGTCGTATGTGTTGTATCCCAGAATATCGAAGGCGGCGCGCATTGTTTTGGTGCCGGTCTTGGAATATCCGGAAAGGATCACTTTCATTTTTGAAGGTTGTTCGTTGTTACTTGCTAGTTCATAATGGTTTACCTCTTAACATACACTGAATATTTGTGGAAACGAAATGCCTGCACATAATATTGTCTGTAACTTTTCCAAAGTAAAAACAAAAACGCAAAAAATTGCTTAGGCAAATAAACAGAAATCCTAGAAAATATATGCAATACTTTAGGGTAATATCCATTCAAAATACCGCAGGCTAGCTAGATATTACTCCAATTTCAATATTGAATGAATGCTGAAAGGTGATGAGGACCAAGCAAGAGAGTAGTTTTTCTATTATTTATGCAATAGCGAAAGTTTATTTTTAGTTATTGTTTAGCTAAACCCCGTTAGGTATGTTTTTACTGTGTGGAAATATTAATAGAAGATGTCGGTAACTCTTCAGCTGACTGATTTTGTCACAAAACATGGAGATAATCAGACAAAAACGTATGCAAATCATAAACACGAAATCTTCAAAATAATTACATCTTTCAAAAGTTCCGACTTTACGCTAAATCACAGTACAGAACAGGTCAAACTCGTTTCGAAATTCATCATCATGCAGAAAGAGATGTCTCTGTGGTTCTGTTTAGTTTTCTGTATTATTCTGTGCTCACCATTGCAGTGTTCGTTTGCGTAATGTGCAGTGCAGACGTGTAACTGGGCAACGTGTCGCTCGAATGCATCTTTTATCTGAGGTCTCCTACATGATTATTAACTTGCGTATATAACTCAGTCTCTATATTTTCAACGCGTTTGTAACTTTTTGATTCAAAAATATATTGCTGCATTTGAGGTAGGAGTGAAAAACTCCGACCCAATCGTTACAACGGATCTGCCACTGGCAAAGTGCGCTAAGCACCTCCACAAGTTGAAAATACGAATTACGCAAAAAGCCAGAAAGACAAAAATTATGATGGCGATGATTTGACATACAACGCCGCGCAAACTGATAACAGTTGTAATGATAATGGCGATACTTGTGCAACAATCGCAATTTGTGCAACCTACAATTTGTGCTTCCATCAGTTCGCGTCGCGATGTCTTGGATGCTGCGAACGATGCTTTAAATATGAAAGTTTTTACCTTACATGAAATTGACCCCATGTTGAACGCGAATGGTACACTGTTCGCAATTGCTCTAGAGTAGCTATGTCCAACCCAAATGGCTTGCTGGACCAAAAATAATGTCACTATCTCAACCAGGGCCAAACATTTTGTGACATATTAATGAGGGCCGCGCATTGAATGGCTTACTTTGACCTTAGCAAAGTAAACATCGCTTAAGAGAATGTACTGAAAGCGTTCGAATCATAACTTCATAACTGCAATGGTAGCAGGCATGATAAAATTGCGCTGAGGACCACCTGCATCAAAAATGTCAAATTCAAGATTATCAAAATAAGGACAGGTTGTCAGTATGTGGTTACTCCATTTACAGTGAAAACCTAGACTGGGCCGCAAAAAAACTTCGACTGGGCCGCATGCGCCCGCGGGCCGCGGTTGGATATAGCTGCTCTAGAAATTCAATGAACGACACGAGCAAGTTAGAAAATTTTGTACAACAAAAACGCTCATTTGTTTGAAAGCTGCTGAAGATAATACGCATGATACTCAAAATGAAATTGCACCGTGCAGAGATCACAAGACCGGAAAACCCCGCTGCAACATCAAGAAACATCTATTGCTCATCGAGATGCATCATCTTCTACTCAATGTTTCTGGTAAAATTTTGCCAAAGTAAAGCTCTACCAGTCTGGGTTGTGCAATGCGGTTTGAAACATTCATTCTCAAACGAGCTGCCGACTTCAATGTGTATCTGCATCAACGAATATGTGTGCAACACGCTCACTTCCTCACACGATTCGTTATACCCGGTTTTTCTCTCATATCTCGCTGAATTAATTGCATTTTTTGTGCGAGATAGCAGTTTAGGAGTTCGAGCTCATGAAAACCATATTACGATTTGCTCAGAGAATACAATCACGAACAAAACACAAATCTTTAAACGTGAGTTTTTAACTGCACATAAGAAGAACAGAACATGTTTCAACGACAGAACATGTTTGAAAAGATTCTGTCACCGCGTAGGTGCAGTAATGAAGCGGACACAAAAATGAAAGTCTGACATGGGATTGCAGAGGTTCATTCTTGGGTTTCGCTATGCGCCACGAAATCTACTGGGAGCCGGTGACTGGCTTATCAACGCTTACCTCGGTTAAAAAATCTTAGGCTAACTTTACAGGAATATGGCTAAACCACGTATACACAGGTTAATCAACGTTTTGGCTGGTACGCCGATTTACTGCATTGGTTTCTATGGCATAAAATTTTTTGAATGGAGGTTTGATAAGCTTCTTTGTTTTCATATTAAACGCAGTCGTTAGTACTCGAATGGTTGTAGTAGCTTACGAACTGGTCGAATTTCTTCACCAAATTCAGGCTGGGCCCAAACATTTGTTTCATCTGATTGTAGAAATATACCTTGTCAAGCCAGGCATGCGCTTATTTAGATTTTTATGCATTGGCCAAGACACAAATTAGTATTCAATTCAACCTCAGCATCTTGTATATAAATATGCTTTTCATTCACTATTCAGAAAGTGGCTGATAAATGATCTTCACTATATTGCCTTTTTCTGTGCTATTGACTTTCCAATACAAATACATGTCTAAAGTTGAAATGTTAGGGCTGAAATCAAAATTTTCGCCGATAGTACCTCAAAGTTGCTTTGCACTAAATCTTTAACCTTCACTAATGAAAAGCACGCACTTTACTGATTTGGAGAAAGCTGCAACGGAAAAGTGTTCGGCGATTGTTAGCCGAACTTTTGCGCATATTTGTCAGAACCCGGGTTATATCCTGACAACTCAACGTGCCGATACAAAATCTTTCGATTTTTTCTCTGCATTTGCAATACAGTGGTGGCCAAAGCTTAAGACCAAACAGAGGAATTTATAATTTTTTGAAAGTTTAAGACCAAACAGAGAAATTTCATAATTTTTTTTATCCCGTAGCGTAATGAAAGTGCACAGTTGTTTCCGATCTATGATTTTCATAGATAGGCGTCATATTTATATATTATTATCCATTTTACATAAAAAATATCAACATTCAGTGCTTTGTATGTCTTCCTGTGGCCTCTAACATCGCCCTGATCCGTCTCGGCATGCTCTCGATGAGGTTTCGGCACAGATCTGTGGGCAAGTCGAGAACCCAGGATGACTTGATGGACTTAATAAGTGATGGAAGACTAGTTCGATGCTTCTCAGCAACTCAATTCTTCAGTTCTGTCCAGGAATTCTCAATTGGATTAAGGTCGGGGGTACTTCCCGGCTATTCCAACAATTTGATATTTTTCGTCTTGAGAAAGTCCGTGACGATTTTTGCCCGATGGCATGGCGCCCCGTCGTGCATAAATATTTCGCAATTATGCACT
>JGI24021J15306_10012527_pt1 | contig 10534 bp, 8 predicted proteins | sample Ectturendosymbi1_FD_15306 | JGI IMG/M metagenome (IMG submission 15306) | reverse complement strand
GTTGTTGTTGGGTGCCCTTCATACTTGACAAAACATAGGAATATAATAGAGTTGTGTTCTTGTATCGCTTCTGAATCACGAAAATTTTTATAATTTCATCACGGGGGGCCCCCTTGCAGCGGGGGGCCCGGGGCAATTGCCCCCGTTGCCCCCCCCTTAATCCGGCCCTGCCCACACCTTTTCATTATTTGCTTTAAAATGAGTTCGAAGCTGATTAAAAATGACTATTTTTTGGGTGCGTTCCCACACCTCTTTTGTTAGCACTGCGTACATCCCTGCCCACTGGTCAACACTAAAAAAAAGTTGAGAAATGACAGTAAATCCGGATGTGGATGTCCATACTAAAACCCGAGATCCTCGAAAAACACTCCAAAAATTGCAAAAAGTAACAACCAACGGTTCGCACCCCTGCCCGCGTCAGTTACGCCACTGGCAGCTCGCCTTACACTGATGACGCTAACGTCGTAATTATTTATAGGTGATAACACGTGGTTCGGAGTTCGATCATTTCACTCAGTACTTTAACATACCAGCCACTGAAATGTTGTACCATAGGAATTTGCACGAACTTAAAACTTGCAGTAAACTGAGCTTGTGAACTGGCTACTTCATTAGGGAGCAAGTTGACGTACTATCCCTCTCTTTTAAGTAACAAGATGCATTTTTGCCTTAGGCTACGTGAAATGTATGCGAAACTTTGCCGTGCTCTGTGTAAAACTAAATTTCTAAACGCCACTCCTACGCAACCAAAGTGAAACAACTGAGATCAAGCAGGTATGTGACTCTGTCTCGGTTTTCAAATGTTTGCTGAGTTTCGGCATTGTGTACAGAATTTAAACTATGAATTAAATCGTAGTGTTTGCAGGTTACTTTTCCAATTACAACACAAAATTTTACTTTTCATCGTCACGTGTATCGTTACACGGTTACGTATGGCATACAAGGTTGACATAAACAGTTTGATAAAAATTGTTGACCACTCAAATATTCAACGCAGAAATGCATGTAGGCCTACTGTATGTTGGGATAAGCGTTGCTTTTACTTGTTCAGCTATCACAACAAGGTAAGAAATAGAAGGTAGGCCTACACCTATTCCCAGTTTGTTTTAGTTCTTTGGAACGTTGCAATAAGCGCAAGAAATTAGTTTAAATCAGTATTATTGGCATGATGTTAAATTGCTTTTGTTGCTGACTGTGAAAAGAAATTTCTTTCCCGTTGCTGCACTTTCTTCGAAGGCAGGGCAGTCGCCGTCTCCAGGTTGCCAGCACTCCACCGCGCACGAGCTTACGCAAAATTGGGCGGCTGGTGGCCGAACTCAGGAATCATGGCTAATCAACATATAGTACCGATAATACAGCCAGCCACTTGCTCTGTTACACTTTTAGACAACTTCAACCGCCTTTTCACCCCTGTCAATCAAGTGCACTGTCATGCAACGCGCAGTGCAACTAGGGGTGCGTATTTTTGGCAAATGGCCCACACCAAATATGTAAAAAGGTCTATGAAGCATTTAGGCCCTAAGATCTGGGACAATATTGATCCCTCTCTACACGACAGCTCCCCGCTCACATTTAAATAACAGTACGGAGATGTACTTATCTCTGCATATGATGACAGATAGTATGGTGCTGAAACATGGAGTTCTTTATGTCAACTGTCGCCCACTTCACCTTACCTATAGCCCACTTCTTTTCCAAATTGCGCATTTCCCCTTGATCATATTCCCTCCTCCCATAGCTATCTTTATTCTATAGTTTTCTTAACCCTATTGTACATACTCCCATTATTTACACAACTAGGTTGTGCTTGCTTACCTAGGTTTTGATTGTGTAGTTATGATCTGGTTTGCTTGTTTTTTTGTGTATTTTTGTGATTTGGTTTTCTTGTTGCTGCTAGTGTTCTTTTGTTTTGCAGGAACAGCACGTCATTTCCTAGTATTCCCATATATCACTTCTCGTGAACAAAGAAATTCGAAGGCTACATCTCTGCAGACTGGATTCCAAGCATACCAAACCAACCATCATCCAAATGCAAAAAAACACTGCAAACAATTTGTAGAGTTTGCTAGATGAGAAAGGGTTGTGACAGCCCGGGCAGAGTTTCATTTTAGTTGGGTTTATACTTTCTCTGCCACGCCTAGATCCTTGCGGATCTGAGCAACCCACCCACCAAGAGAGACCGGTTGCGACCCAGCAACCCGTGCGCAATTGTGTTGATCATCTAGCAGCTTCTTCCCATACATATGCAACACCACGAGTAGAAACTGGACAGCAACAAAGCTATTTAACTGTTGAGGGGCATCGACTCGACAACCTTCCGGTTCCTTCAATCTTAGGCGTAGCCAGGGGGGAGCCAAAGGGGCTATGCCCCCCTCAAATTTTCAGAAAATATAGTTATGTTGTGCTTTGAGAAGCGTTTTTCTAAGCAAAATAGTGTTATTCGCCTAAAATCAAACATTTTGTCCCCCCACAAATTTTTGGGCTGGCAACGCCACTGCCTTCAATGCCCTGGAGTCCTTGCACTAATTTGTGTTTTTTCTTGCTGAATATTAATTATCGCCAAATAAAAACAGCTCAACTCAACCCAGCATTTTGACTTGTATTTCAAAATATTTTGTCTCGACTGATGTCAGGTTCTACTTTTTTCCAGGATTTGGTGATGACCAACATAAACACATGTGAACCACGGCATCAGGTAAATAGAAGAATTGTTCATAATTGAGCCTTTTCTTCAATTTTATGCATCGCAGCAACTTGTTTGAAAAACAAAAACAATTTTTGGGCAGATTGCACGTAGGCGGTCTCGGCCATGTGGCAGAAAAGTCAAACCCCTCAAAACAGGCTATGGAGCCGGAGTCCAATCAATTTTGGATGATTGGAGCTGGCTGGAGTCAAACATTTTCAGATGGTGGAGTTGAAACCGAACCTGAAATATCATTTCCAGTTCCACAGCCCTAGTTTGTGGGGCAAGCTAGTTGGTTGTGCAAATAATACAATAGTTTTCCATTTTTAGTGGACCAAATCATTTTGGAGCTGGAGCCAAAACCTTGTAGATGTTGGAGCCGCAGTCTAAAATTTGTGTTCCAGTTCCACAGCCCCGAAGCATGAACTAGATTCCAGGCTACATCTGGTTAAACCACGACCTCCCGCATGTATTTAAGAAGAGGAAATTGTCCACATCCTCGTACGAAAACATGGGCAGGGCACAATTTCAACAAAATTGCGTAATGTGGCAAAAGATTAAGTGGGGAAAAGACTTAAAAGCTCATGCCTTTGATTGGCTGGTAAAATGTATGAAAACTTTCAGTGTATGTTATCCGGAAAATAACAACAAATTATGAATTTTACGGTAACTTATTGCAAAGTTTAATTCGTTACCGATAAAAATGATGAACTAAGCACCAGTTCTGATCTATCTGCGTATTATATTTTTGAATCATTAACCCAATTGCCACATTTTTGGCTGTTTAATCAGTATCATTCTGGGATGTTTTTAAATTGGTTAAAGTTTAAATACGTGTTGCTAAGCTACAAGATGTTTTCAAGGTGCACAACACAATAGAGATCAAAGAATCTGAAACTTTGCATGTCAGGTTTATATAGTTAGGTCAAAATTTTCAGAGGACGCGGTAATTTATTCAACACAGGAAAAAACAAAAAATAACATCTTCCCTACGTCGTACACCAGAGAAGGAAAAGCGACAATTGTTTAGTGCGATCACCAAACTTTTTTCCGCCCACTGCTCGCAAAGGATCTACCGCCTGCAACAATTCTTGTGTTTCTACTGACCAGTGCGATGTAAATGTTGATTGTGAGACAAACGGAAAAAAGCAAAATAAAACTATACCTCAGCAAGGGTAGAGATAGTACGGGTTGATAGAGAGATCTTGCTCAGCACGCCCATCAGATATGGTTGCATAAATGGGACGCATATCACTTTCTTAGAATCAAAATGGCATTGGCAAGTGTAGACGAGTTTCTCTGTGTCTGCAATCTGTTTCATTGCGTGAGGTGCAGGCTGTGTCAGTTTAAACTGATCGGGAGATTACGATTCTTGATTGTGGCAGCGCGTGTAAGTTGGGAAATCACGGTATCAAGGAGAGGGCGCAGGACTACTTCACTGCACAGCGGCTGACATCAGACTCTGAAAAAGCGTGGGCCGAGCACTGCTGAGAATTCAGCAGGTATGATTCAGGAGGATGCCCTGTATCGTGCCATCGTTATATTTCCGACGTTTTGACAAGTCAGGAGATTGCGTTTTTCGCGTCACCATCCGGCGTCTTTGACTTCGAAACTGACCAGGCATAAAATTCCATTGCTTCTTCATTGTTTTCAGTTTATTGTCATCGTTCCATTAAATGAAATGTCGTTAATAGTGGAAAAATTTTTTCCGCAATCATAGGCTTGATTGACGACTCGAATCACTGATCCTTTTCGAATGTTAGGCGAGTTAGTGTATTCTAAGATCTGAAAACGATTGACAAAAGTCGCAAATATTTTAGGACGGTTTGGTTTGCAATGACTGATGAATGACTGGAATATACTTAAAGTTTAAGTTTGACTTTCGATGATCGCACTGGGATTCAGACGTCGCACTTAGGTAGACTGGCAAATCCGACAGCTGTCAGATGGCAAATATGACTTAACGTTACAATCTGAATGCTTAGCTCCACCGAACAAAATGGCTGAACAAACCGAGCCTCGTTGAAACAACAAGCCTTTGCACTTGTATCGCACCAATTTTGCTAAAAAAGCATTTTGCCGCAGGGATCTTTCGCCCATTCCACATTAAAACGCGCATTCAAAATGGTTGACTCAAATATCGATTCGGTTTCAGAAGCTGCATACCACTGTAACGAAACGTAGGCTACACGAAGTTTTGAAAGTAAAACAAGGCGCGATTACGCATTTCTTCTCCAAAGTATCGCACAATAATCGCTCAGCGTGTACCGCGGAAGCAGAAATTGCGAACAACAACAACGAAACAACATAAAACAATAGCGCAGCAACGTCACAACACAAATCAACAACTTCTCGTAACGCGACAGGCTGAGCGTATACAGTTGGCAACAGAAGCAGGTTGCGACGGTTAGGTTTTGAACTGCATGGTAGCAAACCGATTGCTGCCTTGCTACGTCAAAAAGACCGATGTGCAATGTTCCCTCTCTAAAGTGCGCAACTGCGCAGTACCACCAGACCATTTGCGCAGTGAAATCGCATTATCGCGCACTTGCAACATTCAAAATTTGCTTTTGTATATGCATTGCACCGGCTTGAAACGCTTCGCTGGTTGTGTGTATGCACGGTTGCGCAATTCCGTGTGCACTAAAAAAATTCTCAGTGTAAAATTTTCTTAAGAGGGAACATTGCCGATGTGTCTTCGGTCTGCTTCTGTGTGTTCGCTGCGTGGCACTCAGCGTATTTTCCCCACCAGACAAACTAACCCATCCACTCTTGGCTCTGCCGAAGAGCGCAATCCAATCATATCCGCAAAACTAGCTCCGCACCTGCTTACCCTCAAATGCTCCGCAGACCTCCTTTAAACAGAGTACAAAAACGGGAAAGAAACAGTTGGAATCAAAATATTCTTGCTCACTCAGGTATTTTGGCAAGCTTTAAATCACTTCTAAACACAAAGAAACGAAACTAGCGGGGTAAGTCGTGAGCTCTTTCAGTTGCTATTTCTACGCAGCTTAAAAGAGACGCTGGGAGAGCAAGCATTCGGGAATATACGGTACGAGTAAATCATTGATGAGCTCATAAAGCAAATGTAGGTACAAACAGAAATACGCTCTATCGAGCTTCAACTCATCGAGTAAACGACACGATGCAGTGATGAAAAGCCGGTGAACATGATGTGAAAAGTGAAAACTGGTTTGCTGCAAGCACGATTTTCGTAACCGTAACGGTAGTTTTGGGTTTTCTACGGCATTACATGAAGTTGTGCTGCGTTAGTACGTTATGCTAGTTTTAATTTCTTGAGCCCCTGATAATCCACACAAGCGTTCAACTTTTCGGAGTTTACGTAAAGCACCTGGGAAATTCCAAAACGGAACAAACTGACATAAAAGCGATAAAATAAAATGACCACCACTGCTTGGAACTCCAAAAAGCGCATGTCACGAATTGAAACTTGTTTAGTTCCGTACATTGATTAAAAGAATTTAAACAAAATGAGATTCGTAACTCTAAAGATGCAACGTATCTTGTGTCCGTAGTGCTATTCTAGTCGTCAGACAATTCAGATATGCTCAAAATTCTACCTTATTTTCTTTTATGACCTATGTACAAAATCCAACCACGACGACATAGCCGTTGTCTACGGTCATCATGTATAGCCAGAAATTTTTGCACTATGTATTTTGAATCTTCATTGCTGGCACAGGCCAATGCTGTGGATCCACTTGCTTTGGGTTATAGGGGACACATGTTTCACGTTGTAGTAACACTGTTAAATTCAACTGCTTTTATGCAGTAGTTTCTTCGAATATTACATTAACGTGTATGTTTTTATGAGAAAAACCCCTGTGGGATACGGCGACAAACACATTAAATTCACTGGCTTTTGATTTTTCAGCTTCACTCTGCTGAAGCAGTATAAAAAACGCAATTGAAACGAGTCATTTTTGACGTTCATCATTACTGCGCCGCTATCACTTGCGCCAAAGCAAAAGAAGTGAAACGAAAACCAAGAACACAACCTTCTGACTTTCGTGTCACATAAAAACCTCGCCCTATACCAGTAAGCATGGAACAGTGTTGAGACACCTTACACCTTACGGAAATGCTATCGGCTCCCAGCTTCGCAGTGAAAACTAAGTTCCATCCGTGAGCAATTNGCTTCCTGCAACCCAACCAAATGAGTCGTTATGGAAATAAGCAAGTAAGTCTCACTGCACGAGAATATGGTCAACGACTTTTCACTTAGAGGACTTTCCTCCACATTTCTCCGAAATTTGTCCTATTACACAAGCACTCCATACTGTGTCGATTGGGAGCGACTGCGTTGATAGTAGTGTCGAACCGCAAGTATCGACCCAAGTAAAGCAACGATCACCAACGCCAGAACTCCAAACACTATGGCGTAAAGTTGGGTTTGATCAGTTTCGTCGTCAGAATTGTCGTCTACTTCCGTCAGAGTTGAATTCGAAGAGCGCACAGCGTAAGGATCGCTTCTTTCAGCGGCCAGCAATGATCTTCGGATGGAGCCTGTTCCATGCGAACTATCATCAGTCCCAGAACCGGCATAATTTCTTGCGTCGCATGTAGAAATGCTCCACAGTAAGAAAAGCAGACTGGAAACTATTGCTGCATTCATATTTTCATCGAAGTCTTAGATCTATAATGTGGGTGAAAAAGTAACGTATCACGTTTATTTTTTTGCGATTTCAGCAGATCCAGACCAAAACTTGACGTACGAGAAAATACACATCTGTAGCTTTGTTGAAAAGTATTCACAAATTCTGAAACAAAATATTTGAGCTTTGTTCGATCGTAAATGTAAAATTATGATCAGAACAAGCGGTCACCAAAACCTAGACTTAACATAATTTCAGGCTTAAACCGGGACAAATTCAAAACCATGAATGAAATAACCTGACGAGTGGCGAAAGGCCAGAGCTTGGCAAATTTTATACCTTATTTATTTGTTTTAAGATTGTCTGAGAACACATTAAGTATTGTGCTTTACATTTAAAAGGGGAAATTTTTGTCAAAGCACACAAATTGGCTTCTAACTGCAGCAGTTGCTCTATTTCCATTGGCGAGAGTGGAAAAATGACGCAACAATAAGTCCTCACTTTTACAAATGGCCATTGAGTGGAATTTCATCATCAAAATGTATCATCAGGCTAAATTTCACTGAATTGAAATTCCGGGACATTTTGCTAACCGGGACAGTTCCGGTCAAACCGGGACGTATGGTAGGTCTACCAAAACCTATCGATCTCCATGACGAGCGGGTATAAAGCGACAACAACACAAACCATTCTCTCACTTATAAATTATCTGTTGCCAAATAATGTTACACATGTGGTAACTGCGGGACTAACTGAACACTTTGAAAAATGCTTTTGTAAGATTGCAGCAGTTCGCAATTATGAAACAAAGCTTGCTTCTTCGCGAAAACACTGTCAGCTTTCTTTGATGTGCGTTGCTGCCAAATTTTGGTCAGAAATTCCAGAAAGCTTGCAGTCTCATATCTTTTGCATGTGGAATACAGCAGAAAAATGTCTTGGTAATATGCCAGTTGACTCTTTATTCTGTGTCTCTGTTCCATTTTTCTGTAAGTTTTTTTTGTACAACCTTTCACGCTTCCTAATGGTCACGCCATTCTCCCTGTACATATGCATGTTTTTCACCCAGTGTTTTTGTTTTTCTTTGATGTTGTGCTTTGTCAATTCATTTTCACTTGAAACGTCTTCAATTCAGTATTTGATTCATGCCAACAATAGAGCTGACCGAGTAGTTGACCCATAAAGTCTATCCTCAACCTTTTGTGTCTCATATATGTAGTTTACACGAATTTCCAGTACCGGTAAATTTCTGCAATTTCTTTTTTTTGTTAGACACACAAAAATCCATGAATAAAGTAAATTACTTATCTCATACGTGTGGGGAACTCCAGAGCGACGTATGCGAGTAGAAACGATTCCTCCTATTTTATGTGATGTAAGTTACGTACAGCCACCAATTTGTCGTACCTCTAGTAAAATGTATGTATTAATTCCATTTCACGAGAATTTTTCGTGTTTATAGCACCGATTTCGCGAATTTGCACGGGAAGATAAGATCGAACCTCGTCCGCTGTTTACCCAAAAATGCACGCCTGCAGTGAAACTTAACAAAGAGAAGAGTATTGTTGAAAGGCGTTCACACAGCCCGGTAATGACACGGGACAATGGCTGCAATTTTAAATTTACCGGGAAACAAAGAAAACAGTCAAAACTTGAAGAGTCAAGCATCTGCATCAGTCTACTTAAGTTTTAAGTCTGCCACCGGGTGTTTTCCCAGTAAATGCGCTCAGCTGATACTTCATCCGCGTAAAGCGCATGGGCAGTGAGCTTATAAGCGCGAATGTACGGAAGGTTCTCAAAACATCTGACAGCTTACCAGGTTAATTTCGGAAGCACTCATTCAACGTTCGCGTCAAGGACTCTTACTTCTCCAGCAAAGATTTCGAGCAGAGTTTCATCTGCACGCAAGTACATTCTGCCTTTGCGTTGCACACCACCCTGGCACTGGTCTGCCTCACGTACAGGCAAACCGAAAAAGGCTCGAAAAATGGACCAATCAGCCAATCAGTTCAATCACGGTTTGCAGCAACTGGCGCGCATCACGCAACAGCGTTGAGAGGCGCGAAAAATTCTCGCCGACCGCGAGAAGCCCGCATTCAATAACTTCCATACAAAGTCGCAGCGCTGGTTTTCCTCAGAAAATAACAAAAAAAGATAAGAAAACATTTTAAGGCAATGTAGTGACAATTTTCCTGACTCCAGGTTTCATCCTATACGATACATATTATACTGTACACGCAGCAAAGGTTCTGCTTAAACACAAATGACGTCAGAAGTCAGCTAATTGTTTCCTTACAAGGGAAAGCATAGTATGGGATACCCTACGCATAGGTGGCGGAACCGGGAGGGTCGCATGGGCCTAGGCTCCCCACTTTTTCACTAGGGGGGCCTGCCCTCCCCACTTTTAAATTTTGAATTTTGCCTAAATATGTTCAAGTAACACAGTCAGTACGAACAACTAGTTACGCATTTATGTGCTCAAGTCAGTGTAGCGTAGGTAGATAGGGAGTAGTGAGGCAGGCGCGTAGCGAGGTGGGGGCAACGTAAACAAATGCCCCCACAATTCCGAAATATTGCACCAAAAAGATAGGTTAACCAAGCGTTTGATGTGTAAGCCAAAGAAATATTTCAGTGTAAATTAACGAAACTGCTCAAACAACCTATCTTTCTTTAGCTTCTAGTTAGTCGAACCGGATTAAAGCAATAAACTGACCATGATGTGCAATTAAGTGTTAATGTGACCTTTACCTGAGGTAAAAGCTGTTATGTTAGAATAGCTGTAAATCAACCAACCAACCATTGTGTCAAACTGCAGCGACAAGTGTTTCCTAACTTTAATGCAGAGCCGTGGTAATAACCGATTGTAGCTTCGTTTTCGCAACTACACAACTATTTTCATCCTTCGTGTAGACTTACTGAGTCAAACTTGTGCAAGTTTGTTTAGACCAGCCATGTCCAACCCAAATAGCTTACTGAGCCAAAAATTATGTCACTGTCTTAACCAGGGCCGCACCTTGAAAAACATATTAATGAGGGCCGCACATTGAATGGCTTACTTTGATCTAAACAAACTAAATTTAGCTCATGTTAATGTAATGAAAGCCTTCGAATCCTAAATGCAATGGGGCAGACATGATAAAGTGGCACTGAGGACCACCTGCATCAAAAATGTCAAATTTAAGATTATCAAAAAGGACAGGTTGTCAGTATTTAGGATACTTTTACTACAGCGAAAACC
>JGI24021J15306_10012523_pt1 | contig 10536 bp, 7 predicted proteins | sample Ectturendosymbi1_FD_15306 | JGI IMG/M metagenome (IMG submission 15306) | reverse complement strand
TTGGTAAGGCAACCGAAAACTGCTGTTTTTTTTGCGAAAATCGCCGAAACCAGGCGGCTCTAAAAGTGTTAATGAGGGCTGCGCATTAAATGACATTAATGAGTGCCGCACATTTAATGACTTACTTTGATGTTAGCAAATAAGCTAATAACTGAAAGTGTTTGCATCCTAACTGCAATGCTAATGACTGTTTACCACAGCTATGCCCAACCCGCGGCCCGTGGGCTGCATGTGGCGGCCCAGTCGAGGGTTTTGTGCGGCCCAGTTTAGGTTTTGGCTGTAGTGAAAGTATTCCACATACTGACTCCTGTCCTTGTTTTGATAATCTTGAACTTGACATTTTTGATGCAGGTGACCCTCAGTGCCAGTTTATCACGTCTGTTACCACTGCGGTTAGGTTCGCACACTTTCAGTAATTCGTTTAAGCTGAATTTAGTTTGCTGAAATCGAAGTAAGCCATTCAATGTGCGGCCCTCAATAATATATCATTCAATGTGCAGCCCTGGTTAAGATAGTGTCATACTTTTTGGCTCAGTAAGCCATTTGGGTTGGACATAGCTGGTTTGGCACTTTTAACCATTACGTTAGTGTGATTTCATAGGTAAGATTAGCACAAATGAAGAATAGGTTGTCAGTATTTTGGCTACTTACACTATAGTGTAAACCTAAACTGGGCCGCATGCAGGCCATGGGTTGCACATACCATACTTTTCAGACCATAAGGCGCATTGAAAAGCCTTTAATTATTCTCAAAAATCAAACGTGCACCTAATGCGGTGCGCCTAATGTATGAATCTGGTCGTGCTTTCTCATCTAGAACCAATTGTGTGTGGTAAATGGTGCTATTTAAATTTCTAGTTATGATTTTTTTGTGGACAGGCCATGATGTTATGTAATAAACCAACGACTATTGCAATAAGTAGTGTATGTGTTTCCCAGTGTAGCTAGCACATACCGCAGGTTGTATTACTCCGTGAGGCTCCTGACTACATTGGCGCACACCAAATCAAACGTGTGCACAACTTTTTATTTTACTGTGTTCATGCGGATTAGGCATGTGTGACAGTTAACTACAGTTTGGCCTATACAAGTTTTTGCTGCACCTTATGTACGAAATAAGAAGAGCTGGCATTCAATTTCTGATAATGCATCTTATAGTCCAGTGTGCCTTATGGTCCAAAAAATATGGTAGTTGGGTGAACACTTTAATTCCTGCACCATGCCAATCTACATGTGTGGTAAAAATAAGCCAAAATACCCAACCAAATGAATCAACATTTTGATTTGACAATTGCAATCTAGGTTAACTTGACTGCAGTGACTTCAGTCACCTTTGATGTGCTCACAGCGATTGGGGACCATGTTTTTTTGTGTTACCAGTGACTTTGCACAATGGCTGTGGCTGTGAGTGCAACAAAGTAGTGGCTGCATTTTATGTTTCCATGAATCTCATGACAATTTGAAGGCAACTATAGGCGACACCATCCACAGTGAATTTTTCTCTGGCTTGACCAGCTGGGAGCCAATGTGTTGCAGAGCTTTCTGATCACAGCTTTTCCAAAATCAGTGAAGAAAATACATACATCTATTGCCAAAGTTTTAAAAATTTGCAAAAGAGTATATCTGGTCTGTGGTAGAAAAAGTTGATTGAAAATGTCAGCAAATTTAGTCAAATTTTCATGCAATGAGTTTGTAGCATCATTGTTTGAAGAACTTAAAATTGTCTTTTCTAGGAATTCTGTACAGCATGCAATTATAGTCGATGCATTCCTTTTTGTCTTATCATGGTAACCTTAACTTTCTCTGCTGATTGTGACTTTACAAGTTTACCTGGCACTTTTCATATTTGGTAATGTTTGATATCACCCTGTAGCCTTATATCTTATTTTTCCCCAAGATGCACTTCCTGAGTTTCTATTAAGTAACAATAGCTGGGTTGATAAAATCTTGTTGAACGTTTTCTTTACCTTTCAAGAATATATTTCTCAATGCTCAGAACATTCCTTTTTTGTTCTTGAAAAAACAGTGTGATACGAAATCCTCAGCCATAGATGTACTAGATCAGCAGTTCTTCATTGAAGGGAAAGACTTATGGTTGCAAAGATCTCTGAAAGGTTATAGGTGATTTAGCATTCTGACCCAATTAGAGGTTCATCTGCAAGAAGAGTAGACAACAGGATTATTGCAGCAATGAATGATAAAGATGAGCAGTGAAGTTTTTCAATTTTGTTATTAGCAGCAAGCAACAATGTCCCTTTTTGTTCTTGCTCTTCCCTTTGTTGCCATAACTCTACATTTAAAGATCAAGCACCCTTGTTTGTAGAAGAAAGTTATTATAACCCTAAAGGTCAGGGATGTAGATTTGGCATAATTATTAAGGAAATTTACAAAGTGAATTAAAAATTATTTGCGATGGATCAAGCCTGCGCAACTAAGGCCAAATTATCAACATACATTTGCCATGGGCCGCAAAAGTCTATTTCATTTCGATGTAGAGACTTTGATGTTTTTGATGTTTTCGATGTAGATGTAGATGTAGAGATTTTGTTGTAGTGTGGAAGAAATGCTGGAACAACAATTAGTTATTCGAGGTCGAGCTATGGCAAAATTTTTTACAATTGACGGCCGTATGTTGTGCAGACCTGCATTAGATGGTCTGCCAGAATATTTGGTTTGCAAGTAACAGAGTTTACCATATTATATGAAGTTTTTTGTGATTTTTTCATGTACCATGCAGAATTAGAAATTTTAGTTTTTGTGCATGATGCAGTGTTCATATATTTTTTCTGGTTTGTGTAATGATGACTGTTTAGTGGTTACAGAGTGTATCAATAAATTTGTGCTTTTGCTTGTTTTTGAAGGAAATGAAGTAGAACAGAAGTCCTGGTTTTTGTGTGTAAACTGTAGATTGCCATTCTTTTAGATAGCATTACAATGAAGCTTTAGTTTTGTAATAGCCCAATTGTAGCCAACCTTACAGAACTATGGAGCTAATAATACTATGAAACTTAAAACTGTTGTCATGGCCCAGGAAAAGCAGACATGCGAAACAAGTTTTGGTTCAAGGCTCAGGTTTGTTAGTGTGTGATTAAAATTATTATCTATGAAGCATTTTTTTTAATGTGAGTTACTAAAGTCCACATTTGTAGACATTTCTGTACTTTTTGTATATGTTAGCAAAGTAAATGAAAACTAGAATCTACAGCGCTTACTGTACATAGAAGTATAGTTCAGAATATATAAAACATCTTTAATGTCAAGCATATTTGCAAAATGTATATTTATTTGTTAGATATGGTTAAACACAAAACAGCTCAGTCTTGTTCAAAAAAGATATTATTACTCACAGGGATAAATGTTATGAAAGTTTACTACACTAAACGCATTTATGTTGACTACCTGTGTCAGGAAATTATGTCCTCCAATTGTGGTAGATGTCGAAACAGTTTGAATAACCTGTATCAGGATTTATTTTATCGATCCTAAGACTAATTTTCTTTTGAGATGACTGAAAAAATTCAGTTCCATGACTACTGAGACCAATTCTTTTGAGACCTGTTCATTTGAGACCACATTCACATGAGACTTTCATTTGGAAACCATGTTCAGTCGAGACCACATTATTTGAGACCAAAGTCAGTTGAGACCACATTCATTTGAGATAACATTCATTTTACACCATGTTAAAGTGAAGCTGTTCTAATTTACTGTGAATCCCATTTTTATGATCTACCTTCCACTTCTTTGTGGTAGACCTGAAGTTTTGCAAGATTATTGCCCTTCCATGTCCAAGGTGACTCATGCTGGGTGGTAAATGCACTCGCACTTTAGAACACTGCAGAGGCCATAAAACTCTTCGTATCTCAGGTTTGGAAGGGAGTGTTGCACCTCTGACATGTCAGTTTGTTAGACCAAGTCAAATAATTATGTTTTGCATTCCTGCCCCTTTCCTTTATCAAGGCACGCAATAGTTTCAGTTTTGTCTTGCAAATGGAAGATTAGAAAAGAAAAAAATGTCTTTTTGCATTGGTCGACACAATCATAGGAAAAAACAAGTCTTACATGAATGTATTCTCAAATCAACAGGTCTCAATTCAACAAGTCCCAAATGAATGCAGCTCAAATGAATGTGGTCTCAAATGAATGAGTCACAAACCAACAGGTCTTAAATTAATGCGCTCTCAAATTAATACAACCCCAAATGAATGTAGTCTCAAATGAACGAGTCATAAACCAACAGGTCTCAAATCAACGAATCTCAACTCAGCAGGTCTCAAATGGATGCAGTCTCAAATGAATGTGGTCTCTAACAAACGAGTCACAAACCAACAGGTATCTAATGGATGCAGTCTCAGATGAATGTGGTCTCTAACAAACGAGTCGCAAACCAACAGGTATCTAATGAACGTGGTCTCAAATGAAGTGGTCTCAGTTGTCTGCACACCAAAAAAAAAGTCAATTCAGTCATATGTCTGAAAAGGTAGGTTAGCGAGTTTTAATAATATTATAGGACTAATGACAGAAATGTCTCAATGAAAAAAACTCAGGTCCGCAAAGCGGTCTGAACTTAGGCTGCATGAGTGCAATGTAACGGTCACTATCAACTGTTACACGATTCTCATTTATTTTCGTCCTCAAAAAGTATGGCCCGATTCCATTTCTACCTATGGTACACCACCCAAGTCACCAGGGGCAGATCCAGCCAGTATCGTTAGGGGGGTGATTCCAGCAGTATTTGGTAGTCAAATCTCATAACGGCTTTGCTTGTAAGAGAGATGAAATATACTTCACAACACTACTGCGACAAAACATTGAATGACCAAATGGCCTTACATCACCAATGTTGTTTTCTGAATTGCACAAAATCATGGTGAATAAAGTTACTTTCGTAGCTTTTAGGGGGGTAATTACACCCCCTGGATCTGCCCTGTCAATCACTTTCTCCTGGCAAAGGAGGTGATGGGTATGCTCATGAGGCTGAGCCTGAGACCAATAACATAAATTCTGCTTATTGATGTGCCCACTCAAGTGGCAGTGAGCCTCATCACTAACGAAAATCAGTCAGGGTTGTTTTTAATCCTATGGCTCACATCCTAACAAAATGCAAGTCGTTCTGCTTTGTTGTAATCAGTTTGTGTTTGTAAGATTTGAATTTTGTAAGGAAAAGGCTTAAGGTTTTCATGGAGAATTGTCAAAAGTGATGATCTGAAAATGCCAACTTTCTGTGAATGGCGGCACGTTAATTTTCTGGGAGATTCCTTCCGCAATTTATTAATTTTGTTGGGTGATTTCACTGAATGATGTCGACCACTGTGACTTTAATGGAAGTTTGTGCCACTTCTGGCCCCACAAAATTTGGCCACCAAACGTTCAATTGTTCTATCAGGTACTTTATCCCTACCAAAATCTCTCCTGCATTGTTTTTGTGGCAAAGTACATCTCTACTATTTTTGTCTATTGCTGCATAGTTTATTGTCCACTATTATTCATATTGATGTCAAAACAATTTCCTAGATCTACTGTGTACACCGCCTGAAAAATAAAGCAAAAACTTCTGAAACACAGGTTTGGGAGTAAATACAAAATATGGCACTTTTTTGGACCACCCTGTATATGCAACCTTTGTTTGCTTTTTGAAAATGTTCAACATAGCCTCATCATAATTGCCAGGTGCATAGCTACTATTCACAGCATAAAATGAAACAAATACTAAAATGAACATATTACCTTCAAAATACCATATAGTTGTTACCTAATTCTGTTCGCGTTTGTGGTTAGCAAAAAACTTCTTGTGCTTTTTAGGAAAGATGTTGCAAAAATCTTTGACTGCTTCATGATTGTCAGCCAACCATCCAGTTCAAAAGAAGGTAAATCCACATCAGTGGGTTTGTTTTTTCAAGTTTTTGTACTCCAAAAAACTTTTTTGCCATCTGCAAAATACTTCACATGTAGCATATATCAGCATAGGTGCTGAGTGTGGGTGTGCAGATGTGTGGTGCATGTCAGGAATTTTAGCTGGGAGTGCTGCACTCCGCTAATTTTTCGGGTTATTTTTTAACCTTAGCTAAGTCATTTCCAATTGACCATGGGTTTAGCTAACCAAACATCAGCTAATTTATTTCTGCAGGTCGCCTATAAAATTGACATTAGTGTGGTTGCTGCTTGGCGATATTATTTTACCAATTTAAGCAGGTTTTTGACATTACATTTCATGGTGTCATGGATTTCACACACCTGAAATTTAAATCTTGGTACCAACTTAAATCTTGGCGCCTATGTGTATCAGGCATAGCTGAGGTGTGATCAGGCATGTGTCATGGGTTGCTTTGAGGCGTTTATAGCAGTGTGTTTCACTGCACAGTTTGCCCACATTTGTGAAGCTAGATTCGGTAGTATGGGAGTTGTTTACAAAATTCTGCTCTAAAACATTTGTGTGTCTTCACCTTGGTTCAAATTACATTTGATTTAAATTTTGAGACAAGTCAAAAAGTTTGAAATTCTTTAACACCAAAACAATTTGATATCCACCTCCATTTCTACTGCTTCAGAAAATATTAAATGATTTTTGGATTGTGATTTGAAAACATGATGCTGTTGGTGGCCTTGCATTTTACCAATTTGTTTTCTGAGCTAAGTTTTAACATGATTTGTTAGCAAAATATCAGCTTTAGATATAAGATTGCAAATAATGGGACAAAAGGCTTGAGACCAAGACCTGTGTTTTCCAAGACTGACACCTACCAAAGCATGTTTTGGGACTCCACGAAGAGTAAAAGCACAAGGACCACATGTCTGTAAAAATGTCAGCACAAAGTGTTGCTGGCAGGTGTAGAAAGCCTTGTGAATTTAGCACTGTGAATAATCTTGTAATCTGTTTGACTTACTCAATGTTCTGGTGTTTCTTCCATGTATTGTCTTTTTGTATTTGCAGAACCAACAATGGATTTTACATTTCCTCCTGACTTCAGCGATAAGGTAAGTCTTTAAATTATTGCTTTTTTGTGTCAACCACCTATGTGGTTGGTGCATGTTCTTTTTTCTTCAAGGTTCTGTGAAAACATGTAGTAATAGATGAAGTTTTTGATAGCCATTTCTTGGGGAAAATGGTGATGAGCAGATAGGTTAGGTAGAATTTCCGCCTACCCAGACCCATATATCTTTTAAAATATTGCTTTATTTTCAAGTTCTTGGGGATACACTCACATATCTTGTATTTTCTTGACTGGGCAATGGCTGTTTTACTGTAAAGCAGTACATTTGTGTGTAACTGCTGTGAATGGCAATGTCAAACTTCTAACTTTTGTCAGCATCTGTATGTCTATTTGTATGAATACTTGCTGCTGATAGTTTTGTTTCCTAGTCATAGCAATCCTGTGAAGTTCCAGGTTGTATGCATCACTTGGTCCCCCTTTGTTTTTCCAACAAATTGTATATATTCATGACGTTAATGGAAAAACTACCCCATATTAAATATTTTCGTTGGAATTTACTGATTTATGGGGTACATTTGTTGCAATTTTTTTTGAAATTTTTTGCTTTTTTGCAACACCCTGGTACAGTTCACAATAGTGCTATATAATCACAGTGCATTGTGGAATTCTTTTATGAGATATGTTTGTTGCTTTGCCCATGCACCACCTAGTGTTGAACAATATTTTAATAGTAAGGCAATATGGGTGATATTTTAAAATTATTTGGCAATGGAATGTTTTGTTTTAGGTGAAAGAAAAAACAGGGCAGCAACAGTTGCAGTACTAGACCTGAAAAATTGGATGCAATGAAAGTGATACTATGAAAATCGTGTAGCACTGACCTTTTTTGGAAATACGTTTGTTGGAAAAAAACAAAACCTTTTTCTTGATCTTCACTTAAGTACAGAAATTTCATGGAATTTCAGATGATCCAGATACACTTCACACAAAAACGTTTCAGGGCAATGACTTAATTTAGGGCAAATGATATCTGCCATTCTTACCTACCTCGCTGTAGAAACTTCTCTGTATGCCTTTTATTTTTGACATAGGCGGGGGGGAGGCAGCCCCCCCAGCTTGAAAAATTTCAGGGCAAGCGTAAGTTGCTCAATAATCCTGAATGTAGAAAGTATATTCAATGCAATGAAAAATTTCAGGGCACACTCTGTTTTTCAGGGCAAGCGCAAAGTTGCTCAAAAGTCCTGAATGGCAAAAAATATATTCAATACAGTGAAAATTTTCAGGGCAAACTCTGTTTTTCAGGGCAAGCGCAAGTTGCTCAAAAACCCTAAACGGTGAAAGAATGTTCAATGCAGTGGATTCAGTTGGGGGTGATCCGTGTAATTTGGGCTAGTGTCGTGTGTAATCTGGACCAAAGTCATGACTGGTTATAATTTGCAAGAGGTTTCAGGCCCCATTTGGATTAAACTAAAAAGTTAGTTTCAGGGCAAAATATTTATTTTTAGGGCAAATTGTTATTTTCAAGGCAAATTTTTTCCGCCTCCCAGGAAAATGCCTTCCATACGCCTATGCTTGGAGTGTAAATAAAATTTTTATTTTCAGACCAGGAAATATGTCCAGTGGCATATTTTGCCATTTTGCAATGTTTGATCTTTTTCAGGAAATTCTGCAACAGTCACTGCTGTTTTGTTTTCCATTCCATCGCAATGATACAAAAATGTAAGATCTTTGTGTATATTGTTCCGTTTCACAAACACTTTTTCATGCTGATTAAAAAACATGCGCTTTGAATCAATGCTTACGTGTGATAAAGCTTGAAACAAATATCTCCCACTCGAGTTTTTTTGGAAAAGCAATATCGTTCGAAAGTAACGCAAAATCGTGGTTCAAGCAGCGTTGTCCTTATTGCGATTGCTCCATGAATTAACACTGTAGTTGGACTGTTTCAAGTGGAGTTGCTTTTATAATTCCGCGCGATCACTTCCTGTTTGTTGCAATCACAGAATTCATCCATCCACGTGCCCGTAGCATGATTGTGCAGAACTGCCCTATAGCTATTTGTTACTCCCATTTATGAATACATGCGTTTCTTCGAAGCTTGCTTATAAACTAACGTTTTTTGTTTCATAGCCACGGATCAAACCACTTCACTTTCATTTTTACCGACATTGAAGGAAAGCACCGCTTTGGCTTTTGCAAACTGACCGAACGAGGAACAAAATGCTTTTGTGTGTTGAGGTGCGTTTGCGTTTCTTGCGCTAGTATCGAGCGACTGCAGTTCTGACTGCACACCTATGCGTGTAACGTGCGCACTGAGATTTGATGGAATTCTAAAAAGTCAAGTTTTTAGTTTTGTTTCTTCCGGGCAGGCTCGCAGCCAGGTTTTAGGGTGTAGGGGAGGGAAAACATGTTTAGGGGGAAATATTTTTGTTTTTATTATATGTTTAAAAGAAAATTTTCTGTGCACAATAAAATTTTGGGAGAAACAAAAGATTGTAGTGGAGCACAGCCCCCGGGGGTTTCTTCCAGGCGCTGTGTTATCGTAGCATAGAGTCAGACTAATGACGCATTTTATAAGTGACGAACAATGCGAGGGTTGTTTACTTTCAAATTTTGGCAACAACGAGCGGAGCCAATTCGAAAAACGATCAGTCCTCATCCTGGTATTATTTCTCATCTGAACTCAACTCTGTTTCTCGTATTTAAATAAAAGCCTCCGTTTCTCGCGAAAATTCGCTTCGGTTCGAGTCGGCAGCAACTGCAGAAAGCTCATATGAAACAGCTAATTGCTTTTCGGTGTTTGGAAACCAAACCAGGAAATGCCGCAGTTGACATCGCATATCCGTGCTAGCAAACTCCACAGTGTCATCAACCGCCACGGTTTGTTGACAACGGCCGCCTTCTGGTAATCCATCGTCGCTTACCTGACCGCGGTGTTGTCTGTTTGCATGTGACAAGCGTTTTTTTTCTCTTTTTCTGCAGCTTTGCTCCGTGGTTTGAAATATTTTACAAGATACTCAACTATATCAACGAACTTGCTAGCAAGTCGGGCACGAACGAGGTGACCGTCGTGTTGCAGGACTTGTATGATCAGAACGTCCCAACAGCAAATGAGTCCATACCACTTGGAAAGGTATGGCCCCCGGCCAACACCATACGCGTTGCGTTTGTGTTGGTTTCACTGTTTTTTGTTTTTTAATCTAAAACGTCTGCACATCATCACATATTGTTTTTGAAGCGATTAGGAAATCAATACTTGTTTGAATTACATCAGTGGTTCCCAACCTTTCTTGCCCGTGGCCCACCTAAAACCTCTAAAATCCTGATTGCCACCATTTGATGATGCTTAAAACGCCAATACCTTGGTGTTAAAAAGCCTTGAACCCAGACCTTATCAGTCGGTCTCAATGCCCCTCTTAAAAATCAAATTTTCCCTGTGGGCCGTAATACGTCCCACCGTTGGGAAGCACTAGATTAAACAGTATGCTTAACGGATTTTCCGCATTCGTCGAAGTGCCCTTTCGCTGAAATATGTGCAGTGTTTTTATTTTTCGCTTCAGATCTGTTTTTTTTTTTTTGTGCAAGATGACCGTTTTCGTTTCAG
>JGI24021J15306_10012522_pt1 | contig 10536 bp, 7 predicted proteins | sample Ectturendosymbi1_FD_15306 | JGI IMG/M metagenome (IMG submission 15306) | reverse complement strand
TCACCAATTTTTGGTGTTTTGTCCATAATTTCGGCTACAGATATGCTAGAAAGTCATTCAAGGACTCTAAAGACGCGGATTTTGGGCTAGGTTTAAAAAATAACTTGAGCCAAAAAAATCGCCCAATGGGTTGGGGTCCAGGGCCGGCCAAAGTTGGCCAAAAAAAGCAAAAACCTTCCCATTTCTGGCGGTCCCCCCTGAGAACCCAAAACCGAAAAGGAAAAAAGTTTTTTCTCGATTTCGACTAGAAGGCTTGCTGAATCCGCAGACGGTTTGAACAGCTCACTAGCTATAGCGGCTGGCAATTTATGGCCAAAAAAGTGCGGACCAACATATTGGCCCGCGCGGTCGTTTTAAGCAATGAGATTTGTGCAGACCACGCAGACTCCTGCTACTGCCAAAACTTAGAAGTGGCTTCGGATCCGGTGCGGGTTTTTAACAACTTTTTGACTCCGGCTCCGGATCCAGGTCGGAAAAAAACGCAGAATCCTGCCGGTGTCGACTCCGTCACTCCGGATCCGTGGCCACTTCTGAAACTGATCAGTGTGTGGGAAAGTTTGTCTATTTGCAGGTTTTTGATGCTAGTGTTTGTTATGGTGGACTTACTAATAATTCCTTATTAAAAATTTGGACTTATTAATAATTTGTTCATAGTTACAAATGCTGCCTTCAATTTTATACTATTGATGTTACACTTTATTGCAATTAAATATGTTTCTGTTGTAAAATATGTTTTCTGTTTACGCGCAACAAAATCGTTCCGACATGAAGCTTTCTGCTTCATTGATGATATCAAGGATAGTAAATCCAGCATTACTTGTTCTTTGTTCATCACAAATATTTGCATATATGTGAACTAGCAAAGAGGGAGTTGACATTGATCAAAATCTAATTCATTTATTGCAAAGTGAAGTACAACCACAACTGGCAAGAAAATTCAGAAAGGTTGTNACATTTTAATGTTCATGTGATGTTCATGTGTCACATTTGAATGTTCATTGGATTTCTATAATTAAGCGTTTACAACATGCACTGTTGAAGGTCATTTCTGAGTTTATACGTCAGTTTGGAATTGATTCTGAGACCAACGTTGCCTGCATTGGTTTCAAAAACTATCAAGTTTATGTTGAAGACCCGTTCAGAGAATACAAGCAGTAGCAAATCGTTCGCAAAACGCATAAGGTTGATCCTGCATCTTCCAACAGCGACACCCTCGTCGATCCGGTTGTGACTGTCTATCCAATTGGTAGAGACTGTGGAGAGGAGTGGTGACAGCACACATCCGTTTCGGAGTCCAACACCGACGCTTCACGGCTGTGATTGAAGTCAGCTGACACGGTCAAGAACATCTCAGCCAGAATACAATGACGTGACCGCCAGCATCAGGCTGCCGTCAGCATGGCACTCCCGAAACACTCCCACCAACGTTTCTCGCGGGGTACGTCCGTATGCTTTTTCCATGTCGAAAAACAAAACGTTTTTCATATTCAATTTTTTTTCATATTCAATTGTGGCGTACTCCCAAGATTTCTGTAAAAATTGCTTGAGAGTGAAAAATTTGGTCCGTTAAAAACATGCCAATTCTTAATGCTGAATTATTATAAATCAATTCAATTATAATAAATCAATTGACAGAGCAGCATTAATTATTACACTCAACGAAAACGTTGCCTAAACCAAAATATGTCCTAGTTTGTTAATCAGAATTGCTCTAAAGAGCAGTAAATACAGTAGTAACGTTGTACAGTGCTATTATTTTCATAATCCCTTCTCAAAACAAACCGTGCTGGCTACTGCATACAGCAGGTGAGAGAATTTGCAAGTGGCTAGCAATAAATATGTGTTTTTGTTCTAGTCTCCAGGTGGCACAACAGAGCGCTTTGAAAAGAAACTTACATATTTTTTCCACACAACCCGGGCTGCGCTTTGAACAAGAACCATTCAACAAGTTGAAGGTCGGATGACTGTCACGCTAGCCGCGCATTCGTTGGTCTTGTGTTGATCCAGACAGAACTGCGTTCACGCACGTGACTGATGAGTAATAGCAGGAAGCAGGTCGGGAGATTGTCGTTTTTTTGCCCGGACACGGCTCTCTTCGCCCGGTTACGTCTGTGGAGGTTCTCGAGATTAACTGAGCTCACGAGAATGATTGCGGTTTCTTGATGCTGAACTCTGTTCGATTTGATTTTTGATAACTGGCAATATTGTTTTATAAACCCGGCAAGCGTGTTCAGTGGACTCTGTGCATGGTCAGGCAAGGTTTCAGGTATTCAGGTGCATCGGATGCATGATGTCATAAAGTCGAAATCTCGCTCGCATTTCACGAGTAACATAGTAAACATTTGTCAGGCTTTGAAATATAGACCATGTTGATTATTTGACACGCTGCAAATGTAATCAGTAAGGGGAAAATATAAAATCTCATTGTAGCTGAAAAATAGTTTCTGATCATCAACAAACTCCAGCCCCAGCGTGTGGTCGACAAATACTGCAATGAAAGCTGCTTTTAGATATTTCTCACGAACTTCCAGCAATTTCGATTAAAAACATTTAAGAATCCACGTGTAAAATGATCCTCGATTTTTAAATTCAAAGTATGCATTTCATGAAGACTGTTAGCATGACTTGAAACATGAAAATATACTTAAAATTTTGCTTAAATGAGCAAAGCCACGTCGACAATGGTAGTTGAACAATCCATATAATTTTGACATACTATGTTTTTTTCATTTTGTCTCTGATTTGACAGACTTCAAAAGGAGTGCAATGAAACTTTTGTTTTTTTTGACACACACCTAATATAGGGCAGAAAAAACAATGGAAAAAAATCAAGGCCTAAAACGTATATACAGTACAACGGCATTAAATTTGCCCCATGTTTTTAAGACTAACTTTATACTTGGAGTCGCTGACATCCATGAATTTGTCAGGTTAGTGATGTTCAGGACACTGAGAGTGTTTTCCGGAAAGATAAAGAACGTTATACGTCCAGAGTAAAAGTCATTCGCAGCAAGAAAGGTTTGGGGCTACCCGTAGCGTATTCGTATTATTTTTGAAACTGTTTGTATTTGTTTCAAATAAAGTCAAACATGGCGATTACCAACGTTCCCTCTAAGGTGTGCAATTGCGCATGCGCAGTACCACCAGACAATTTGCGCAGCGCTATTTCATTCTCGTGCACTTCAAACATTCTAAATTTAATACGGTACATATATACCGCATAGCCCTTTAACCGTTGGGAACGCTTTACTGTTTGTGTGTCTACATGGTTGCGCAGTTGCATGCGCTTCGTGCGCAACAAAACAAACATTTGCTCAGTGTAGTATTTTCTTAGAGGGAACACTGGCGATTACACAAACAAAGTTTCAAAACAGTAAACAAGCATTCTATGCATGCTGTAAATATTTTGTGGTGAAAATGTGAAATAATTTGAAAAATTTATAATTTATGAAATTTTGCAAATACATTAGGTATAATTCACTTTAGCATTTTCCCGGTTTCAAAAAATTTAGTGATTTCATAAATGTAACTGCTCGTCTTATCAAGACCTAACAATCGAAGTTATATAAAACACTGGATTTTGTCACGACGATCCAACAAAACTAGGGAAAAATGTTGGTTGCATTCATCAGTTCTGCTTTCTGCTCCTGTGCATTTTTCTTGCTGTAATTTACGTGGATATTTGCAATCGCAGTTTATATGGGGTTTTGCAAAGCTATACAAAAACATGGCCTTTGAAGGAAGTTTGAAAATTGGACAGCGCTCATAAATAAAAACATTTCAGGGCCGTAAAGTCAACACTGAATCATCTGGAAACACGCAAAACCTTTCATGGCGCCAGTGTAGGAACATTGATGTGTTTGATGATTTTCGCCCGGTAGTGGCTGTATCCCACAAGGATTAAGTGGGGACTTGCAATTGCCTATCCGGCTGTATTATCATCGGAAAGGCGCCCTGGAGCGCTTTGCGGCATTTAAAGGCTTGAACATTTTGTTTGAGATAGTTTAAAAGCTTGGGACAGGATACCTAATCATGAGAATGAAGGCAACGTTTCCGTTTTCCAAACACATTTTCAATATCTTGCCAAGCTTTACTTTAAATCCTATCAAACGTTTCTTTGTTTATATCTCCTGCTCGTTTCAATTGTTGGTCTTCATAACTGTTTCCAGTGAGGTAAGGAAAAAGCTGAATAAGATTAGGAACAAGGTGTAGGAAAAAGGAGTACTTTGTAGCAAGTTAGTAAGTGCAACACATTTCATTTACATTTTGGAACACATGCATGCGAATAGCATTCAAGGAATTGAATTTGTAAATTTAAATTCCTATCTTTTACTCAATGCAGATGATTCAAACAAATGTAATGTTTTGTCAATCTTTTAAACGCATATTTCCAGGTATCTTGTTTCCACATACGTTCGTTTCAAACCATGTTTTTATGTCATATAGCATTTAATGATCTTATAACCTCTTTGCTTCATAGGTGGAACGCATCACAAAATTGTAATTAATTTTTTTTGTGAAAACAAATTTCATTATTTATAACTAACGGTTCAAATTACGAATCAAATACAGATTCTTGTTCCCTGAACCAATAGCATTCAGTGGGTTTCAACATCGTTGTAATATTAAAGATAAACGGCAAATAATGTACAAGTGTCGGGATCTCGCTTCTTTCCTGTAAGGCTAAACATTATTTATAATAACATAACCACGCAAAACACCAAATTTTCATCTTTTAAAACCATACCGTCATACAAATGCAAGTTTTCAGGTCACACAAGAGCGAAGACACGTAAAAGATTTAATTTAACTACTGTCTCTGCAAGAAAACGAAGTCCGCTGGGGCTGGTGAAATATCAGTTGACTGTGTCAGTTTCTTAATCGAAAAGCAAGATGTTCCATCAAGGGCATTGAGTGAATCAAAGGAGCGTTCTTTGGGAAAGAGCGTCAAAATGCACATACCAGGTTTTGTCGAACTTTCGACCGTCGTCATTCCTCAGAAAAACAAGGTAGTTCTAATTTTCTACATCATTTTCCTCGTTTTAACCACCCGTCCCAGTGAGCGGCATGCTGTTTAACTACAAGCCAGGGTTTACCCTTCCTTGATAAAATTTCCAGCTTGCTAATCTCATGTTTTGCTGCCAACTATACGACGAGTCGTCGTTTCAATATTGCGCTTTTGTCCAAGGCTTTCAAACGTCATACTGTTGCTTCTCTGGCCCCTGGTTCGTGGGGTTGAAACAATGAGCAAGATCAGCAGGTAGTTTGACCGCAAGATTTACGTGGACCTTCTGTTTAAATACTCCACAAACCACACAGCATTTGAATCAACGCTAAACCTAAAACACTGGGTTGCAAAGGAGGTTTGATTCACAATATTTGGTTTTAACGATATGTCTCCGAAAACAATTGAGTATTCCGTTAGTTGCAAGCGACTCTATTCACGTGGTCGGAAAGTTCCCAAGTCATACGCTGCACTCACTCATGAGTGTACAGACATCACCTAAAACATACGTGACGTACATAAATGTAAGTTGAGTACATGCGAAAAAGTTGTTTACCATTTAAAAAAATTACAAACAAAGCATAGAAAAATTCACCCAAGGATTCATCAGGTAATTTCCAGTTTTTAGTGTATAGGTGTGAACGCTTAAACAACGAAACACTTCCTGAGCCAACAAAAAAGAAAGATTCACTTGATTTGAAAACCCTCTCCAAGAATTACATAAGTAATCCCTTGCCGCTCTTTTCATTAGGCCTAGCGAAGAAACGTCAGATACAATATGTAAGATGCATACATGACCCATTTTGGAGGTTGTCCTTCCGTGTCCTATTGGTGGACTGTCTCGTCGTCACTCAAAACTACATCAACTGCAAACAAAAGAAAATTATAAGGGCAGTGAAAGAGAATGCACATGGGCAGTGAAGATACTTGTTTAGAATAGTTCTGTTTTTGCACTTCGTTTTTGCATATCAGCATAATTTCAAATTCTTGCAAACTATCAGAAGTGATAGAAACCACTGTCCTAATACTAGAGTCTTGTAAACTCCCATCACTGTTTTTGAAAAGCTTCACTACATTAATTGTGCAAAATGACGCTTTCATAAACAAATATGGCCACCCTGCTTCTACGTTTACAGGTGAACTGCGAAGTACTCAGCGGAATCTGGTCAAAAGACCTAAAACGACAAAAATTCGTTGCAAATAATATAACCACGTTGCAAATCCACAACACTACTGTGATTAAACTGGAGACGTTACCAATTTTAATGAATCTTAAGCTCAGTTAACAATCGTCAGCGACTCAAGGTTCTTCAGTCGCTAATCATACAAGACCACTGCACCACGCTAAATATCGACCCTTGCATCATTGTTCCTTTAATTCAGACGCGGTTAATTTTCTCGCTAATATGTCTAATTATCGCAATGATCAACTGTTATTTTTGCCAGCATTTCTTGTTTATGCCCNACATGCTGTGTGCTCTGTTTTCTGGTGCAGTGAATTCACATTTGATCAAAGCATTTNTTCGAAACCGCCAGTATGATTAAAACTATTGATAGTTNCCTTCTTGTTTTTCACACGACAGCCTTTGATGAAGGTAAGAAGCAGCAAGTGCAATAGAACGAAATGTNGCAGTCACCACTTCATAACTTAACGGTCATCACAGCTGCAAAAATGCAAGTAATCCTATTTCTGTGGCAACAAGCTTGAAACACCTGGCCAGCTGAGTTCAAGTGCTTGATCTCAGAACAAGTTCCGTCTGATCACTTGCGCGGCATCTCGTTCTTTCCTCTAAGTCTAAACAATGCATTATCACTCTGGGTTCTCGCCAGCTTTCTGCTTGACAGCGCAATAGCCTTTTATTGTGACAGAACGCCAGGATTTCGTTTATCTCCATTCAATCGCTCGACCAGACGCCAAATTCATTCATACGTTCTTATCATTGCTTTCTGCCGGTCACCCGGACAATGCTACTTTGAGCATTGTCTGACTGGAATCCGACAGTCGGAAACGTATCGGGGGAAATGACCCTTAATCTTTAACGTGCTTGACAAACATATGACGAAATAGATGTACAGAACTTAACCACCAAAAACTGCAGTTGTAAAAACTATCATTGCGTCTCAGGCAGGTTTTCTGAAGACCATCCTAGATTTTCTTAAAACAGAGATGTAAACAAGCGTCGAAGATGATCCTAAAACAGAGATGTGAAGAAAAGTCGAAGGATTTCTGGGGTTGGTCCAGAGCATAATGTTGTTGCACGAGATACGTTTTCAGAAGCTGAAGGAAAACAATGAAATTACAAGCGGTACGTTCTGTTCATACTGAAAGCTGTAAAAGTCTACGTAGAATGTGCTGCTCGGAGTACATGTAGCATTTGGCAAACATCACCGGGGCTCCAGTTTTTTTCACCTGGGACAGTTACTCCCATCCTCTTGACATTAAATTACTGTGTCAACAACATTGTGCATCGATTATTACAACTCTTTTTCTACCGAGTGGTTTCAGTTTACTTATTTGGAATTGGAAGAGACGGCTTCCATATCACGTCGCTTTTCCAGATATTGCTTCTTCAACTTAAAAACCTGAGCGTTCGCGACACACGAGAAAACAGTGTTGCACTCTCAGAAGGCTGGAATTCGCTGTCCTACAATTCCATATTGCAGCTGTGCTGAAAAAACAGTTTTCGATAATTCCAATTTCCAAACCTGCGTGGAAAGAATACAGTTACACAGATACAACACGGCCCAGCAACTAATCGAACAAAAACAAGCAACAACTATTAGACCAAAATCTACGACCATATTTAGAATGCCTGCACTTGCAACAAACCAATAAGAAATGCTGCCGTGTTTTGTACATCCCTTTCAGGACATGCCTACCGTTCGGCATTCTCCATCAGCAGGAAGAAAGTAGCCTACTGGCGTGTCAATTTGCTTGCAAATATTCCATAGTCACTAAAGCGTAGCTAATCACTTGTTTGCAGGGGCCGTTGAACCGCAGTCCTGTTAAGTTACAGTTTTTAGGTTTTATGTATGTTTTTTGCATTTTATTATCAGCGTTGAAATCCAACTTCCAAGCCTTTTATTTTGTCTCAGCAAGCTTCAGCGCAAAACGTAACCACGTTAAATAACAAAGGCCGGATCGTGATGCTGTTTGGTGAGCCGCCAATCACTTTGCTTGCAGCCAGACCGATATTGTAATTTTGTCCTGGAATCAGAGTACTGCATCAGCTTTTGTTAAAACCCACTCGACAAATTCTACAAAAGGTATCCAAAAGGTATGTCGCAGAAGCGGTTGATAAAGAAAACCACACATTTATTGCAGAGTGCGAAACGCCTTGACTGGAAAAGGCGTAGGATGCAGTTACCTGGTTGCAGTTTCGCTGTATGAGAAAAGCACTGAGGACCCCAGCCACGAATGCTCAACTCTGTCAAAANAAGATTCCGAACTGATTTGGAGTGAACGGACCCCTCTAAATTGCTTGTGTGTCGAATAGGCCGCACCCGATTAAACGTACGGAAATGGGGCTACATCGACCCCGCAGCTGATGTAGTCTGCCCCATGTGCGATCTTCCAGAATCTCCGACAATGCCGTACTTCCTTGAATGCTCATCACGTCACGCGATGACCCACTGTCAAAAAACGAACGAGCCAAGAACTGCATTAGGAAGTTTGCGGGCCACCTGTGATGAAAAGAAGTGCCACGAAATTAAGACCTGGTTCAAAGGTTCTCAAACTTTTTCAACATCTTCGGCGTTATCCATTGAAACTCGCGCCTAACCTAACCTCAAAATCAAATACAAAAAACAAAATTATAATCAATTTACCATTGTCCTGCGTTTCAACAATATGTNGTTGCCATGCTCGCCCAACTTGCCAACGTTTCACACCCCCCAGTTTAAAAATCCAGGACCCGGTTTTTGTCAACCAAAAACAACAGAACCTTCATTAAAATCCCAGATTGTTTCCTTAAAAAATTGATCAAATGCACGTTTACAAAAAAGAAAAAACTTTTCCCTGCACCGAGAATACTTACACAGTACTTTGGTCGAAGGCAGTTGTGAAACAACGTAGTCTTTTCAAAAGAAGAGACAATTATGCTCGCTTATTTCTGTTGTTTCAAAGTGAAAAAACACGCTGCATGCGAATTGCGACAACTCTTTCACCATGAAATGAAATGCAAGTAGTTTCTTTCCACAAAGGCGACGTACTCAAATCTATCAACAAATATTTTCAATCGGAAATTGATTTCACGTAACACTACGCATCCTTAGTCCTGCGATCTGCAAGCAATGCTTGCGGGGTCGAGTAGGCTGCTCTTGTCTAAGCATGGGTAGAAAAAGTAGGCAAACGCAGGGCTAAAATGAATTGTTGAAATGCATATACAAGTCAGTATTTGCGTTTTTTCAGGTCTTTGTTAAACGTGCTTGCCTGCAGCTGCACTTTTATCACAGTCATAATAATCCGTTAGCGGGATGATTAGCTCTACAGGAATTCCAGCCTCACAAGGCACTTCGTCTGAGTCAACACAGCTGATGCGATTTTCCAGGCTCGGAACGGCGATATTTCGTTCTGAAATGCGAAAGGCGTGGACGCTGCCTGTGGCGCTTTTAACATGACTCCTTGTTTAGGTTGAACTGTGAACTTGCGACTCGTTTCGCTTCGGCCAATTGACCGTCGACTGATAGGAAGATACAGTTAACGCGAGGTCTTTTTCTGATATTTGCAGCAAATGGGGCCTTTGCCTGAGTTTTAACGGTGTCAGAGGATTACCTATTGTGACATCATAAACGCCTGTAGCAAGCGACCAAGCGAAGCGGCCCGTCTTCTATTTTTTGCTTCACGTCAGTTGCGAAGGAATTTGGAACATTTCGGTCGCTTTGCCGGTTTCAAGAGAGGTGCTGTCGTAGACTTCGGTGGTCGAAGCGTTTTTTGATCAGTGATCGCAAATCGGAAAAATTAGAAGAAACGGACCAGATTCTGAACTTCTTCAGTCGGTTTCGGAATGCTGGCCGAGGTCAGTCGTCGACAGACATTAGCGACTCAAAGTTGAAGGTTAAGTTTTTGAAAGCAAGCGAAGTTTTAATGAGCAAAGCAGTGGCCTTGAATTTTTGGAAAGTTTTCGGTTTTTCTGTTGCTGGCTTTTAAGCAATGTTCAGAAGCGCAATTCTCACGTGCTTTGCACAACAGCAGAACAATGTTCTTTAACACAAGTACATTTTTCTCTTTCAGTTTTTTCAAGACCCACAAGCGAGAGTGCAAGAAAAAAACTCAGAGCGGTTCTGTGTTCGTCAATCGGCAGTCGGTCAGTAGATTGGCAGTGGGTTCAAAAGCCAAAATGAGAGGCTTTCCCACTGAAATTTCGAAGCCATGAGCAAAATTATATTTCAGCAAATAAATTGTAACTTTTACAGGAGTTCGAAAATTAAACGTCGTGTTTCGTTTAAATCAGAGTAGTAATTTGAAAATCAAGGTGTTATGCTGTGAGAAGCACAACAAGCTGTCAGTGTTTTTAATGTAAATTTGATGA
>JGI24021J15306_10012517_pt1 | contig 10539 bp, 4 predicted proteins | sample Ectturendosymbi1_FD_15306 | JGI IMG/M metagenome (IMG submission 15306) | reverse complement strand
TTCGTTTGACACTCTTCAGGGGATATCGTCAGAATGAAGTGGAGATACTACCGAACTGGTTTATATACAGAAAAGAAGAGATCTGATTGGTTAAAGCAGTGACCAATAAGCAAGGGTTTAGGAGATAAGAAAGGCGAGTTGTCATTGGTTGACTATTCATTTAATTTTTACCGGCTTTACAGAACAACATAAAATTCGTTTTCCCTGTACCCCAAATGAATGGTTACTGAAGTGTTGGATTTAACAACATTAATTTAAACAAAAAAAAGAGTCATAATCAACTGTAAAATTGATAATAAACTGCAAAATAATTGTAAGTCAACTGTAAAAGTCATCAACTGTAAAAGTCATGTCAATAAACGTTTAGAGAAATCAACTGTAAAAGTCATAATCAACTGTAAAATTGATAGTGTTTGCAATGTTTACAAGCTTATTTTCTTTGAAGCCTGCCAACCAAACAAAAAAATTGAACAGATTTATTGATTTGTAGTGATGGGTAACCAATGCGAACTGGATAATGGAGGATGCAGCGATCTGTGCATTCCGACTGATTTGTCGTACATATGCTCTTGCAGTAGGGAGTGTTGGGAACTTGGTCCGGACAAGCGACAGTGTGTGCGTAAGTAAACGTTTGGCAAAATCTTGTGTGTTAGTACATCTTTCTGTGTAGGCATACTTTTGAAACAGAGAGGTATCTTACTAGAAAAACGTAAGTTATTAGCCGTTTGTTCTCTTTTTATCTTTGTCATCGACAATATTACGCTAGATGAAACCTTATTTACTGAGTGTGCTTATTGTACTGCAGCTCGTCTCTCTTCAATCTGCACTGATTCGAGGATGGAGTTATCTGTGGAAAAATGTGCCGTTAATGGCCTTATATTCCTCAGCGATTACAGTACGTTTTTTCCAAACCCAATACCACTGCAATGCACCAACAATGAAACTGATTATCACCACATTTTTCAATTTGGGTTCACAGAATGTGGAACAACAAGGCTGGTGAGTTGGTTTATGGGGCCTGATATTTATATAAGGATTTCAGTAATTTCGTCTACAATTAGTTTGACAAAGACACTTTAAGTGCTAGGAGATTAAGCACACTGTTAGGCAACATGAATTTTTTTCTATATTAAGTGTTTTGAAATCAATTCGTAACAGAGGAAACAACTGGGTGAGCGCGGAAATGTTGAATGTTGTAAATTTTGTTAAAATAACCAAACTGTCAAGTGGGTAGGTTTTTGAATATGACTGTGACCGGCTCACCTATCATACTTTGTACATATCATTGGTTTTGTGTATTTCAATTGTGAGGGTGATTGTACACGAAGTACAGTAATCCACATCTTTCAAGCCCTTTTTCAGTTGGATAGCCATTAGAACTTAAAGAGTGCACTTACAAAGCAAGAACGTAGTTTTTTATAATTGCACTTGATAATGGATTTATTGTCTAAGTCAGGAGTTTCCAACCTTTCTCTTACCATGTACCCACTCAGCATTTCAACAGATTAGCATGTACCATTTCAGCATTTCGACAGGTGAATATGTACCCCTAAAATTTCTTATGACAAAATATTTTATCATTATTATTCATAGATATATTCAACAATAAGCATATACGGATTTTTGAAGATATTATTCACTGATATATGTATAAATATTTGGAAATAAATGGTATGTGAATATATTTTTCCTTCTATTTCTAACCTTAAATATACCCCTTTGAAGAAACTAATGTACCCTGGGGGTACGTGTACCCCATGTTGGGAAACCCTGGTCTAAATAAACAAAGTAAGCACAACGCATAATTTTCTTTATAGTTTTCTGTGCTTTAATTACTAAAAATTTTTTATGAAGTGATAAAAACTCTGCATGTGCAAAATTTATATTTGTTGTTAACACACGAAATAATTAATGGAATTTTTTTAATTTCTATCACGTTGCATTGGTAAAAAAGTTCAATGGTATGGGATCGAGCGGTATGTTTGCATCTCGTAAAGTAAAGACACTGAAGATAGCAAAAGTGCTGTTACAGCCAAATTATGTCAGAACTCACGTATGACTCTATTTATTTGATTACTACGAAAGTTCTCCAACGTATTGCTCAAGATATTTGATTCCATTACAGGAACTTGCAGACCAGATTCTCTACCACAACACCATCAAAATGTGGGTCGATGACAATGGAAGCTCGTCAGTAATTCAACGTGGTCACTGGCATTACATTGACATCCTCTGCTCAACTGAAAAGTATTTTGAAGCGTCTGGCTCATTCAATCCCGTTGACGCTTCTGTGACAACTGTCATCTTCGACGATGATTTTGGTGAAATAAGTTTATCGCTCGACTTCTATACAGACCAAACATTTCAGGTGAAAATACGCAGAGAGCTCTTTACGTTCCTATGGGATTGTTGAGCTTTAAAATACCTCTACACGTTTCTTTGTGAGTGGCTGTTGACAACATAGTGGTTCTTATCGGTCAGAAATCCAAGGGCTAACGAAATTAAGCAGATTAGGCTAGTGACCATAATTCTAACTAAATTCTACCAGCTTTTACTTCTATACATGAATGTAACTTAAACCAAAGCGGCCGCATTTTTCCACACTGCTTTTTGAACAGTTTCTTTTCTCTCCACATGGCGCTTAAGGCATGTACTAAGTCGACTAATAGTTTTGCAGGACACTTTTGTCTTTGCTGACAATTTTTGTAACAAACGTGCCCAGCGACAGCTTCAAGTATATTGCACGACGACAGACACCACTTTGTTCAATTTCAGTGCATTCCTTGCTTCCTGGTAAGAACCACCACCTGTTGATTTTAACGTAGAAAACTATACGCTTTTGAACAAACGACAGATGTGCTTCATTAAATTGTGTATGTTAAAAGTCCCTTGGCAAAGTTTTTTTTTCACAGAACGCCTTTTCTCCATACCAATATCCCTTGACTTACACCTTAAACGAAGACGTCTATTTTGGGATCTTGGCAATCAGCACCAGCGGGAATGTCGAATTATTCACAGAGAGCTGCATTTCAAGACCAGATCCCGATCCAGGACTGGATCAGTATCACGAAATAATAACATCCGGGTTTGTTAATTCCTGGTGTTTATTGAAGACTCTTCATTGGTTGCTTTTTTGTACTGCTATCCGTTAACAAAAAATGCAGCGGTTCAGTAATCCGCTTCACTGAAAAAAGCAGCCATTTTTACACACTGGAGAAACTGTCTTGTTGAATGAAACAAATTGGTAAATCGCTAAAATGATTTACGGGAAAGTCTTTCATTGCAATTTCAGTTTAAGAAAAGCATGCCAGGTTGTAAACACTTGATTGTTTTAGATTTCTTTGCTGCGTAATTTTGGCTACATTTTACATTTTCTCTTTTACGTTTTGGGAGAACTTTCAGGAGAGTACAAAAAAGTAAATCCGATGTATTTGCTAATCATCACTGAAAGTTTCAAATTGCTCTATTACCTCATTAAATTTGAAAAGACTTTGCGTTGCTGATAAGCTGGGTTGACTGTTGCATAATCTCAGAAAGAGCTTTTCATCTCTTTGAGGTTTTGTTCAAGGACAAAATCGGTGTATCGTTGCATGCAACTCCATGAAAGGTGTAGCAAAGTAGAATTGCGTGCTTATGCAGTTGTTTTCTCGAAATCATCATAAAATGACGATTTTTAACCATATCGAATGCCTATTCCAGGGCTATATCATTTCCGATTTTTGCAGTGTATATAGTTGACGTAAATCGTTGTTTTGTTTGAACCTGGTATGTTTTACACCTTAAGAATAGCAAAATTTCCTTGGATGTTCCAGTTCCGCAAACATCTTAGTTTTACAACAATTATTAGCATGTAGCGCATGGAAGTTCAACTTGGAAACAGAGGTAAGATATTTTCCATCTACGCTGCTTCATAAATCTGATATTTACCAATATTTTTATTGCTAATAGTTAAGGCTCGGAAGTTATAATTTCACATTTTTGTTGAGATCCTATCTTTATATACAAGTAAAAATATGTACTTATACATTAATGTTTCAGCATTTTGTTGTTGCAGTTGTGAAGTTGACCCCACCTTGAAGACGCATCACTCAAGCAATCCAATGATGAATGCATTCAGCGTCAAGGCTTTTAAATTCAAAGAGAGTTTACCTGGAGTTACCAGTGATACCGATGTCCAAATACAGGTGTGTTGCACTGTTACTCTTCTATTTTGTGTGAAATTAGTTTTATGGATGAAAAAGTGTTGCAAATAAATTGCTTTTCAAAATGGTTTACTGAGTCGTTATCTCAAAATCTGAAATGAACACTCCTGGCCGCTGCCACCCATTTAACAAATATTCGTCACTTCAAGGTATCTCTGGCCTCTTAACGCGAAACAGTTGCTTTAATAACATTTTCATTACCTGTAAACAACTATGAATGCAAACCTTTAGCAATAAAAATCGTTTACCACACTCTCAAGAAAAACAATTTGTCGCCTCTTTCATAAAGTAACAATGACGATACTGACTCCAACCACTCTTTTATCCTCACAATGCTGGAAGGATCTGACCGTTGAGCCGTGAGGCAATTTCCAAGTCTATTTCAATTTTCTAGAATATTTGAACAACGTAGCACTGCAGGTTGGTAATGTCTTAGCTTCACGATTGCCCTGATGAAATCCATAGCAAGCCTGTAGTGCTTGCTTTCGCGAAAATTGGTGGTGACGACATATTACAGCACTTCTGTTGTTAGAGTGAAAGAATTTCTTTGCATTTTATCTTTCTTTACAGCCAGATACAGGAAAACGTACACATGTCTAGTTTTGCTGGAGGTTGGATTAGATACAAGTATAACTTGTAGGCCAGAGTTGATGGACTTACCTGCAAATGAATTTTTGAGAAATAAACAACAAGTAAAAAAGACATTGAACAAGTGAAATACCTAGTTTCTTATCACTCATTCTTTGTTAAGAAAACAACGTAACTTTCTATTAAACATTGCAGTGTCAAGTTGTTGTGTGCGTTGTTGGAATTTCTGGTACGATATGCAGTAGAGGTTGTGTATCCAGTGTCGGGAAAAGAAGCATCATTTACAATGAGATCAGCAACAGGTATGTGTTTTCAAAAGTGAAAGTGATATTGTTGAAAACCTCCAGCACAGTGGTTCTTAACCTTTTTTCTTCCGCGCCTGCCTTAAGTAATTTTCTTTGTTTCAAGCTCCCTGATTTTAAATAATCTGTAAAAACAAGTGCACTTGTTGGTGAATTTATTGATCAAACTTACCATGTTGTAAGACGCGTAAACCACCTGGAAATTTATTGACGCCCCCTTAGGAAGTGCGCCTCCGGCTAAAAACCACCGCTCTAACAAGACTTTGATTCAACAGAATGAATATCTTGAAAACCCAAGTAAGACTCATGATGAGTAGAACAGTTTGCTAATTATTCTGATGCAATATTTTCATTTTTCATTTATCTGCATCTCCATATTTCCACTTTAAGTCAAGACTGCATTCCTTTGGACATGATTTTGCGTAAGTTTAAAATGAACAATGGACAGGGGCGCGAATGGGTGACCCATGGTCAAGGTATAGAGTTTTTTTCTGTCAATCTGGCGAACTTCACTTACATCAGTATCTTTTTGACTAATATACAGAAGATGCCGAAAAAACGTTATGTCCGAAACTTGCAGCGAAAGTTTCAATTTGAAACATTTAGAGAACGTAAAACAAAAATAACGCAGTTGTTTTGTACAAAGAAAAAGCTTTCTTCATTTAAAGCGTCATCAGTATATCTGCACAAGGTAAAACCGGAAGGAAGGCCTAAGATACGTCACAGAAGGCTCAAAATGTAGAAAATCCAGTAGACCCATTAGATCTTCCTAATCTCACGAAACAAATAACTCAACTAAGAAAATAACTCTCCATACAGAATCTGGGTTGCCCTCCAAGTACCCAAACTCATCACACGCACTGAAGTAGCAATCAATAGTAGCAAATCACCTGAACACTCTTGGAACTTTCTTGACATATTACATTTTTCCGGGGGTTTATTGCATTGTTTTACTCGAGGTGATAGAGGCAGTAAAAAATTCCTTGTCGAGAATTGTAATCGAGTTTTGATGGGGGAATCGTCAGCAATTTCCCATTTCAAAATCTTGGTTCTTCTTAGCTCGATATATTATCTACTTGGTTAACAACTCTTCAGAAACATGTATTGCTAGCCTTTTAGCAGAAAGTTCACTTTTTGTGGAAAAGTGGGAAAGCCAACATCGCCTCTTTCTCTGCAGCTGCAATACTTACAATCAAATATTTCCGGAAAAAAGTCATTTTCTTTACATTTTTTCAGAGAACGACGAAACACACTTCAAGTGCAAATGGAAAATCAAGAAAAAGACGACGACAACGATGATGTGTCACCACCTGAACATCGGGCTCCTGAGACAACAGCTCATCCATTGGTCCGCTCCAGATCAATCCGAATAACAGATTCTCCAGAAGGTAAATTAAATATGAGTCTTGTTGCTACAAGCGTACCAATTTATTGGGCGATAACTCATTTATCGTAAAAGTATGCAGTTATTTTTGCAAACGACACGTTTGCTCAGGCCACGAAAAAATAGTTAATATGCTTAAAAATTGAACAATGTGCTTAAACAAGACTTNTTTCATTTGCAGTGATAGAAACACCCACTGTCTCGACAATGTCAGAGCCGAAAGTTACTTATGCTTCAACGGCACCGCTTCACAAGCCTTTAGTAACTACGTTCTTCGCATCAATTTGTTGTTGGATGATGCTGGGTTAAAAGCTTGTTCCTCTCGTTTAAAAACACTCGAATGTAAAATAAAAATAAACGCGCGTAAAACTGAAATAAAACGTCAAGATGTACATTGAAGATTTTGCTTGAACAAAAAATTGCCATAACATCGTTTTGTTTTTTTTTTGAACTGTAAATAAAAATCGTCTTGTTTATTCTGAACTGTGAATAAAATAAATATAATTGGAACGCACTGATACGAGCTGTGCAAGGATGAATTGCATGAAACTAAGTAATGGTAAAGGTGAGCTAATAAGGAGGATGAGCAGGATCACATAAGTTTGTAAACACTTTTTGAACGACTTGATACACCAGTGGTCACCCACCCTGACCGATAAACTGGGCCATTTAAAGCCTATCAAGCGACTGAAGTAAATGCATTGCCGAAAGCAACCCATCTGCTCTCTCATGTAGACGTGGTTGAATTTATTAGAGAAAAGCAATGTTCCCTCTAAGCCGAAAAAACGGCACTTTCGGCACCTTTTTTGGACGCCAGCCGACAAAAATTTTGAAAATCGGCACTTGCATTTTTTGGACGTAATTTCCTTCACTGGAGAAAATTTGACAAACCACAATTTAAATATTTTTTCAAAGATGTATGGGACATATTTTCACGATTGAAGCCGTTCTAAGGTCACAGCAAACAGAAAGTTCAGACGCAAATTGGGAATTTTCCGCTTGCAAGGTTTATGAAGAAGTTCTGGGCGCATTGACCCGATTTTTGCGTCTCAGAACAAAGCTGTTTGCCATGAAGTTCATGTGCATTTCTTGAGTTATCCGCCTCCAAATTTTACAAAATTGTTTTGGGCGCATTTTCACGATTTTTGCGTGCAAAAGCGAAGCTGCTTGCCGTGAAATCCAGACGCATTTTCGAGCTTTTCACTTTGCAAGCAAAAAAAAAAAGTTTGACAGAAAAGTTCTGGGCGCAATTACACGAGTTGTGCGTCCAAAAACGAAGCGGTTTGCTATGAAGTTCAGACGAATTTTGGAGGTCCTCTGCCTTGCAAGGTTTACAAAAACAGTTCTGGACGCATTTTGTCGATTTTATCGTCCAAAAGTGATGCTGTTTGCCGTTGGGTTCAGATGCATTCTGGGTGTTCTCTGCTTGCAAGGTTTACAGTAAAAAGTTCTGGGCGCAATTTCATGATTTACGATTTATGTGTCCAAAAACGAAGCGGTTTGCTGATGAGCTCAGACGCATTTTGGAAGCTTTCGCCTTTCAAGCTTTATAAAAAAAGTTCTGGGCGCATTTTCTCGATTTATGCGTCCAAGAAGGAAACTGTTTGCCGTGGAGTTCAGACGCATTTTGGAAGTTCTCTGCCTGCAAGTTTTACAGAAAAGGTTCTGGGCGCAATTCCACGATTTGTGCGTCCATAAACGAAGCTGTTTGCCATGAAATTCAGACGCATTTTGGAAGTTCTCGCCTTGCAAGCTTTATAAAAAAAGTTCTGGGCGCAATTCCACGATTTATGCGTCCAAAAACGAAGCTGTTTGCCGTGAAAGTCAGACGCATTTTGGAAGTTCTCTGCCTGCGAGTTTTACAGAAAAAGTTGTGGGTGCAACTCCACGATTTGTGCGTCCAAAAATGAAGCGGTTTGCTGTGAAATTCAGACGCATTTTGAAAGTTCTCGCCTTGCAAGCTTTATAAAAAACGTTGTGGGCGCATTTTCCCGATCTATGCGTCCAAAAATGAAGCTTTTTGCCGTGGAGCTCAAACGCATTTTGGAAGTTCTCTGCCTGCAGGTTTTACAGAAAAAGTTGTGGGTGCAATTCCACGATTTGTGCGTCCAAAACCAAAGCTGTTTCCCGTGAAATTCAGACGCATTTTGAAAGTTCACTGCCTGCAAGTTTTACAGAAAAGTTCTGGGCGCAATTCCACGATTTTTGTGTTAAAAAATGAAATTGTTTGCTGTGAAATTCAGACGCATTTTGGACGTTCTTGCTTTGCGAGGTTTATGAAAAATATTCAGGGCGCATTATCNCGATTTGTGCGTCCAAAAATGAAGCTGTTTGCCGTGATGTTCAGACGCATTTCGGACGTTCTCCGCCTCCAAGGTTTACAGAGAAAGTTCTAGACAAATTTTCTTGATTTATGTGTCCAAAAACGAAGCTGTTTGCTATGAAGTTCAGACGCATTTTGCAAGTTTCCGCTTGCAAGATCGATAAAAAGTTGTGGGCGCATTTTCACGATTTATGTGTAGCGCAAACAAACATTCTTGACTTCAACATTTTGTAAAAATGCTTTGGCCACGTTTTATAATTTTGCACGCACATACATCTTTGCTGGGTTGTTAGGGCACATTGTGAAGGTCTTGATTTTCACTTTTTATAAGAATGCTTTGAGTCTGAGCACATTTGGACTGTGCGTGCACCCACAAATTGTGACGTGCGAGTGTGATTTTATGCGAAGCAATTTCAAAAAAGTCTTGCACTGGCACCTCAGACGTGTTTTGTAATATCTGAACGTCGAAAGAATGAACAGATTTTGTGAAATTTGACCTGAGGTAAGATGCCTGGCAAAATTAAGCCGAGTCGATCATAGAGGCCTTTAACCTAACTTGTTGTGTTTTGAGTATAGTGCAACTTTGAAAGACAGTAAAACTTGTTTTTTGTCCGGCTTATCACGACTGTTATCAAGTTCCAGGTTCAGCTCATGTTGCATCATGCGGCTGCTAAAAGGCTGAGGCCACAAAGTTTGACGGTAAAATTTTACGATCATTTGTGATGTATCAAGTATGAAAGTAAATAGGCCTGCATGCGGCGGGAAGAAGCAATGATCATTGATAATTATAATTAATATATAAGCTTGGCACTATATAGGTACGACGCACTTATTTCAAACAAACAGTTAAATTGCACATGCAGTAAATTCCTAATGATGTCAGTGCTAGTTTGCGTAATTATGCTAAAAAAACTATGTGTCCATCAAGTTAGTGTAAATAGTCAAAAAGCTGGAAGAAGAGGCTTCCATCAATCGATTTTGACCTATCATATAAAACCAATGTGTGCAGTTTAAGACAAATATGCCTAAAATTTTAAGTGAGAAAATAGGCCCAAAACGGTTGTGCACAGGGTTGGCAGGTTAGCGTTTTTTAGGCCAAATTTAAAAAATTTGTGCAGGCCAAATTTTAAAAAATTGTGAAAATTTAAAAAATTTGGCCTCGTTTCACGTTTGTTGGCCTAAAAAAAGTTAGTTGGCCTTTTTTGTCTTCACCTTAAGTCGGCTGGCCTTACAAAATGTGTTTGGCCTTTTGGCTCTTTTTTGGCTTTTTTTACGCTGGAATAGATTCTTATGAAGGAAAATATTGCTATTACTTTTTTTTGGGTACACATTTGCAAAAATTTTGTGATAACTTCTATATCAGACGCCGCATTCTGACATTAGTAATATTTGATGAATGCTAAATTCAAAATTAAGTTTTTGCGTAATCACAGGAAATGTGTGCACTCACTGCACCTGGCAGTGCCAATTGTGTTGTAGGCACCAGACAGTCTCAGCGTTTGCAAACAGGTCTGCGTCTTCGCGATAGAAATGCGATAATTACGTCAAAGCAGAAGTGCTCTTTATGATTCTGATCGAAAGTACAGGAGTGAATCGGAGAGACTTTCGTACAGAAAGCTGCCGATGGGTACGTATGCAAACTATGGCACCATTTTACCAAAAGTGTGCAATTTCACGAACCATGAAAAGTCAGGGAAGATCAGTGCTCCAGTACAATGCCAAGCAAGATTTAATCTTAAT